>Ga0315268_10006705_pt1 | contig 12223 bp, 11 predicted proteins | sample C1_top_MG_FD_204535 | JGI IMG/M metagenome (GOLD analysis project Ga0315268, IMG submission 204535) | Sediment microbial communities from Yellowstone Lake, YNP, Wyoming, USA - C1_top | ecosystem: Environmental > Aquatic > Freshwater > Lake > Sediment | place: USA: Wyoming | collected 2017-08-01 | reverse complement strand
CAGGGGGGCGAACTCCGGCTCCCCGGCGATCTTCTCGATTTTTTCATTGAGTTGCCGGTGCAGCTCCCGCAGGTACTGGGGGGTGGCGCACCAGCGGCCGGGGTTTTTCTCGAAGCGGGCCGGGCGCTCCAGGAGCGCCACGGGGCCGCAGGGGACGTTCTGCCGGGCGTGGCACACCCGGGTGGTGGGGCGCAGCATCACCGGCAGCTCGTATTTCTCGGATATTTCATAAGCCTGGCGAATCATCTCTTTGGCTTCGCGAGGGCTCGACGGGTCCAACACCGGCACCTTGGCGAACATGGCGAAGAAGCGGGAATCCTGCTCCGTCTGGGAGCTGTGGGGCCCGGGGTCGTCGGCGCTGATGACGATGAGCCCCCCCTTGACCCCCAGGTAGGCGGCGCGCAGGAAGGGGTCCGAGGCCACGTTCAGTCCCACCTGCTTCATGGAGACCGCAGACCGGCGGCCCGTCATGCTGTTGGCCAGGGCCACCTCAAAGGCCACCTTTTCGTTCACCGACCACTCGGCGTGCACCGGGGCCCCGGTCTCCTTAGCGAAGGCCACCACCGCCGCCAGGATTTCCGAGGCCGGGGTGCCGGGGTAGGAGGCGGCCAGGGTGCAGCCGCCCTCAACGATCCCTAAGCCCATGGCCTCGTTGCCCAGGAGGAGGCGTTGGGCTGGCTCATCTTGCCAGGTCATTTCCATAAGATAAACAAATCCTTAGAAATTCCTTAGAAAATCTTATAAATTCCCCCCTTTTCTAAAGGGGGGATTAAGGGGGGATTATAATGATTATGGTAACTGCCGGAAAATTTGCTCCAACACCCCGGCGTTATTTTCAAAGACTTCCCTGGCGGAAAATCTCAAGACCGTGAGCCCCAAATCGGCCAGGTGGCGGTCCCTTATACCATCTTTGTTCACCCCTGCTTCCGAATAATGTTGACCCCCATCTATTTCAATCACCAACTTGGCATCTGGGCAATAAAAGTCCACGATATAATTGCAGATAATTCTTTGCCGGTAGAATTGGCAGTTTTTAAGCTGTTTTTTTCTGAGCTTCAGCCAGATAAAAGTCTCGGCTTCCGTCTGGTTTTGGCGAAGCTCGCGGGCAAGTTCTTTGAGGCTTTTATTGTAAGGCAGCACGCCTGAATAATCCCCCCTTAATCCCCCCTTTAGGAAAGGGGGGAAATAAAACTTAATCCCGGCCCATTGCCTCATTTCCCATGAGGATGCGTTGGGATTTTTTCTCACCAATTTATTCAGTAATCATTATTTATCCAAAAATTGTCTGAATAATCTTTCATCCTTAGCATCAGGAATCATCCCGTGAAGTATTGTTGCAGGAATAGCAAAGTTGAGATTCTGTCCACCTTTCCATATATAGGTTGCAATTCCAACCACTTCCCCATTCATGTTAATCACTGGTCCACCGCTAGAACCCTTCGAAATAGGAGCATCCATTTGGAGGACTGGCCCATGCCCAGTAATGGTTCTTATTTGTGAGATTATTCCACGTGATAACGTTTGTTCAAACCCCTGAGGAGCCCCAACTACCGCTACTGTTTCTCCTACTTCTGGCAGATTTTTGGAAAGTATTAAGGCCTTTACTTTTGATGCAGGGATATTCACCTCTAGCAAAGCAAGATCATAGTCTTCAGCTTCAAGCCTTGCACCCACCTTATATATTTCGCCTTCAGCCGTTTTAACTGCTATGATAGAGGCCCCTTCTACAACATGTCGATTAGTTGCTAAATTAAGCCCCTCCTTCTTAACAAAGAATCCACTTCCAATTGCAAACCAGCCGGTCTCGCGATAGGTGATAATTGTAACGACACTGGGCTTAATTTGTTTATATAGTTGTTTCAAGTTTTCCTGGCCTAAGACTGGCCAAGCATAACTCATTGAAAAGATTACAAATGATATTATACTAGAAATTATTTTACGCATCATAGTGATTCGAGGACATTTTAAGATTCAATGTTTAAGATTTAAGAAAGGTGTAAATTTATCATCCAAGACATTGTACTGTTGTATTATCCACTCTTTGATTTCTGACTGTCTCGCAACATTTTCCAACCGTTGGTCGGCGGGTAATCCCTCAAGAACCTTTTCTAAGGTTTGCAGCTTGATTGCTTGTTTCCAAATCTCGTTTTGGAAATAACCATCAATTTCCTCGTTGAGAAGCCATTTAGTTTCCCTAGTTCCAGCGAGAAACTTGTACAACTCTTGTTCTCCTGTTTGTCCGGTGGTCACGATCGATGCTATCAGTTTTCGTGCTGCATCGTAGACAGCAAATCGGCGATCAAAGAGGTCGTACTTTAATTTATTCTGCGCTGTCCGCCATTGCCAATAAGCAATTAGTATTGCCAGGACCGCTATAATTGGTGTTAAAAGCGCGGATAAAACCTGTGTCCAATGCGGTTCAGGAATTAATGGTGGCATGCTTTATTCCTTCTCCTCGTTCACGAGCAAGAACTTGGGAACCAGCTATAACTCACCCCTTATGGGGGTTGGCCGTCAGGGGTCGTGAGAGGGATTGTAAGCGGCCGTCGGCCCTGCCCCCTCTCCCGAAAAACTCTATTTGCCCCCTACCCTTCCCCGCCCAGCAGCCCCCGGGGCCGCACGAACAGGACCAGGAGCAGCACCACGAAGGCGATGACGTCTTTATAGGCGCTGCTGAGGTAGGCGGCGCCCAGGGACTCCAGCAGCCCCAGGATGAGGCCCCCCAGGATGGCCCCGGGGAAAGAGCCGAAGCCCCCCAGGATGGCCGCGGCGAACCCCTTGAGGCCCAGGAGGACCCCCACGTCGTAGGAGAGCGTGGTGATGGGGGTCACCAGGCAGCCGGCCAGGCCGCCCAGGGCCCCGGCCAGGGCAAAACTCACCGCCTTGACCCGCCAGACTTTCAGCCCCACCACCGCCGCGGCCTCGGGGTTGGCCGCCACCCCTCGCATGGCCAGGCCCATGGCGGTCTTGCGGAAAAACAGCACCAACAGGACGATGGCCACCGCGGTGAGGACCAGGATCCACAGGGTCTGGGGCAGAATGGTGGCGCCCAGCAGATGCACCGGCTCCTCGCTGGTGAGCGGCGGGACGGCCATGCGGTTTTTGCCCCAGATGATTTTCATGAGGCCCCGGAGGATGATGGACAGGCCGATGGTCAGAAAGATCAGCACCAGGTGGCTCTGGGACCGGGAAGGCCTGAGCCCCAGTTCCTCCACCGCTATGGCCGCCAGGGTGACTCCGGCCACCGCCGCCACCAGGGCCGGGGCCATGGGCAGACCCGCCGCGAACAGGGCGCTGAACAGGATCATGCCGCCCAGGGAGACGAAGTCCACCTGGGTGAAATTGACGATCCCCATGGTGTTGTGCACCACCCCGAAACCCAGGGCCACCAGGGCATAGATGGCCCCCCCGGTCAAACCGGCAAAGATGAACTGCACCAGGTCCTGAAGGTTGCCCATGCCTGTCCCGGAGAAAGCATTCTTGCAGAAGTCTCAAATAATTAAAAATATCTGAAGGGGGCTGGCTCTGGCAAGGAAAAAGGGGGAGGCCGCGTCGGCAGTAAGAATGAGGGGGGCGCCGCCGCCGCCCTTCCCCGTGAGCCCCGGCGGTCCCCTTCCCCGGGGCCGAGGGGGCCAGGGGTTGATCGCGGATATAAAAAAGATAGCCTTCCAGGGTGCAGCCGGAGACGGCCTGCCGGCCAGGCGGGGCGGGGCGCTGCAGGATTTAAGGAGAAGGATTATTTAGCTTTGAATCTTTGCCTCAACAGTTACCTGGCCGGGGTCTGGCCGCGGCCAGCCGGCTCAGGGTGCTGACCGCCTCTTCCAGGGTTGGTCTTACGGCGGTCAGCTTCTCGTCGCCCCGGCTGATGTTCACCAGGTAGACCTCGGCGCCGCTTTCTGCATCCAGGCATTTGGCGTAGCCGTAACCCCAGCCTTGCCGATGGAGAGATTCCAGGCCCGCTTCCCAGCTCTTCATGGAATAGACCCCCTTTGGTTCCAGGTTACGCCTATTCTTTCCCATCCTTGGTCTTGCCGCCCCAAAATCACCTGGCGCCTTAATAATCAGAGCGGAGCAGGGAACCGAAGCCATGCGTCGGATAATGACACAGGGTTGCGCCCCCCCCCCGGGTCCTTGAGCAACCTGGCTTCGGTTGCCCTGCTCCATTGGCCGCCACCATAAACCACCCTTTCCCCCCAGTCAAAAGTGGTGACCGACAACTGCACTTAGTAAAGGAGGGCGGCCGCGGTTCTTGACGACCCAGGAAAAGCCGCACCTTGAGCAAGGTTCGCCGGATATGGTTGAAAAATCCGGGGCCCCGTTAAAACCTGAATGGTCCAGCAAAATCACAATATTTACGAATAAGCGCTCGTAAGCCGGAAAGGGACAACTTTGCGATTTCTCCGCTTTTTGGGGTTTTTCGCAGAATTAAGAGAAGTTTCCCTGCAAAAATCGCTATCACTTCGATTTCCTTGGACATTCCCGCCTAAAAATAATTGCCGGCGCCTCAGCAGAGAGCCTCGCAGCCCCCAAACCGCCTGAAACCAACCTCGGCCTGGGGAGCGGGGGCTCGCTGGGCTAATCCGATGCTTAGTCAGGTTAATGGGCCCGCACCTGCACCCGCTTTGCAAATAAGATTGACAGTGGGCGCCGCTTCTTGATATAAATTTTTATCCGAGGTACCCTTCGGGGTTTAAAAGGGAAGACGGAATAACCGTCGCGGTCCCGCCGCTGTGTCCGGGGACGAACTCTGCACGGTGCCACTGTTTCGCTGAAGCGGGATGGGAAGGCGCAGATAGTAGGATGATCCGGGAGCCAGAAGACCTGCCCGGAGGTCTGACGCCGTAGCCTGAGACAAAAGGCGCAGACGCAGGAGCCGCCCTGGACAAGCAGCTCCTGCCTTTAAGGATAAAGAAGCTGGGTGCATCCTTAAGTCCGACGGGACTTAAGGATTTTTTTTTCCCAGGGGCCTTAATGATGCCGCGGTCACCGCGGCGCGGCCGCGGCCACCGGCCAACACCTAAAAGCCATGGCCCCCAAGGGTTTTCCCGGCCATGCGGCGCAATCCAGATGAGATCGTGCCTTTCTATATAAACCATCTTGACGAGGCTTTGCAGACTCTCCGCCCATGAAGGTTGCTAGCCCCCCGGCAAGCCAAGTGGACCGCACCGCGGAGCTGACGGAAGCTCTGGAGCGCCGTCGCGCCGAAATGCGGCGTTTCGCCGCGGCCCTCCTGGCCCTGGGCCTGGCCCTGTTCCTGTCCGTGGGGCTGGCCACCGGTATCGGCCGCATGGAGGTGGGTTGGAACGCCATGGCCGCGGTACTTCTTAACAAGCTGGGCTTGGCCGCCGCCCCCGTGGACCGCACCACGGAAGTGGTCATCTGGGGCATCCGCCTCTCCCGGGTGGTGCTCTCCGCCCTGGTGGGCGCCTCCCTGGCCACCGCCGGGGTGGTCTTCCAGGGGCTGCTGCTCAATCCCCTGGCGGACCCTTTCACCATCGGGGTCTCCACCGGGGCGGCCTTCGGGGTGGCGCTGCTGGTGATGCTGGGGGTGGGCGGCGCCTTCCTGGGCCTGAGCCCCCTGCCCCTGGGGGCGCTGGTGGGGGCCCTGGGGGCCATGGCCGCGGTGCTGGTCCTGTCCCGGGATGCCGGGCGCATCCGCAAGGAGTCCCTGATCCTGGCCGGCATCGTGGTCAGCACCTTTCTGTCCGCCCTCATCAGCCTGATCAAGAGCCTGGACGAGGAATCCCTGTCCGCCATCGTCTTTTGGATCATGGGGAGCTTCTCGGGCCGGGGCTGGATTCACGTGGGCTTCCTGTTGCCCTATGCCGCGGCCGGCTTCCTGCTGGCAATCTACCACGGCCGGGAGCTGGACATCCTGGCCCTGGGCGAGGAGCAGTCCCATTTCCTGGGGGTTTCCGTGAACCAGGTGCGGCTCAAACTGCTGCTGGGGGCCTCGCTGCTCACCGCCGGGGCGGTGGCGGTCTCCGGGGTCATCGGCTTCGTGGGCCTGGTGGTGCCGCACCTCTGCCGCCTGCTGGCCGGCCCCTCCCACGGCCGCCTCCTGGTGCTGTCCGCCTTTACCGGGGCCCTGACCCTCATCTGGGCCGACGTCCTGGCCCGGGTCATTCTGGCCAGCGGCCAGGAACTGCCGGTGGGCGTGGTCACGGCGCTGCTGGGGGGCCCATTTTTCTTCTACCTGCTGAAGACCAGGCAGGCCCGGGGGATGTGGTGATTCGGGCCGCCGCCCTGGAGCTGGGCTACGGGGACCGCCTGGTCCTGGCGGGCCTGGATTTTCACGTGGCCGCCGGAGAATTTGTGGGCATTCTGGGCCCCAACGGCTGCGGCAAATCCACCCTGCTGCACGCCCTGTCGGGCCTCCTGCCGCCCCGGGGCGGCAGCCTTACGGTGATGGAGCAAGCCCTGGGAGCCATCCCCAGCCGTCTGCGGGCCCAGACCTTAGCGGTGGTGCCCCAGTCCTCCGAGGTACGCTTTCCCTTCAGCTGCCTGGAAATCGTCCTCATGGGGCGCTACCCCCACCGCCGCCGCCTGGGAAGCCTGACCGCGGAAGACCTGCTCTGGGCCCTCCGGTCCATGCGCCGCACCACCACGGAACCCCTCAGGGACCGCCCCGTCACCCAGATTTCCGGCGGCGAATGCCAGCGGGTGGTGATTGCCCGGGCCCTGGCCCAGGACCCTCGCATCCTGCTGCTGGATGAGGCCACTTCTTGCCTGGACGTGCGCAAGAAGCTGGAGATCTTCGAGATCCTGAAACACCTGAACCAGGCCCGCAGCCTCACGGTGCTGTGCGCCATGCACGACCTGAACCTGGCGGCCCTCTATTGCCGCAGGCTCATGTTCATCAAGGACGGCCGCATCATCCGGGACGGCCCCACGGAGGCGGTGTTCACCCCCGAGATCCTGGCGGCGGTCTACGACACGGCCATGGAGGTGCGCTGGCATCCAGTCTACCACCGGCCCTACGCGGTGATGCTGCCGCTGACGCCCGGCGCCGCGGCGCCGGAGGAGACGGCAACCCCGGGGGTAGCCCGGGCATGAAGTTCAAGGGCGTCATATTCCTGGCGATCTTGTTCCTGGTCCTGGGAGGCCGGGCCGCCGGAGGCGTGCAAATCCAGGACGACCGGGGCCAGACCATCTCCCTGGCCGCCGCCCCCCGGCGCATCGTGTCCCTGTACGGCGGCCTCACCGAGACCCTGGTGGCCCTGGGGTTGGGGCAACGCATAGTGGCCCGCACTCAGGGCGACGACAGCCTCCAGGGTATTCCCACGGTGGGCACCCATTTGCAGCCCAACGTGGAGATGATCCTGGCCCTGCGGCCGGACCTGGTGGTGCAGGGGGGGGTGCCCAAAGGGTTGCCGGCCCTCACCCGCCTGGAAGCCAACGGCATCCCGGTGGCCATGTTCGCGCCCCGGGATTTCGCCGGCCTGTTCAGCGTCATCCGGCGGCTGGGCGCCCTCACGGACCGGGCCCAGGCCGCGGCCGACCTGGAGCGGGCCATGGCAGAGAAACTGGCGGCCGTGGCCCGGCAGGTGGCCGGCAGACCCCCCCTTCGGGTCTTTTTCGAAGTGCGTTACCACAACCTGTTGGCCGCGGGCCGGGGCTCTCTGGTGAACGACATCATCACCCGGGCCGGCGGGGTGAACATCCTGGAGAGCCCCCAGAGATTGACGGCCTACAGCCTGGAGGCCCTGATCCAGGCTGACCCGGAGGTCTACATCATCCAGCAGGGGCCCATGAACCGCAGCCCCGAAGACATCTACACCCGCCCCTACTTTCAGGAGCTGCAGGCGGTGCGCCGGCGCCGGGTCTTGGTGGTGCAGGAAAGCCTCTTTTCCCGCCCGGGGCCCCGGTCCGCCGCGGCGGTGGAGCAACTGGCCCGGTTTCTGCACCCCGGGGCCTTCGAGGAAAAATAATCGGATGGGAGTAAAGATTGTCATGCCCTAATGATTTGGCAGTTTATTAGGCCTGAAATAATTGCGTTGCCAACTGAGCCTCTTGCAAAATGTAGCCGCAGGCGAAAGTACGCGCCGGCACAGGCTGGAAAGCCTGTGCCACCCAAGTCATGAACATGATAGTGGCACAGGCGTCTCGCCTGTGCACCGGCACCTGCCGTGCGGCAGGTGCCGGTATTGGACACCCGAGGGCGGGTGTCCTACACCAGACAATTTTAGGTCGGACTGCTGAAAATTGCCTTTGAAACTGAATTTTGCAAGATGCTCAACTGGTATTCTATGGTCAAAGCCGCCTATAAAAATCCCCCTTTGTTAAAGGGGGACTTAACTGCTCCCGGAGGCTCGTATTTTTACCCAAAGGGGAATTTATAGACGACGGTCTATTCCCCCCCCTTTCTTAAAGGGGGGTCAGGGGGGATTTTATCCTTATGAGCCGTAGCCCTGGACCATCTGAGATTAAGGGCCTGGTCATCGCCGGCCCCCAGAGCGGCGTGGGCAAAACCACGGTCACCCTGGGGCTCATGAGTGCCCTGCGCCGCCGGGGCCTCACGGTGCAGCCCTTCAAGGTGGGACCGGACTTCATCGACCCCGGCCACCACACCCGGGCCGCGGGGCGGGTCTGCCGGAACCTGGACGGCTGGATGCTCAGCCGGGAGGCCAACCTGGCCCTGTTCCGGCGCCAGGCCCGCCAGGCCGACCTGGCGCTGGTGGAAGGGGTCATGGGGCTCTTTGACGGCTATGACGGCGCCAGCGACGCCGGCTCCACCGCCCAGATGGCCAAGTGGCTGAAGCTGCCGGTGCTCCTGGTGGTGGACGCCCGGGCCATGGCCCGCAGCGCCGCGGCCCTGGTCCAGGGCTTTGCCGCCTTCGATCCGGAGCTGACCCTGGCGGGGGTGGCCTTTAACCGCATCGGCAGCGCCACCCATCTGGATTATCTGCGGCAGGCCATGGCCCAATTGCCCCGGGTGCCATGCTTCGGGGGCCTGCCCCGGCACCCGGAACTGGCCATCCCGGAGCGCCACCTGGGCCTGGCCACCACCGAGGACCACCCCCTGGAGGAGAAGTATCTGGCCCAACTGGCCGACCTGGTGGAGGCCAACCTGGACCTGGACGGACTTCTAAAGGCCTTGCCCCTGCTTCCCATGCCGGAGGAAGCGCCGGCCCCCGCCGCGCCCGCCACGGTGCGCCTGGGGGTGGCCCGGGACCCGGCCTTCTGCTTCTATTATCCGGACAACCTGGAATGGCTGGCTCATTACGGGGCCGAACTGGTCCCCTTTTCGCCTCTCCGGGACCGGGAGTTGCCGGATAACCTCCACGGCCTTTACCTGGGCGGCGGGTACCCGGAATTGCAGGCGTCCCGGTTGGCCGCCAATGAAGCCATGCGAGGCGCGGTGCGGCAGCAGGCCGCGGCGGGTCTGCCCGTTTATGCGGAGTGCGGCGGCCTCATGTACCTCTCCCGGGAGCTCACCGACCTGCAGGGCAGCCGCCACTCCATGGCCGGGGTGCTGCCCCTCAAGGTCCGGATGCTGCCGCGGCTCAAGGCCCTGGGCTACCGGGAAATCACCCTGATGGCCGGCGGTCTGCTGGGTCCCCCCGGCACCAGGGCCCGGGGCCATGAGTTCCACTATTCCGAGATCGTGGAGGAGCCGCCGGACCTCCACCGCCTCTATCGCATCACCAATCGGCAGGGGGGTGCGCCCATGGCCGAGGGATATGGCTCCAAAAATGTCCTGGCCAGCTACGTGCATCTCCATTTCGGCAGCAACCCGGAAGTGGCCCGGCATTTGGTGGAATGCTGCCGGAGTTATAAGGAGAAATAAATGACCTGGCAACCGCGCCTGCCCCAGGAAATCGAAGCCGAAAGCTTCCGGCGCATCGAGGCCCGGGCAGGTTCTCACAGTTTGCCGCCGGAAGTCTGGTTCGTGCTTCGGCGCCTCCTCCACACCACCGCGGACCTGGATTACCTGGAGACGGTGCGGGTCCATCCCCGGGCCATCGCCGCCGGCGTCCAGGCCCTGCGCCAGGGCCGCCCCGTGGGCACCGACACCCGCATGCTGCTGGCGGGCATTGCTACCGGCCGCCTGCAGCGCCTGGGAGTGGAAGCCTTCTGCCTGATGGCCGACCCGGAGGTGGCCGCAGCAGCGCGGCGCCAGGGCACCACCCGGGCCGCCGCGGCCATGGAGAAATCCCTGCCGCTTCTTGCCGACGGTATCGTGGCCATCGGCAACGCCCCCACCGCCCTGCTGCGCCTGCTGGAGCTCCTGGAAGCCGGCGCCCCACCCCCGGCCCTGGTGGTGGGGCTCCCGGTGGGTTTTGTCAACGCCGCGGAGTCCAAGGAATTGCTGACCCGGCAGCCCATCCCCTATATTACCGCCCTGGGGCCCAAGGGAGGTTCCGCGGCGGCGGCCAGCGTGATTAATGCCCTGGCCATCATGGCCCTGGAGGAGATGCCGTCATGACCCCGACAACCGGGACCCTTTACGGGATCGGCGTGGGACCGGGAGACCCGGATTTGATCACCCTGAAAGCCTTGAAGGTGCTGGAACGGGTGCCCCACATCTTTGCTTCCTGCTCCAGCAAGAACAACTACAGCTTGGCCCTGAACATCGTCCGGTCGCATCTGAACGGCGCCGGTATTGAGCACCTGCCTTTCCCCATGACCAGGAACCCCCAGGCCCTGCAGGCAGCCTGGGAGAGCAACGCCCGGCGGGTCCTGGAGGTGCTGGGCGCCGGCACGGACGCCGCTTTCGTCACTCTGGGGGACCCCCTGACCTACTCCACCTTCGGCTACCTGCTGAAGACCATAAAGCGGCTTAACCCCGGGACCCGCATCATCACCATTCCCGGCATCACCTCTTATGCCGCGGCCGCCGCCCTGACCCACCTGCCGCTGACCGAAGGCGAAGAATCGTTCTTTGTGGTCTCCGGGGCCATGGGGGCCGCTCGCCTGCGGGAGGTCCTGGACAAGACCGATAATATCGTGATGCTCAAGACCTACCGCCATTTCGACGACATCTACCAGGCCCTGGAGGAGCTTAACCTCCTGGACCGGGCTACCTGCATCAGCCGGTGCGGCCTGGAGGGGGAGACGGTGGTGGACGACCTGCGGTCCCTGAAAGGGCGCCCCCTGCCTTACCTCTCCATGATCATCATTAAAAAGAAGGGCAAGGGGTATTAAATGGCGCGGCCCGAGACCCAGGGAAGCCGGTGGCGCTGGGTGCTCCTTCTGGTCCTGGGGCTGGTCCTGGCCGCGGCCTGGCTGGGGCCATGGGGCCCGTCCCATCAACTCTCGGACCGGAAGCTCTTCCAGCACCTGGCGTCGCCCCTCTTGCGCCTGCTGGTCTATCTGGGGGTGGGGCTGCTCCTGGGCCAGGCCATCGAGTCCCTGGGTTGGGCCGCCAGGCTGGGGGGCTGGGCGGCCCCGGTGCTGCGGTGGGGCCATCTCCAGGCCGAAAGCGGCGCCAGCTTCACCGCGGCCTTTTTCTCCGGCATCTTGGCCAACACCATACTCATGACCTTTTACCAGGAAGGCAAAATCAGCCGCCGGGAGATGACGGTGACCTATCTGGTCAACGGCGGCCTGCCCACCTACCTGCTGCACCTGCCCACCACTTTCTTCATTATTTTGCCGCTGACCAAGCAAGCCGGCCTCATTTACCTGGGCCTCACCCTAACGGCGGCGCTGCTCCGCAGTGCGGCCCTGCTGGCTTACGGCCGCTGGCGGCTGCCGGCCGCGGCCGGCGGCGCCGGCTCCCTGGCGGTGTCGGCGCCGTCCCGGAAGGAAAATCTGCTCCGGGAAATCTGGGGCAAGTTCAGCCGGCGCTTCACCCGGGTGGTGTTCTATACCCTGCCCATCTACCTCTTGATTTTCGTGGTCAATGATTGGGGCCTGTTCCGGTGGCTGCGGGAGGCGGCCGCGGCGCACGTGGCGGTGAGCTTCCTGCCGGTGGAGGCGGCCAGCGTGGTGATCTTCAGCGTGGCGGCGGAATTTACTTCCGGCATGGCCGCGGCCGGGGCCTTAATGGAGGCCGGGGCCCTGACGGTAGAGCAGACGGTGTTGGCCCTGGTCCTGGGTAACATCGTGGCCACCCCGGTGCGGGCCCTGCGCCATCAACTGCCGTCCCACATGGGCATCTTTTCGCCCAAGCTGGGGACGGAATTCCTGCTGCTGAGCCAGGGGGTGCGGCTCCTGAGCCTGATCCTGGTGGCCATCCCTTACGGGTTGTGGGGGTGAGAAGTTATCAGATTGGCAA
>Ga0315268_10006704_pt1 | contig 12224 bp, 14 predicted proteins | sample C1_top_MG_FD_204535 | JGI IMG/M metagenome (GOLD analysis project Ga0315268, IMG submission 204535) | Sediment microbial communities from Yellowstone Lake, YNP, Wyoming, USA - C1_top | ecosystem: Environmental > Aquatic > Freshwater > Lake > Sediment | place: USA: Wyoming | collected 2017-08-01 | reverse complement strand
TGGCAATATCAGTCGCAGTCTTGTTTGCTGGTGGCTTGACGATATTCGTTGCATCGTTCGTCTACTACGACAGGTTCGGTGCCTGAGAGTCTTCGGCATGAAGACGAAGATCAAAGAACTGAGGGAGAAGCGTAAACTTACACAAGAAGCTCTGGCTGAGAAGGTTGACGTCACTCGACAGACTATACTCTTCCTAGAGAAGGGAAAATACAACCCGTCACTCAGATTAGCCTACAAGATTGCTAAAGTGCTGAACTCGAAGATCGAGGACCTCTTCTCCTTTGAAGATGAGAAGCCCTAGGAACTCCCGAACAATCGCTCGACTTGATCATGTGGGTGTCGTAATTTGAATCCTTGATTTTGTGTCTGTGCGCACCAAGGGACCCACGTAGGCCTGTGGCAGCAAATGACTAGTCATGACCTGAGAAGCGGTCACCGCGACAATCAATTGATCAAATTCTCCGGCGTGCAAAGGAGCGGGACTCGGATCGACGAGATAATCCGGTAAAGCCGGATTGCGGCAGTTGTCCTAGCCTCGAAATGAAGTGGCACACTCGAGGTGTTATCAGTAGAAAAAAGGAGGGGGATATCTGATGTCTCTCTTCGCGGTCAGCGTTTCAATACTCCTTGTGTTCCACGTGAGATGAACCAGAATCCAATGATTATGGCAACTGTGCTCCACACGTAGACATTGACTATGGAGGGGAAGCTAATTCCCAGAACGTAACGTGCGAGCTTCGCGGCTCCCCAGATGATAGCTAGAGCGCCGATTAGCAGTGGCCAAAAGCTCAATTTCATACTACTCACCTCCGGGCTTCTCTACCTTGGCTACGTTGGTGCTCGCGATCTACCTCGGGTGAGTCAAGAGCCTCTGAGCTTGGTAGCGTGCTTCTGCTTTCTTGCATTCAAGGGCAATTGGAACCGAGGCATCCGAAGTCAGAAAGATATTCGCAGGATTCATCGACGCGGTGGAACAGGGGATTCTTCGACAATAAGGACCGCCAGACTGGCTTGAGAAGGGACCTACTAGCAGCCGCTCTGTTCTCTACTGAGACGTGTCGCGTTTATAGAGAAGGTTTCGTGAGAAACGAGCCCGGTAAGAGATTTGGAGATAGCAGAAGGGATCCATCTCATCTCGAGAGTCAGGGGCGCGAACGCGTATCTCGTCAAGCGTGATGACGGCATCACCGTTGTCGACACGGGTCTGCCTGGAAACGCTGGCAAGATAATAGACTACGTCCAGAGCATAGGCTCCCATCCTTCGGACATCAAGACGATCGTATTGACTCATTCCGACATGGACCATTCGGGAAGTGTTGCTCGTCTGAAGGAGGAGACCAAAGCGAATGTGGCGATCCATGAAGCCGACGCGCCTAGACTGTCAGGGGAAAAAGAGCCGAAGGCAGTGAAGGGAGTGCTAGGGTTGCTCTTACGCGCAGTGGCCGCCGTCATGAGGTTCAAACGAATAGAGGCTGATGTGCTTCTCAAAGACTCGGATATTGTTGATGGGTTGACTGTGATTCATACGCCCGGGCACACTGAGGGTAGTATCTGCCTTCACCTTCCTGGCCGAGCTCTCTTCGTCGGCGACGCCCTTCTTACTGATGACGAGCGGACGCTGAGTCTTCCTCGAAGATCCATGAGCACGGACTTGGATCAGGCAAAGGAATCCATCAAGAAGATATCAGAGCTGAAGTATTCTGTTCTGTTGCCCGGTCACGGGTCACCTATTGAACGAAATGCATCAGCGATAGCGAAGGAGTTCGTTACACGCCTCTGAATTGACGGACGAATCTAGTTGAGTAGTTTTGGTGTTCGAGTCAGGCATTCTCCTCCAGTGGGGTTCAATAGTACTGTGTCTTCGATTCTGACTCCTCCGACAGGCCTGACTGTGAGTAGCGAGTGTCCTATGGCTAGAGTCCAGTTCTCTTTCATCTCGAGCTGTAAGTGACTTGGATAGTGGCTTGGGTGAGGCCACTCTTCGAACTCCAGCCCAACTCCATGAACGGGTCCTGAGATCCATTGTGAACCATATCCTTTGTCTGTGAAGAGTTTCAGGAACATCTCTGTAACCGCGCTGACCTTCCAGTTTGGACGCATCGCGTTCAACACGGCCTCTTGAACTTCGGCGTAGAGCTTGATCAAGCTCTTCTGCTGACTGGAGGGAGATCCGCATGTGACAGTCCGAGCCGCATCACACGCATACATGTCAACGATCGGATGAACATCTATCACCACTAGATCTCCCGGCTCTATCCTTCGACGCACAGTGCCACCATGCAAATGCAACGAATGAGGTCCGCTATCAACAAAGGTGCTTGTGGCAAAGCGCATTGCCCCTGCTTTCCGCATGGCGTACTCGGCTTCTCCAGCCACATCAATCTCAGTCCTTCCAGGAGCGATTGCCGAGATAGCGGCTGAAAGGCCCTTGTCGGCTACCTCCGCAGCTTTCCGCATCAAATCGATCTCAGTCGGATCCTTCGCGTAGCGAAGCGGCATCAGTATCTCTTCACTCTCAACCACCGTCATTCTGGGATTCAATTGTTGAATCCGATGCAAGAGAAAGGCGGGCGTACTGTGAACGCAAAAGCCCACCTTCTTCTCTCTCAAGTCGTACTCTTTCGTGATCGAGAAGAAAGTGCGCATCAAGTCTTGTGGACTGCGCCAGCCTCGAACATCCTCTATCCCGGTGGCTTTCTTAGCGCTCTCAACCTCCTCATCGAAAACGATGACGGTTGGTTCTCCCTTCTGTGGCAGGAATATTCGAGCAACGTTACGAATGTCGCCTGTCAGGTAGAAGTAGTTCTCTCGACTGGTAACGTGTAGAGCGGCAACGTCATGTTGAGCCATGAGTTCTTGAGCACGTTGTCTTCGACTCTCGAAGATGTTCATGTCCACACCAATATCAGCACTCGCTCCTGACGAATCAATAATAGCCTTGCGTAATCGGAGAGAAGCCCGGTCACGGCTCAAACAGCCGAGATAGACAAGCATCTGTGGAGGCATGCGAAATCCAGAACGACCTTCCTAGAGTATTGTGAGAGAACGAAAGCCGTCGGCTGTAATTGTTGAGCAGCTTCCCATGGGGTCAGTCCACGGGTTGAGTTTGCGCCCGACTTCTTATAGGAGTATACACGCGCATACAATGTCGTCGGTTAGGTGGATTTGATGGTACCCGGTTCATCTGATGCCGTGATAGGGAAGGCCGTCGACGAGATTGTGCTGATCGACACACATGAGCACCTAATGTCAGAGGAAGATCGAATTGCAATGGACATCGACGCCCTAACCGTTCTCTTCAGGCAGTACGCGTCATCAGATCTGGTCTCGTCGGGAATGAGGCAGGAGGATCTACTAACAATAGTCGATCCAAAGAAATCTCTGGAAGAGAGATGGAGAGTACTTTCGCCGTTCTGGGAAAACGTACGGCATACCGGATACGCTAGGGTTCTGGAAATAGCAATGCGCGACCTCTACGGGATCGATCGACTAGAGGAAGCAACGTATCAGAAACTCTCCAGCAAGATGAAAGAGCTCAACCGGCCTGGCCTTTACAAGTGGGTCTTGAAAGAAAAGGCGAGGATAGAACGGTGCATAGTTGACTCTCTTGACGAATTAGGCAGGGCCGTGCGACCAGACAAAGTGGATAGGGAACTCTTCGTTCCTGTTATGCAATTCGACGACTTCGTCATGGTGAACAACATATTCGACTTGAAGAGACTGTCCGCTCGACTTGGAGTCAGCATTCACTCTCTTTCTGACCTTGCTCGGGCGCTTGACATTCAATTCGGCAAACTGGCGGATCAGATGGCTGGCGTGAAGATAGCGTTAGCCTACTTCAGATCAATCCAGTTTGAGAAGACTGGCCATGCCGAAGCCGAGAAAGCGTTCAATATGATATTCAGAAGCCAGCCCCTCGACTGGCGCCCGGATTCGATCATAGGAACAACGCTGGCCTATGGCCCCTCGCTTGAGGAGGCAAGACCTCTCCAAGATTTCATGATGCACAGGGTCCTTCAGCTTGCGGCCAAGCATAGTCTCCCGGTGCAAATCCACACGGGCCTTCAGGAAGGTTTCGGGAACATACTCTCAAACTCGAATCCAATGAACCTCGTCAACCTGTTCGTAGAGTATACCGATGTTTGTTTCGACCTGTTCCACGGCGCCTACCCGTTCACCGGCGAATTGGGGACGCTTGCGAAGAACTTCCAGAACGTGTACATCGACATGTGCTGGCTCCACATAATATCGCCGTCGCGAGCCAGGGCCGCGTTGTCCGAATGGCTTGAAACAGTTCCAGTCAACAAGATCATGGGTTTCGGAGGCGACTATGTGCATGTTGAAGGCACCTACGGGCATTCAGTCATCGCACGAGAAAACATCGCCAGAGTCCTATCGGAAAAGGTGGACGATCAAAGCATGACGCTGGACGAGGCGAAAGTTGTGGCGAGAAAACTACTCAGAGAGAACGCCCTAAGACTCTTCCGGCGAATTCGCCAAGCTTGAACCGTCGATTTTCCGTGCGTCGTGCTAAACTTTTGACAGATTCGCGGTATTGACACGGGCTGAGCGTCATGCTGACGGACAGATGTTGTCAGATTGCTAATTTCCAGTTAACAAAGTTGAGTTCCATTGGAAATCTCTTTCCACTGGAGAAGTTTTCGTCGTAGTGCGTGCCAGAAGAATCGCTAGGACTTCTCGGGGAAACGTTTTGCTTCCTTCTCTCTGTGCAGGCTTGGACTAGTCCATCTAGGTCGTGAGAAGATATTCGGAAGAAGTTTTTGGAAGGTCCCGTAGGACTAGACCGAAGCCGAGGGGAGCGCATTGGAAAAGGATTCGCTCAAAGTCCATGATGGACCAAACGGCGTGCAAGCAAAGAGACAAGTCCAACAAACAGAGGGTGCATATCATCGACACTAGGATACTCTAGAGGCAGCGATATCATGCAGACGGATCGACGGGCAGCTGAATTCTATTCGGCAGCTCTAACTCCTTTCAGTGTCGCTACGATCGAATCGGTCGTCTTCTCTTGGTTCTCGCCCACCGGAGTCGGACCTGCTACAAGTTCAGAAGTCTCGGCGTTGCTCGGCATTCTGATTCTGTCCATCGGACCATTCATGCCGGTTGCCTACGCCGTGAGAACCAAACGAATCGATCTCGACATATCAGACAGGAACAAGCGCGGCCCCGTCTACGTGATCAGTCTAATAGCCTACGCGGCTGGAGTCCTAGTCTTCTGGGCAACGGACAACAAGATCATGTTCGTACTCTCTGTGGCGTATCTTTCCGTTGGTATGGCATTGATGCTGATTACGTTTGCTTGGAAAATCAGTGCCCATGCAGCGGCGACTGCCGGCATGGCCACTGCGCTTTCGCTCGTGCTGGGTGTGTGGATGTTGCCTGTCTTTGTGCTTGCGGTTCTGACGATTTGGGCTAGGGTCAGGTTGGGCGCTCACACGCCCTTGCAGGCGTTGGCTGGGGCGATCCTTTCGATCGTGATAACGGCTCTCGTGTTCGTTGGCCTGTACCTTTAGATCGAATCATCATTCCACAATTGTCTCCGACCGCGCACGACAAGACTATGACAGGAAATCACATGTTCGAGTCACGACGCTCGGACGGTCAAAGAGCAGCAAGACGCACTGTGCCTTCATTTCTTTCCGTAGATAATGCCTATTCTCCCGACCATGAAGGGGAGTCTCAGCGCTCTCGGTATGAATTCTGAATCGCTCGTGTCCGCGAACGCCACCTCTTTGATGCCCCAGCTTATGATCATCGCCACGAGATCATCGACATCGCCGAAGCGCCTTCTCAGAAGGAATAGATCTTGGAAGGCAAATGCGCCTCCTGTCTTGACCACTCTCAAGGCTTCCCTGATGAGCTCCCTCTTGTCTTTGACATCGCTTACTTCGTGAAATACGAGGTTGCTGACGGCTGCGTCGAAGGACTTGTCGTCAAACGGCAGGGCGGACGCACTTGCTTTCTGGAAGGTCATACGGTTGGCGACGCCTTCGATCTCCGCATTCTTCTCGCAGACCGTCTTCGAGTATTCCCACATGCCGCCCCAGTAGTCAATCCCGGTCACGTGTGCTCTGGGATATCGCTTCGCCAGTTCAATTGCCAGTGGGGCGTTCCCGCATCCGATGTCGAGCGCTTTGCCTTCTCCATCCCAGTCCAGATGTTCAACGACTAGGTTGCGAATCTGGGCCTGTAAGTTTCCTCCTCGTTGTGAGAACATGTAGCGTGCATAGGCGAAATACGCGAATGACAGGAGAAATGGAATCGCTCCAACGACAAACAAGGGGACACAAGCGATATCGCGAAGAATGGAATACTCAACGCGATCGAGCCGTAGATCAATCCGGTGGATACCCAATTGCCGTATTCCGTCTCCGCTGATTGTCCAACACTCATGATTCTCCTCTCGTGAAGGGTTGTCCTCGGCGGTCAAAGGACATCTGATTTCAGAATCGCCATCTTAAGAGCAACGCGGTGACTAGTCGGGTAGTCGCTTGACAAGCAGTACGCGGTCGTTGCCGAGGCCGTCGTAGTTTCGATAGAATGGTATTCCATCCAGCTTCGTGTCTTGTGGTTCAATCTGGAAGCCAATATGCGTGTGAAAGGCTATCGACTGCTTGTTCACAGGCGAGGTGACTAGACGAACGACGTGACGGCCGCGCTGTCGTGCTGCATCGAAGAAGCGATCGTTGAGCATTCGCCCTACCCCATGTTTTCTGAAGTTCGGATGCACTCCAAGGAAGTGAACGTAGGCCTCGTCGGGAAATGTTTGCGAAACGAAACCTATCAGGAAGCCAATTATTCCCCCTTGGTTCTCGGCGATGAAGCTAGTGTCACGAAAGTGGACGAAAAAGAGTCTCGGTAGCATATCGCTCATCGAGCGTCCGCCCCACCACTCGTTCAGAATCGGAATGATCCGATCATAGTCCTCTGGTTCAGGATGGCGAACACGCATAGCGATATTCGGTACCGTCAAGTCTGCACCGGTTGCCTCCATTTCTCGGTGTTGCTGATTCTCGTCGGGTGACTTTAACGGTGTGGTTGCGGGATGGTAAGTGCCCCTATTACTCTACCGCCATATCCGGCGGTTTTGGCAGTCCAGTGTTGTGTGTGATTCTGAGGATGACCTGAGGGAGCTCCATCTCGGGTAGGTTGCCGGCACTTTCCGAACCTTAAATCGGCAATCAGTAGCTAGCTGTAGCGGGCTCGATCTAGCATGCGCGTAGTGGACCTGAGAAGTGACACGGTAACCCTTCCAACGGAAGAGATGCTCGAGGCGATCAGAACCGCCGAACTCGGCGACGACGTCTACGGAGAAGACCCGACCGTGAACCGTCTGGAGGAGCTTGCGGCTAAGAAGATGGGCAAGGAAGCCGCTCTATTGACGACGAGCGGTACCCAAGCGAACCTGACCGGTGTGATGAGTCAGACTGAGCGAGGAGACGAGATCATACTCGAAGCTCACGCCCACATGTACAGCCACGAAGTCGGCGCGTTCTCGGTGATTGGCGGACTCGTACCGCGCTTCGTCACGGGGCGGATGGGCGTCATGACCCCACAGGACATCGAGGCTGTGCTTAGACAGTCAAACATACACTTTCCCCCCACGAAACTGATTTGCATAGAGAACACTCACAACTACGCCGGAGGCACAGTCTGGTCACCGTCCCAGATCAAGGCGGTCTGTGATTTCGCGAAGACGCGCGGGCTGAACGTCCACATGGACGGAGCGAGGATATTCAACGCAGCCGTGGCACAGAATATTGACGTGCGTGAATTAACGCGCTACGTTGACACCCTGATGTTCTGCCTCTCCAAAGGCTTGAGCGCTCCGGTTGGGTCACTCGTGGTCGGAAGCCGTAGCCTTGTCGACCGCGCGAGGCGATACCGCAAGATGCTCGGCGGAGGCATGAGACAGGCCGGCATAATCGCGGCGCCTGGAATAATCGCGATCGAGAAAATGATTGACCGCCTAAAGGACGATCACGAAAACGCGAAACTCCTCGCGAGAGGTCTATTGAAGATCGATGGGATCTCGCTCGATCTTGAGCATATTCAGACGAACATCGTTCGCTACGATGTTAGCGGCGTAGGAATATCTGCGATTGAATGGGCTGCGAGATTGCGTGATTTCGGTGTGAAGGCGGGCGCGCAGGAGGCCGGGCGTGTCAGGATGGTTACACATAGAGGCATCGAGAAGGAAGACATTGAGTACACCGTGGAAGTAGCCGAGAAAGTCGCGAAACAGATCAGGGAAAAACGATAGCGGAAGCCCACCGGCCGGGTTTGTTTCATGCGAAGGCCTTGATGCCTTTCTTGATCGTTCAGTCTCCCGTGATGTTTCTAGGTGTCATACACCACTTTTCACGTGTCATACATCCTGCTTGGCTGGGATGATGCCCCCGGATGTAATGCGGGAATCGGTCAACACAGCGGAAGAGACCGTCGATGTAGAGCCCGAGTGCATGATGTGATGCGAACCGTTTCCAACTTGACTTCTACACGAATTCCTTCTCTTCCCACATATCGTAAGCAGTTGCAGTTGAGGCCGCTTGCGTAACTATCGCGAGAGCAGTGGCAATGTGCAGGAAGTCCACCGCATTCGTGACGAGATCTGGAAGCGACGTAGTCTTGCTGACGTAGAACAGGATGCCAAGCACTCCCTCGAAGGCCGCTAACCCAACCGTTGCCTTCACGATCCTCCTGATCCTAGCCGGGCACTGCGTCTTACCCAGTTTGGAGGCGTTGCTGTACGCGATTACGAATATGACCACGCCAAGAATCACGTGGGCGTATAGAAGCAACGCGAATCCGGAAGCCGGTGCCCAGACGAGAATGAATTCCAGAAACGCCAGCCAAACCATAGCGTAGAGTGAAGCCCACAGCTTCAACGCGAACCACAGACTGACCCGTCGCCGCGGACTATAAGAGGATTCCACATGGACGCGTAAAGTAGGCTGATGCGTGCGCACACACAACTACTCCAACTCAACGAAAGTGATGAAAACGAGAAGAATCGAGGCGGTATTTCTACGAGTATGCAAAGTCTGAAATCCTGAACAAATCTAGTCACGCGGTGGCTTTCTTTGGGCGTGCGTGAGCGCCACGGAGAGGCACGATGTCGGAGGTGAAATGAAATGGATGAACAGATTCCGTATGGGTTGAAGATTACGTTCCTCGTTCACTTCGTAGTGGCCGGCATCTTCGGACTTGTCTTCTTGCTGATTCCGGAGATGTTTGGGGGCATGATGGGTGCGCCTATCAACGAGCCGTCAACGTTCCGGCTAGTCGGCGCAGCACTCGTAGCATTCGCTGCTAGCTCATGGTTCGCTTACAGAGAGACTGTGTGGGATAGAGTGAAGATCGTGGTTCAGATGGAGATCGTCTGGACCATCCTGGGCGTTCTTGCCACGTTGTATGGTTTGGTCTACGAAGGTCTCCCAGCGGGCGATTGGATGAACGTTGTCATCCTAGGTGTTTTCGCGGTAGCCTTCATCTTCTTCTATTCTCGAAGACGATAGGCTCACAGCCCGCTTTCTCTTTTTTTTGGGGTGCGGCTCGTTTGGTGCGGCCATCGTAATTTGAAGCGTCGATTGGCGTCGTTAGATTGGATTTATGTGTGGTCTCGTGGTGCTGGCGTCGCAGATTGAACTCTTGTGCAGAACTCGTTTAGAGCATTCTTTGAAAGCGAGCAAAGTCGAGCGGAAAGCGAAGCCAGTTTCCCTCGATGATGCCTCGAGGGTCACGGTTTAGTCGAGTGATGGATTCTGTCCTGTCAGCTGATGGGTAGAGCCACCGACAATGAATCGTGCACGTGTCGCCTGTGAACGGGCGAATGATCCTTCGCCTAATCGTCGTTCGTCGTCGAAGAGCTATTCTCGATAGACGTAATTTATGGCGCCAGCGACTAGGATAAGAATCGAACTCGCAATTAGAATCTGGATTTTCAGGTCCGATCCGCTTAACAGTCCGATGACAAGAAGAATCGCACCGACTACTATTCCACGCATTCCCGCTTTGGTTGACATTCGCTTCGTCGCGTAACTGTAGCACTCAAGGGCTTCTATCGCGCAGATGGCACCTACAACCAGGGCGACTATCAGGATGAAACTTATGCCCACTGTCAGCCTGAACGGATACACCGTAGAGATTGGGATCATCATGATGACGCTCACGAGACCGATTATGCCCCCTATCAGGAAAAGGATGGCTGACAGATCCAAGACAGCTCGCTTCCATACCGGCTCTTCTTTCACCATGAATCGTCACTCCACGAAGTGCCTACGTCTAATCGTCTTTGACATATAAGCCAAGATGTATGCATCTCACAGGTCACACTCGTTGAGAAGCTGTTGACTTCACAATCTCGCTCTCGCATGCCTTGTCGATCGAGTGTGATGCACTCGACGGGCGTCGCAATTTGAACTCGTGATTCGTCCATATCCAGTATTGGTAGTGCTTTCTCTTCGAGTTATCGAATCAATTCCGGATCATCCCTCGCGTATCTGTCCACTACTTTGAGAACACCCATCCTCTCCGGGTGGCACTTGAAATGAAACTATACGCTTTAAGTGTCTATTAGTTGGATAAACCTCTAGAACCTGCGCGGATGCTACGCTGGGAAGGGAGTAGATTTGGCTGAAGACAAAGGCGATGTTCTAGCTAAGATGGACGCTGCGGCGGAGGAAGCGGAAAAGGACCTCGGGGCTATTGATCGGGCAGCTATTGAAGCTGTAGCTGCATGGTGGCTAAAGTGGTACATGAAGGCCGGACATAAACGTCTTGGCCGTATCATGGTAAAAACCGCAAAGAGCAAGTAAGGTCTTCACCGTCACATTTCTTTTCCCTGCAATCCTTCTTGACAAAAGAAACTCGTGAATCTACCTCATAGTCCAACGAGTGAGACTCTCTTGTCGACTTTTGGAAGATGATATTTCCGAGGGTCATGTAGCATGATTCTCGATTCAGCTAGGCGATGCAGGGACCGCAGACATGGAAGCATTCGCCTTACCAGACGGCAAAGCGTATTACACGATGCACTGTTTCTTTCGCGTCAGAGGTGATTACGTTTGGGTTTCACGGTGAAGTGTCCTATGTGCAGTACTCAGATGAATGCTGAGACTTTGGACGACCTAATGAAGCAGGGGATGGAACACGCTAAGACAGCTCATGGCATAACCTCTGTTCCGCCAGCCGTTTTGGCACAGCTCCAGGCGGCTGTCAAGAAGACCTAGCCCGGCGACGCAGCGGCAGAATCCACGTCTCCGATACTGTAGGGAGATCCGGGCGGGACCCGAGAATTTGAACCCTCATCCGTTTTCTTTTGCGTGCGCGCACCAGCCTACCCACACACAATACCTCAAACGATGACGGACGACGGTTTGGTGCGCACACGCAAAAATCTAGTAAAAAGTAGCGTAGCGCGCGCTAGACCTGAACCGATTCTTTGACCGCATGATTCAGATTCCTAGCAGGTAGACCCTTGATGAAGAAGCTTTGCTATTCGCCAAGTTTCTTTCTGAACTTGAGGAATCTGTAGCGTTTAGTGGTTTCTAGATAGTTCCCCGACATGTGTTTACCGTTGTCTTTCTTGGACACCACTGCCCACTTCTGGAAGAAACCGCCCCTCCGCTCGACTCTGAACCCTTCAAGTATTTTCTCCCACTCCGCGCGGTCTACAAAACCAAGAGGAGGAAGCGCACCTAGGCTGAGATGCGCCTGTCCTGTTGGCTTGAGGATGCGCCTGTCCTGTTGGCTTGAGGATGCGTTCTATTTCGTTGACAGCTAACTGTCTGTGATCAGCCATGTTACATAACAGTCCATTCGCGAGCACGAAGTCAACTGACTCGTCTTTTATGAAGCTCAGGTCGGAGGCAGATGAAGCGTGCGCCTCAATGTTGCGGTAACCGCGTTCATTCGCCTTCTTCTCCAACGCTCTAATATGATTTTCATTCAAATCAACTGCGTAAACCTTTCCTTCAGGACCAACGCATTCGGCCAAAGCGAGTGTATAGTAACCTAGGTTACATCCAAGGTCAGCAACCACCTGGCCGTTGCTCACGTAGGGTTCAACATGTCCTTTGGGGTCTTCGAATAATCTGGTTATTGGGTTCAGGCTTATTCGGTTTCTTGGCTGCTCAACGGCAACTTCATGTTTCTCTATGCCCGCACCCATTTCCTTACCCTACCTAATGTGCTGAGCGCGC
>Ga0315268_10006703_pt1 | contig 12225 bp, 14 predicted proteins | sample C1_top_MG_FD_204535 | JGI IMG/M metagenome (GOLD analysis project Ga0315268, IMG submission 204535) | Sediment microbial communities from Yellowstone Lake, YNP, Wyoming, USA - C1_top | ecosystem: Environmental > Aquatic > Freshwater > Lake > Sediment | place: USA: Wyoming | collected 2017-08-01 | reverse complement strand
CTTGGTCTGATTGAGGAGGATTTCCATGGCACGAATCTTTGATGTTGTCGAGTATCCAAACGAGATGCGCGATGAGCTGGTACATCGCTTCCCCGAAAGCGGGTCGGGTGATTTTCGCATCGGCTCGGTAGTGATTGTGCGTGAAGGTCAGGCGGCTGTGTTCTTCCGCGATGGCAAGGCGCTGGATGCGTTTGGCCCTGGCCGCCACCAGATCACTACGGCCAACATCCCGTTGGTCACGGGCTTGCTGGGCAAGCTGTTCAACGATCGCACGCCGTTCACTGCCGAAGTCTACTACGTTTCCATGCACGAGTTCCCACAGCAAAAGTGGGGCACCTCTCAGCCGGTGCCGATCATGCACCCTGGCGTGGGATTGGGTGCGAGCCTCTTGCGCGCCTATGGCACGTTTGGCCTGCAGATCAACAACCCGCAGCAATTTGTGTCCCAGTTCGTCGGCGCGCAGGGCGCTTATGAATTTGCCGACATTCGCCAGAGGTTGGTCGGCCTCATTATTCAGGGGCAGCGCGATCTGCTGGGCGAATTGAAGAAATCGGCCTTTGAAGTTCAGGGCCTCACGCAGGAGATTGCGGCAGGCGTGCGCGCCAAGGCCGCCGAAGATTTCAACGCACTCGGCCTGACGCTCAAGGCCGTCATCATCGAAGCAATCTCGCCTTCCGAGTCCACTGCCGAAGACCTGCGCAAGATGGGCCTGATTGACATGCAGACCTATGCCCAGTTGCAAGCGGCGGACGCGATGCGCGAAGCGGCCACCGCGCCCGGCGGCAGTTTGGCCGGCGCGGGCGTTGGATTGGGCGCGGGCCTGGGCCTGGGCCAAATGATGACGGGCATGATGGGGGGCGTGATGCAGCCCGGTGCGCAACATCCCCAGGGCGGACAGCCTACTACGCCGACCGCTCCGACAACGCCAGCGGCGCCTGCCGCGGGCGCAGCGCCGGATGTGATGAATCCAGCTCAAGCGGCGGCTTATCTGCAAGTCACCGAGGCCGACGTGCTGCAAATGATCCAGGGCGGCCAGATCAAGGCCAAGCAGATCGGCGCGCAGTATCGCATCAGCAAGTCGGCCCTAGACGATTTCCTGAAGAGCTGATACCAGCCAATTTCTGCAAAACGAGTCTGTCCCCTACCCAGTCTTGGGGCAGGGGACAGTTATTAGGCGATCGAGGCGGCGCGCTTCAGACCGATCTTGGGCTGTTGATATTGCTCCTTACCGCAGGGCAAACGAAGCGTGACGGTGGTTACCTCGCCTGACACTGAAGCAATCCTCAACTCGCCGCCTAACAACCGGGCGCGCTCATACATGCCTGCCAGGCCGAGATGTCCTTCCTTCGCCAATGTTTGGATGTTGGGGAAGGAATAACCGGGGCCATTATCTTGGACTGCGGCAGTCACACCGGCATCGTCAAAAGACAATGTGACGTTGACTTGCGTGGCGGAGCCGGCGTGTTTGCCGCCGCATCAGCGAATGGCGTCAGCGGCCTGTTGGAAGGCAACGTGCGGCAGTTTGGCATCCAAACGCTGGCGGCTGTCATCGCGATTGTCCATTCGTTCGGACTCACGTGGGTGCCCCTCAAGATCGTAAATATCTTTGTGCCGGTGCGCGTGCCGGACAAGATCGAGGTCAAGGGGTTGGACGAAGGCACGTTTGGCGAAGCAGCTTATACGCTGTAACTCGCACGCAGCAAGGTGAACAGGAGCGACTCGTGTCGCTCCTGTTTTTTTGCGTTTTTCCGCTTTGCGGTAAAATGGTTGCATCTACTTGGGCTACCCGCTGCCTGATGGATTGCCATGCGCCTCTATCTTGAACTCGCCAAGAAAGCCGCTCAACGGCAACTGGCCTATCGCCAGGCGAATCTCGCCGGATTGATGACCAATCTCTTTTTCGGCGCGCTGCGGGCCTACGTGCTCATCGCGCTGTACGGCGCGCGGCCACAGAGTGGGGGTTACACGCTCACGGCGGCCATCACCTATACCGGGTTGACGCAAGCCATTCTGCGCGCGGTGCAAATCTTTGGCTGGCAGGACTTGATGAAGACCGTGCGCACCGGCGATATTGTCTCTGATCTTGCCAAGCCCTTCGACTATTACCTTTTCTGGCTTGCGCAAGATTTGGGCGCGGACGTGATTCGCCTTTTTGTGCGCGGCGTGCCGATCATGCTTGCGTATTCGATGATCACGCCGCTTGTGTGGCCGTCCGATGTCGGCGCTGCGCTCGCGTTTGTCATCAGCCTGCTCTTGGCGATGCTGGTGAGCTTTGCGTGGCGGTTCTGCGTGAACATCGTTGCGCTGTGGACGACGGACGCGCTTGGTTTTGCCCGGCTGGCCTACACCGTGGGCATGTTCTTTTCTGGCTTTCTTGTGCCTGTGACCTTCTTTCCCGCGTGGCTCAAGACGGTGGCCAATTGGACCTGGTTCCCGTCCATCATCGAAATGCCGGTGGAAATCTGGTTGGGGATTCTTTCCGGTCCAGCGGCGCTGAATGCGTTGATTCAGCAGGCGGTCTGGCTGACTGTGCTGGTGGTGATTGGACGCCTGATGCTGGCAGCAGGCACACGCAAATTGGTTATCCAAGGGGGTTGATGGAGACGACACAGGCCGGCATGGGATTAGGGGCCTACACTCGACTTTATCTCAAGCTCATCTCCAGCCGCATCCGCTCACAGATGCAGTACCGCCTTTCGTTCCTGCTCGACACGGCAGGCAGCTTTATGGGCAACTTTACAGATCTGGCTGCGTTGCTGGTGATGTTCACGCAGGTCAAAGCGCTGGGTGGGTGGTCGCTGGGCGAGATCGCGTTTCTGTATGGATTGTCTTCGGTGAGCTTTGCCGTGCACGAGTTGTTCCAGGGCGCGTTCGACAACGACGTTTTTGCCCTCTACATTCAGCGCGGCTTGTTCGACCAAATGCTCATCCGGCCATTGCCGGTTCCTTTTCAGATGTTGACCGAATATTTTTTGCTCCGGCGTTTTGGACGGATGGCGCAGGGGATGCTGGCTTTCGTTCTCGGTATGGTTCTGGCTCAACCGCACTGGACGGCGGCCAAGTTGATTTACCTGCCGGTGGTGGCGGCGGGAGGCGCACTGTTCTTTTTGGCGATTTCCATTGCAGGGTGCACGCTCTGCTTTTGGACGGTGCAGAGCACTGAAATGGTCAACATCTTTACCTATGGCGGCACGACGATGTTGCAATATCCGCTGACGATTTACCAGGAGTGGATGCAGAAATTCTTTGTATATGTGCTGCCGATGGCGTTCATCAATTACTTCCCATCGCTTTTCTTTCTCGATAGACCTGACCCGTTTCACTTGCCGCCCTTCGTGCCGTTCATTGCGCCGCTCGTTTGTGTTGGCGTGTTTCTGCTCGCGCTGCGTGTGTGGCAGTTTGGCGTCGAGCATTATACCAGCACCGGCAGTTAGCCAGTGCGACTTGGAACCCCTGGAGTGCGGACTTGCCGCATGGGGAAAAGGCCGCGTGACCAGCGAGAACCAACCCAATAAGGCCGGTGTGGTACGCGCAATCGCCCGCAGGAATGACCCAACGGGAGGCCGGCATGGTGTGCCGGCTCGTAGGATTAGCGCAGGCGGATGCCGTCGAAGCGGCGAGAGTCGCCCAGGCCAAAGAGCGCGGCGAGGCTCAAGACGCCACCCAGACTCGCGATGCGGCGCTGGAAGAACAACCCCAGTGGCTCGAAAAGTCCTCCTCACCTTGGCGTCGGCAATGCAGGGGATGCTTGCCGATCATAGACGGGTATCATAGGCCGATTAAAGGAACGCGCAACGTGCGACCTCATTCTGCATCTAAAGCAGTGATAACCAAAACAAAGGCTCAGGAGGCGGAAATGTTCAAGCGGAATCTCGGCACAGTTGATCGCGCGGTTCGCATTGTGTTAGGCGTTATTCTTGCGGCCATCAGTATGCTTGTCTTCAAGGGAACGGCCAGCACCATCGTCGGCATCGTGGCGTTGATTCCTCTCATCACCGGCATCGTCGGTTTTTGCCCGCTGTACGTGCCACTCAAGCTCAGCACAGTCAAGGCCAAATAATCCAATGTCTTCACTGCCCTTGTGAAGGCGCGCCAGACCTTCGCACGGGTGAATAGTGTGATACAATAAGCCGTGCATCATCCTGCACGGGGGTCGCTATGCCCAGCACTAAAGACGGAACACTCGTTTGGAAAGACGGACTGGCATTTGAGGGAACCGGCGCGTCGGGTCTCACGGTCCGATTCGACAGCACAGCCGAGGAAGGCGGAGGCACGGGCTTTAGTCCGATGGAATTGACGCTCCTCTCTCATGCCGCTTGCATGTCCATGGATGTCATCTCGATCCTGAGGAAAAAGCGGCAGGATGTTACGGGCATTGAGGTCCACACGCACGGCGTGCGGACCGACGACTATCCGCGCGTGTTTACGGACATCACCGTCGAATTTGTCGTGCGCGGGCGCAATGTCGATCCACAAGCCGTCGCCCGCTCGATTGAGCTTTCGGAAACCAAGTACTGCTCGGTGGGCGGCATGTTGAACAAGAGCGTCAACATCAAGACAGTCTATCGCGTCGAAGAGGAATCACGATAAGCGCCAAAGAAATGCAAGACACGAAAAAAGACGAGGATGGCGCACGGCGCATTGCCGCGCTGACTCTAGAACTGGAGAACCTCAAGCGCAGCCTCCCGGCTCACTCGATCAAGCCCGCCATGTTGATGCGGATCGAGGAGCTTGAGGAAGAGATTGAAATGCTCGAGCACGAGGAGATCAAACGCGAAAGGTCAAACAGTCTCGACGTTTCACGTTTGACGAGAGTTTGATGCAAACCCGCGAACGACGCCCCCGCAGCGGTCCACTGCTCAGCCTTGCCGCCGGGCTGGCGCTCATCGCCGCCAGCCTGTTCGGCTTTTGGTGGCTGGGGCGTGGCACGCCCTCTCAAACCGCAACCGCCGATTCTGCGATCCAGGGCAAGCCCGCACCTGACCTGACGCTTCAAGACGTGAATGGCAAGTCCATTCGCTTGACTCAGTTGCGTGGCCAGGTCGTCTTGATCAACCTATGGGCCACGTGGTGCCCGCCGTGCATTGCCGAGATGCCCGATCTGGCCGCCACATATGATGCGCACAAGAATGAGGGCTTGGTCATCCTGGGCATAGACGATCAAGAACGCAAAGAGACCGTGACGGATTTTCTGGTTCGCAACCCGCTTCCCTACCCGATTCTGCTCGACCCGGACTCGCGCGCGGCGCACGCCTATAGCACCGACTTTTTGCCCGCATCGTTTTTGATTGACCGGCGCGGCGTGTTGCGCGCGAGCCTGCCCGGTCAAAACAGCCGCGCCAAACTGGAAGCGGCAATCAAGCCATTGCTGGCTGAAAAGCCTTGATGTATTCGGCTGCAGGCCACAGACAACAGACCGCAGTCGGTAGTCACATGAACATCTTTGATGGCTCTGCATCTGTCTACGACATGGCGCTTGCCCCGCTCGAGTTGGCGGGGCTAGCGCGTTTAAGGCGGCCATTGGTGACAAACGCTCGCGGGGCAGTGCTCGAAATCGGGGCCGGCACCGGCGTCAATTTTCCAAACTATTCGAACAGCGCGCGCGTCTTTGCGTTGGACGAAAGCCGCGAGATGCTCAGCGTGGCCCGCCAACGTCCCTGCCGCGTTTGCGCCACCGTCACGCAGGCCGACGCACAGAGCATCCCGTTTTCTTCGCACACCTTCGACACGGTGGTCGGCACACTGGTCTTTTGCAGCATCGCCGACCCGGCGCGCGCGCTGGCAGAAATTCGACGCGTGCTCAAGCCGGGCGGGCGGCTGCTCTTGCTCGAGCACACACGCGGACATCATCCCATCGCCGCCGCGCTGACCGACCTGCTTCACCCCGCATGGTATGCCCTCAACGGCAGTTGTCACCTTAACCGCCAGACTGCACGCACCGTCGCCGAAGCTGGCTTTGACGTGACGAGCGTCGAGCGTCATGCGGGCGGCATCGTGCAAGTCATTCGCGCCGTCGCATAAAACCAAACGTGCGGCGCACCTTTCCAACGCGCCGCACGTTCCACGCTCCTTGATCTTACGCTACACTGGACGCACCAGCGTCACTTGGCTCACTCCAGCCAGCGCATCTTCATGCCGCGCCATCACGAACAGCAACGAGGACAGCCGATTGAGATAGCGCACGATTTGCGGATTCGTAGCCAGACCAGCGTGCACCAGCTTGACGGCGAGCCGTTCCGCGCGCCGCACGACCGTTCGGGCCACATCCAGGGTCGCGCCGGGCAAGCTGTCGCCCGGAACGATAAACTCGCGCGGCAACATCACCTCTGCCGTGATCGCATCGGTTTGAGCTTCCAACCATTCGACCTTGTCCGCGCCCAAACACTCGAAGGTTTTGGCCGTCTCTGGCGTGGATGCCAGTTCCGCCATGATACAGTAAAGATGCCGCTGGCTTTCGAGCAAAGCCTTTCGATTGCGCTCGCTCCTGATCGTCGCACGAGCCAGGCCCATCGCCGAGGTCGCTTCGTCAAGCGTGCCGTAGGCTTCGGGACGCGGGTCGTGCTTGGGCACCCGCTCTGCGCCCAGCAAGCTCGTGTACCCGTCATCGCCTTTGGTGGTATAGAATCTGTTCGGCATAATGCAGTCCCTCCAAGTCGCTCAGTTCTTGAACACGAGCGGGAAATAATAAGGATAACCGGCGCTTGTCGTCAACGTCGTGGCGGCGGACTTGTTATTGTCGCCCTGCGACGTCAAGGTGACGGTTGCTGTGTCAGTCGTGCCGGGCGTGGCCGTCAGCGGGATGCTCACGGTCACGATCGTTTGCGCGAAAGCTCCCCCATCGAGCGGACCCAGCGTCGGAGGCGCTATCGCCGGCCAGGTGTTGTCCGAGATCGTCACAGTAAAAGTATCCGACAAAATGCTCGTGTTGGTCACGCCTAGCGTGTAGGTCACCAGCCTTCCAGGAATATCAGAGTGTGGCATGGGCGGCTGGATAGATAATCCACGTTCAGCAACCAGCGAAAAATTCTGCACGGTCGTCATGCCGATGGTAACGGACACACCGCCGATCGTCTGCGACAGATAGCCATGGGCCGAGGCTGTCACGGTGTATGTGCCGCTCAACACTGCAAGTGCGTAAGCTCCGTCTGAGCCACTAACAGCGCTGGCAGAATAGCCTGAATCAAGCATCGCCGTCACCTGCGCCCCGGCAACTGGGTTGGATGATACGCTATCGGTGACAATGCCATTCAGCGCACTCCATCCGACATTGCACGTTGGAAACTTCCACGCGGCGATGCGCGTTTGCCAGGGCGCGGAGCCGGTCGTTTGAATATACTCGTTCGTGTACCAGAACGTGCAATCGTCGAGCGGGTCAATCGTCATCATGCTATAGTCGCCCCAGCGCGCTCCGGTGTGGGTCTGCGCGCCCGTCCCGGTGATAATGACGGCCTCGCCCTGCGCCATCTGGCCCAGCGGGTCGCCTGCCAACCGCCCTGTGTACCGAATCGAGGGATATATGCTGCCGCTGGATACGCTATAGCCCAGCGCCATGTCGCCATCGTGATCCATCGCCACGCTGCCCATCCAGCGATACAAGCCGTCCGCAGGCGCAAACGTTCCTTGCTGATAAATGACCGGCGAGCTGCCCGGATTGCGCACCTCGTACCAGCGCACACCAGCGCGGTCAGCGCCGTCAACCTGGACGGTGTGATTGACCACGAGCGACTCGTGATCGCCGAAATTGCGATACGCCAGGCGATACATGGCCCGGTCGCCGAGACTGTCGAGCCGCTGTGAAGTGGCCGGCTGGGGAATACAAGCCGCTGATTCTTCCGCCACGCAAGGCAACGAAGTGAATGGGGCGACTGTGAGCGTATAGTTCGCCTGACCGTTGATACCAAAGGTGCTGTTGGCTGTATTCGTCCAGTCAACATGAAACTGCCACAGGCGCAGAACGTCCGTGGGGACGGACGTGTTCAACGCGCTATCGTCCACTTCCGCAAAATAGTCAGGTGAGCCGGACGGGGGCAAGGTCAGGCCGTCGAGGTCGGCGGGCAACATGCCGCCCAAATCGGGGTTGACATTGAATAGATCAAAATATACCATCCGCGCCGATTGGCCGTTGAGCATCTTGTCGCGCTCAAGCACAACCACGCCCGCCCCAGCCCATACACCATTGGTAGAGGCGTTGGTGAACTGGTTCATAGTCATATAGTAGCCATCCGGCCAAACGCCGAATTTAGAATAGTCGTTCATCGTGGTGAACGTATAGGCATACCGATACCATTGCCCCAACGGGTCCGCTGTTTGCGAAACGGCAATACATTGAGAAAACGGGCCATTGACACTATCTTGCCAGGCAAACTGGCTCATGAACCAACGATGAGCTATCGAGTCATAGAGTGTGATCGGATCGCCGTTGTTAGTATTTTCGCAGTCCCCGCCAAAGCCCTGCCACAGCGTATTGCCATTGACCGGGCCGAACACCTGCGTTGGAGTGACCGTCACATCCCATATCGCGTACGAGAGGTTGACCCATTGCACATAGTATTTCTTGCCGGTCGCCGGATCATAGCCGACATCGCCCTGCGTATCGGGCGGGAGCACGCTGTTGATGTTGTTGATGCCTTCAAAATTCACGAGCGGCGAGGGCATGGCGAGTGCGCCGGCCTGCCCTTGCTGGACAACATCACGTGTCGTACTGGGAAGAGTTGGCGCGTTTCGGCTTGAGCGAGGCAGACGGCCCAGTGGAATCTCGCGCAACACGCCCTTTGGCGCAGATGTCCCGGGCGGAGGCTTGATCTCGCGAAGCGCCGGCGACGTGTCGTGCTTGGCCGGATAGCTCACGACAGGCTTCAGTCGCTCGTCCTGCGCCGCAAGCCGGGGCGTTCCGTTCGCCAACAGAACCAGCGATAAACACCCGCCGATCAAAAGGATAACTATGATAGACCATCGAGCCTTCACGGGATGGACCTCCAGAACTGCGATTCAAGCGTCGTGGGCCGTAGTGTACACCGTATCGCCCGGCATGTCTAGGCGCACGGCGTTTGCGCATCAGGCCGGTCAATAGGATAATAGGCCGCAGTCAATCGAGGGATGAGAAGGACATGAGTCAGAAAGCATTGTTCGAAGGTCTCGTCTTTGATCAAGCCGGTCGCACGCTAGAAGTGACGACGGTCGGAGACGAGGCTCAATATGTGATAGACGACGAGGGCTTTCGCCGCCACATTGACGCCGAAACAGTTGACCGGCAAGTGATGCAGGCGATTCAAGAGCAGGTTCAGGCCAATAAAGAGATGGTGGAAGAAACCATGATGCGCATGATCGGCAGCGACGACCTGTTCACCAAAGCGGCGCTGGATGTCTCGATCAAGAACATGGATCAGGTCATCGCGCGTGGCATTCCCGACGATGCGCGTCTATGGCTGGGCATGATGGGCTTTCGCATCGTGGTCAACCTGCACGGCGAAGTGATTGACCTGACCATGCCCGGCGTGGCAAGCGACGAAGGCGAGTGACACACATCCAATGTCAAAGGACAAGCGACCGATGAGCGATCTGCAATCTTTGTGGTGGCGCGACGGCGTTATCTATCAGATCTACCCGCGCAGCTTTGCCGACTCGAATGGCGATGGCGTGGGCGATTTGCCCGGCGTCACTGCCCGGCTCGACTATTTGAAATGGCTGGGCGTGGACGCCATCTGGCTCAGCCCCATTTACCCTTCGCCGATGGCGGACTTTGGCTATGACGTGAGCAACTATCACGACATTGACCCGGCCTTTGGCACGTTAGCCGATTTCGACCGGTTGGTGAGCGAAGCGCACGCGCGCGACATCCGCGTGGTGCTCGACATGGTGATGAACCACACGTCGGACCAGCACCCGTGGTTCATCGAATCGCGCTCCAGCCGCGATCATCCCAAGCGCGACTGGTACATCTGGCGCAATGGGCGCAATGGCCGCGCGCCCAACAATTGGGCCTCTGTCTTTGGCGGCAAGGCGTGGATGTGGGACGAGCATACCGGGCAATACTATCTGCACTTGTTTTTGGCCGAACAGCCCGACCTCAACTGGCGCAACCCGCATGTCAAAGACGCCCTGTTCGACGAATGCCGCTTCTGGCTCGACCGGGGCGTGGACGGCTTTCGGCTCGACGTGGCGAATATGTTAGTCAAAGCACACGACCTGCCTGATAATCCGACCAAGTTCGGCCTGCAGGACTATGATCGCCAGTATCATTTCTATCAAATTAATCAGCCTGAAACGCACACCATCTGGAGAGATTTCCGCAGATTGCTCGATGGCTATCCTGAACGCATGGCGGTGGGCGAAGTCGAGCCGGAAGGGGCCGAGGGCTATTACGGCAACGGGCGCGACGAACTACACCTGGTCTTTAACTTTGATCTGTTGCAACAGGGCTGGCACGCGCGCAGCTTTTACAACGCCGTGGCCGCTTGGGAGACGAAACTTCCAGAGCACGCCTGGCCGTGCTGGGTGCTGGGCAATCACGACCAGCGCCGGCTTGCCAGTCGCTATGTGAGTGGCTCTTTCACCGAAGCGCGAACGCGTGTTGCGGCGACCATGTTGCTCACGCTGCGCGGAACGCCGTTTATGTATTACGGCGACGAGATTGCCATGAGGGAGGGCAACCTCTCGCGTGAGGAAATTCAAGATCCGCCGGGCCGCAGATATTGGCCCTTGTACAAAGGCCGCGATGGATGCCGCACGCCGATGCAATGGGATTCGACGCTGCACGCAGGTTTCACCCTCGGCAAGCCTTGGCTCAGGCTCAATGCCGATTACCGGCAGCGCAACGTCCAGGCTCAACGCGACGATTCCAACTCGCTGCTGAACTTTTATCGCCGGTTGATCGAGTTGCGCCGCCAGTCGCCGGCGCTGTTGCACGGCAACTATCGCGCGGTAGGGCGTCCGATTGACGTGTGGGCTTACGAGCGAGCGACAACGAACCAGCGTATGCTGGTGGCGCTCAACTTTTTCTCGCGCCCAGCCCAGCTTGGACTCCCTGCCGGGAGCGAGTGGCGCACGCGCCTCTCGTCCATCGGACGTCCCGAAACGACCTTGTTCGAGTCGCTGATGCTCATGCCCAACGAGGCCGTGATCCTGGAAGCAGCGTGACGCTTGACAGGCAGGCCTTTTTTATTCTTTCAAATGAGCGTAACGGTTGGCAAAGTAGAGCAGTGGGCGGCGGCTCTCATCCTCCAAGCCAATGGCTTCCACCCGACCAATAAAGAGGGTGTGATCGCCGCGGTCATAGGTCGCCGCGACGCGGCAATCGTACCACGCGATGCAGCCTTCCAGGATCGGCGCGCCGGTCGCCTCGACATGGTAGGGCACGCCTTCAAACTCCTCGTTGACGATGGGCGCGCGCGCGGCGAATCGCTCCGAGAGAAACTCTTGCTCTTCGCTCAAGAGGTTTACCGCAAAGAGGCCGCTCTCTGCGATCATCTCGCATGAGGTGTTTTCGCTGGCGAGCGCAATCAAGACCAACGGCGGGTCGAGCGAAACGGACATAAACGCGCTCACGGTGACGCCGCGCAGTTTGCCCCCTTCGGGAAGTGCCGTCGTCACTGCCGCCACCCCGCTGGCAAACAGCCCTCGTATCTTGCGTAAGCTGGTATCAGTGATTGAGGTGGATGATTTGAGATTTGACATCACTTTTCCACGCGCACGTGCACGCGCGCTTCGACCGTGCCGCCGTTGTCCCTGGCATAAGCCACGATGCGCAACGTATACTCTCCAGCGTCGAGACCGCTCACGTTCCATTCCGTCAGCGGGCCGTTTTCGACCGGCGTCAGATGTGGACCCGATATCCACTCCCACGCGCCTCGATTGCCACGCTCGTAGGTCACTTCGTAATGATCAAGCGCGCCCGACACGCTGCCGAGGATGGGTACGTTTCCATTAACCGATGCGCCTTCCGCAGGCGACGTGATATTGATGACGACCGGGCCGATGGCTACACCCGGCACGCCCGGCATACTGCCGCAATCCATCGGCGTCAGAATCACGCCGCGCGACTCGGCCCACTTTTTTCCTGCGGGCGATTCGACCCACGCGCGAACGAACAGGTCATTGCCCGGAAAGCCAAACAAGGCCACGCCCTGCGGCTGATCAGGACATTGCGGGTCATGCGGGTCAGTCTCCGGGCCGGACGGCAATTGATCGTCGGCAAAGACGACCACCACTTTGTTCGGGCAATACTGG
>Ga0315268_10006702_pt1 | contig 12227 bp, 9 predicted proteins | sample C1_top_MG_FD_204535 | JGI IMG/M metagenome (GOLD analysis project Ga0315268, IMG submission 204535) | Sediment microbial communities from Yellowstone Lake, YNP, Wyoming, USA - C1_top | ecosystem: Environmental > Aquatic > Freshwater > Lake > Sediment | place: USA: Wyoming | collected 2017-08-01 | reverse complement strand
AAATGCCGAGCTCGCCGGCCCAGCGCAGGAGGATCGCGGCCTCGGGCACGACCTCTGCGGCCCCCGCGACGGCACCCGCGAACACCTCGCCCGTCCCGCCGTCGATGGTGATCGTCTCGCCGACCGCGAGCGTGAGACCGCCGATGGTCACCGCTCCCTCGCCGATCTGGACGCCCGCGGCCCCGACCACGGCCGGAATCCCCCATCCGCGGGCCACCACCGCGGCGTGGCTGGCGAGCCCGCCGGTGGCGGTGAGGATCCCGGCCGACGATGCCATGCCGTGGACGTCGTCGGGCGACGTCTCGGCCCGCACGAGGATGACGGTGCGCCCGGCCTCGGCCGCCTCGACGGCGGCGTCGGGCGTGGTGACGATCTCGCCGCACGCGACGCCCGGTGAGGCCGGGAGTCCCGTCGCAAGGACGCGGCCCGCGTCGCCGCGCTCCGTGGCCACCGTCGGGGGATCGGCGAGCAGCGCGGCCACGCGGTGCACGGCCTCGGCGCGCGTGAGTGGGAACTCGGGGTCCTCGGCCATGTCGACGGCAATCCGCAGGGCCGCCTGCGGGCTCCGCTTTCCGATCCGGCACTGGAGCAGCCAGAGCTTCCCGTGCTCCATCGTGAACTCGATGTCGCACAGGTCGCGGTGATGGCGCTCCAGCCGCGTCGCGTAGGCGCGGAGCTCGCGCGCGACCTCCGGCAGCCGTTGGTCGAGGACCGTGATCGACTCCGTCGCGTGGGTGCCGGCGACCACGTCCTCGCCCTGGGCGTTGAACATGACGTCCCCGTAGAGGACGGGCTCCCCCGTCGCCGGGTTGCGGGTGAAGAGGACACCCGTGCCGGAACCGACGCTGCGGTTGCCGAAGACCATCGCCTGGATGGTGACGGCGGTGCCCAGATCGTCGGGGATCCCCTCGCGGTTGCGGTAGGCCCGGGCACGGTCGCTGTTCCAGGACCGGAAGACGGCCTCGACGGCGGCCCGGAGCTGCGCCCAGGGATCTTCGGGAACGCCCTCCACGCCGACGATGTCGCGGAACATCGCCTCGAAGCGCACGCGACAGTTGTTCGCGAACTTCGGGCTCGCCGAGGCGGCTTCGAGCCCTGCCGTCGTTGCGTCGTTGAGGCCCAGGTTCAGGATCGTATCCATCATCCCCGGCATCGAGATCGGGGCCCCCGACCGGACGCTGACCAGGAGCGGGTTGGCCGGGTCGCCGAACCCCTGGCCGACGAGGCGCTCCATGCGTGCCATGTGGTCCCGCAGCTCGTCGTCCAGGCCGGCAGGCCAGCCATGCGCCAGGTACTCGTTGCAGGCGGCCGTGGTGATCGTGAACGCCGGCGGGACGGGCAGGCCCAGGTCGACGGCCATCACGGTGAGGTTGGCGGCCTTGCCACCGACCAGCCGCTTGACCTCGCCGAAGGTCAGGCCGTCATGGTGATGGTCGCAGTCGTAGACGTATCTCACCGAGCAGGTCTCCTGGGATGCCCGCCCGACCGGCCGCGCGGGGGGGGACGCGCGGCCGGTCGTCAGGGCGCGACGATGATCTTGATCGCTCCGCTGGCGGGGTCGTTGAAGGTGGCGATCGCCTGCTCGTACTCGGCGAGCGTGAAGCGATGGGTCATGACGTCACGCACGCGCATCCGGCCCTGCTCCACGAGGGGCATCACCCGGCGCATCTCACCGGCCGAGGCGCGGCAGCCGACCAGCTCGAGCTCGTCGAGGACGAGCCGCTGCATCGCGATCTCCACGCCCTGGGTCGGGATCCCCACCGCCGCACAGCGGCCGCCCCGGCGCAGCATGCCCAGGGCCCACTGCACGGTGACCGGGACCCCGGCGCACTCGAGGACCACGTCGGCGCCGAATCCCCCGGTCATCGCCCGCACGGTCGCCACCGGGTCGCCGGCGTTCGCGTCGACCGTCTCGAAGCCCATGGCTGCGGCCTTGGCAAGGCGGCCGGCGTTGCGCTCGATGAGAATGACGCGCGCCGCGCCCCGGATCCGGGCGGCGTCGCCCCCGAGCAGGCCGATCGCGCCGGCGCCCGTGATCGCGACGGTGTCGCCGGGGGCGACCTGACCCCGGTTCGCCACGTGGAGGGCGATCGAGGCCGGGTCGATGACGGCGCCCACGTCGAAGGAGAGGCTGTCGGGGAGCGGGAAGATCGTCTTCACGCCCTGCACGACGTACTCGGCGTCCGCGCCCTGCACGTTGTGGCCGTACTGCTTGTGGAGGCCGGGCTTGCCATAGTTCTCGCACAGGTTGTAGCGGCCCTCGACGCACTTCTGGCAGACGCCGCATGCGTCGTGCGAGGTGCCGGCCACCCGGTCCCCCACCTTCCACCCGTAGAGCTCGACGCCCGGGCCGAGCTCGACGATCTCGCCGGCCCACTCGTGACCCGGGATGAACGGGAATGTCGGTGGCCAGAAGCCCGGGTAATCGCCCCGGATGAGGTGGACGTCCGTGCCGCAGATCGAGACCGCCCGCACCCGGGCCAGGACCTCGTTCGGACCGGGCACGGGGACGGGGACGTCGCGGATCTCCATCCGGCTCGGCTCGAGGACCACGAGGGCCTGCATGGTGGCGGACACGGGACGGCCTCCTTCGGTGAGCTCAGGCTCAGATGACGGCGACGGGATCGACCATCGACCCGGTGGCGCCACGGATCTTCACGGGCAGGGCCACGAAGAGGAACTCGTAGACGCGCTGGCGCGCCAGCTCCTCGAGGTCGAGGCTCTCCATGATGTAGACGCCCTTCTCGATGAGCAGGGCAGTGTGCACGGGCTGCGGGTTGCCGGTGGGGCCCGGGTCGGGAGCCGGCTGGACCTCGTAGGTCTCGGTGTCGGTCCCCGTCGCGACCACGCCGCGCTCCAGGAGCCAGTGAGCAACCGAGATGTCCGGTCCGGGCGTCTTGTGGGCCGCCATCCGCTCCGCGTCCGGCCAGAGGCCCATGTACCCGGTCCTGATGACGACGACGTCCCACGGCCGCACCTCGACGCCCTGGGCCGCGCAGATGGCGTCCATCTCGGCCGCGTCGATCGGCGAACCCTTGGGCAGGCAGTCGACGCCCCGGAAGGCGGGCGCGTCGATCAGCACGCCGCGGGTGAAGAACGGGGGCATCCGGGAGGCGTCGCCGTGGACCGGGCCGAAGTCGGTCAGGTGCTCGTCGGCGTTGCCGCCGCCGTACCAGTGCATGTCGTCGTCGACGGTCATGTGGGCCAGGGCGTCCATGTGGGCGCCGGAGTGCGACGTGGCCATCACGTACTCGGCCATGTAGCCCAGGCCGGCGTCGTTGACGGGTCCCCACGGCTGGGCGCCGGTCACCCGGATCCCGCGCGGCGTGCGGTAGTTCAGGACCTGGAACGGGGGATGGCCCGGGAATAGCGGCATCCCGGGGAAGCGGACGGCCGCCAGCGAGATCATCCGGCCCTCGCGGACGAGACCCGCCGCCTTCACCACCTGCTCCGGCGGCAGCCCGCCGATCGGGCCGACCTCCTTGCCCATCGTCATCGCCCAGCCTCCCTCGCGCTCACGTGTTCGATCGCTCCTGCAGGGCCTGCCACACGCGCTCCGGCGTGAGGGGCAGGTCGCGGATCACCACGCCCGTCGCGTCGCGCACGGCGGCGGCCACGGCGGGCGCGACGCAGAGCAGGGCCCCTTCGCTCATCCCCTTCGACCCGTACGGTCCGGGGCCGTCGGCGTTCTCCACGGTCTCGCTGATGAACTCCAGGGGCAGGTCCATGCTCGTCGGGATCCGGTAGTCGATCGCGCCGAGGTTCCGGATCCGACCCCGCTCGTCGTAGATGTAGTGCTCCATGAGCGTGTGGCCCAGGCCCTGGATCGCGGCGCCCTCGTCCTGGCTCCGGACCTGGGCGGGGTTGAGCGCCTTGCCGACGTCGGAGACCGTGACGTAGCGGACCAGGACGATGTCGCCCGTCCCCTGGTCCACCTCGGCCTCGACGGCCGTGCAGTTGAACTCGTAGAACGCCGCGCTCCCGCCCAGGGGGTGCCCGGGCTCGGCGTCCTTGCGCATCTCGCCGTTGCCGATGATCTCGCCGCCGAGCCGGCCCAGGCCGGGCCCGAGCACGTCGACGATCGGCAGCACGCGGTCGGGCAGGCGGACGAGGCCGGCCTCGACGGCGATCAGCGCCTCGTCGACCCTGTGGACCCGCGCGGCCATCGCGCGGACCTTCGCCTGGACCGCCCGGCAGGCAGCGAGGACGGAGTTCCCCATCAGCACGGTCGAGCGGCTGGCGGAGGTCTGCTGGTCGTACGGGACGACGGCCGTGTCGCCCATCACCACCGTGATCCAGTCGAGTGGTGCCCCCAGCTCCTGCGCGGCGATCTGAGCGAACACCGTGCGGGCGCCCTGGCCCATGTCGGACGTGCCGGCGTAGACGATGACGCTGCCATCGGCCAGGAGCCGGACCGTCGAGTAGGAGAGGCCCGTCGTCGGCCCCGACTTGATGCCAAACGCGATCCCGCGGCCCCGTCCGGCCGCGAGCGGTGTCCCCCACCCGACCAGCTCGGCGGCCTTCCGCGCGGTCTGCGCCCAGTCGCCGTCCGCGGGCGTGTCGCCGGGGATGATCTCCTCGCCGCGGCGGGCGAGGTTCCGGAGGCGGAGCTCCAGCGGGTCGATGCCGAGGGCCCGCGCCGCCTCGTCCATCGTGGATTCGACGGCCCAGATCGGCTGCGGATTGCCGAAGCCGCGGAACGCCGTCGACGGCGTGGTGTGGGAGAGGATGCTCCGGGCCACGACGCGCGCCGCCGGCGCCCGGTACGGCCCGACGGCGGCATAGCTGCCCTTGGTGACCGTCCGGTCGGCGATGTCGGCGTACGCGCCCAGCAGGTAGTTGGACTCGATGTCCCGGAAGACCAGGGTGCCGTCGGCGCGGAACCCCGACCGGACGTGGACCTCCGTCGAGTTCCGACGGACCGTCTGGAACGTCTCCTCCAGGGTCAGGACCAGGCGCACGGGCCGGCTTGCCCGGAGGGCCATGAAGGCCACGAGCGGCTCGAGCTTCACGTGCTGCTTCCCGCCGAACCCGCCGCCGGGGTCCGGAGCGAACACCCGAACCTTCGAGAGGGGCAGGCCGAGGATCTTCGCCAGGGTCTTCTGCAGCCAGTTCGGGTGCTGGATGCTGCTCCAGACGGCGATGCCGTCCCCGTCCGGGGCGGCCATGAACGCGTGGGGCTCGATGGCGAAGTGGGTCACCATCGGGAACGTCCACGTGCCCTCGACGACGAGATCGGCCGACGCCGCCACCGCGTCCACGTCGCCCCAGCCGAAGTGGTGCTCGCGGAGCACGTTCGTCCGGGCCAGGGGGTCGTCCAGGCGGAGGGCCGGGTCCTGCACGAGCGGGGCGGCCGGGTCGAGCGCCGCCGCGATCGTGAAGACGGCCGGCAGCTCCTCGTATTCGACCTTCACGAGGGCGGCGGCCTGCTCGGCAGCGTCCTTCGAGTCGGCGGCCACGGCCGCAACGGGCTCCCCGTGGTACTTCGTCTCGCCCACCGCCAGGACCGGGCGGTCCTCGAACTGGGGCCCGAAGCGCGGCACGGGCTGGGGCAGGTCGGCCGCGGTCATCACCAGGCGGACGCCGGGCACCTGCAGGGCGGCGCTCGTGTCGATCGAGATGATCCGGGCGCGCGCGCAGTCGAGCGTGACGAGCTTGGCGTGGAGCACGTCCGCGAGGTGGATGTCGGCCACGTACTGCTGGCCGCCGGTCACCCGGTCGAGCCCTCCCAGCCGGGCCGGGGAGCCGCCGATCACGTGCGTGCTCATCGGTCGGCCGCCCCGGCGGCCGCTCGGTCGGCCGACTCGGCGGCCGCGAGGACCGCCTCGGTGATCTGCTGGTAGCCGCCGCAGCGGCAGAGGTTCCCGGCCAGGCCCTCGTGGATCTCGGCGACCGTCGGGTGCGGGCTCTCCGCGAGGAGCGCAGTTCCGGACAGGAGCTGGCCCGGAATGCAAAAGCCGCACTGGACGGCGCCCGTGTCGAGGAACGCCTGCTGGAGCGCACTCAGCGTGCCGTCAACCGCGAGCCCTTCGACCGTGGTGATCTCGGCGCCGTCGGCCTCGACCGCAAGGACCAGGCAGGAGTCGACCGAGCGCCCGTCGACGATGACGGTGCATGCGCCGCACTCGCCGACGAGACAGCACTCCTTCGTGCCGGTGAGCGCGAGGTCGTCGCGCAGGACGTCGAGGAGCGTGTGGTGCACGGCGACGTCGAGCAGCCGCTGGCGCCCGTTCACGGTCACCTCGATGGGCTGCGTCGCGATCGTGTCCGTCACTCCCCTTCTCCCAGCCGCTCGATCGCCGTGGCCAGGGCGCGCGTGCCGAGGACGCGCAGCATGGCGAGGCGGTAGGCCGGACCGGCGCGCATCGAGCGCGGCGACGGGCTGGCGTCGGCGAGCATCTGCTCGAGGACCGCGGTTCGCGCGTCGGCCGGCGCAAACGGATCCGCGAGCACCCCGCTCTCGTCGATGCGCAGGAGCGGCCGCGGGCCGACGCTGCCGTATGCGAGCCGGGTGACGCCCGCCTCGTCAACGGCACAGCAGAGCGTCACGGACGCGAGGTCGTGGCCGCGACGCCGCGTGCGCCGCACGTGCGTTGCCCCCATCCGTCGCCGGGGCACGGGCAGCTCGATCGCGGTGACGAGCTCGCCCGGGCCGAGGGTCGTGACGCCCGAGCGGACGAAGAACTCGTCGAGCGGGATGCGCCGGGTTCCGCCGGCTCCCTTGGCCACGATGGTGGCGCCGTAGACGAGGAGCGGCGGGGCGGTGTCGGCGGCCGGCGACGCGTTGCACACGTTCCCGGCCAGGGTTGCCCGGTTCCGGATCTGGACCGACCCGACCACCGCCGCTGCCTCGACAAGGGCCGGGAAATGACGCCGCATCCGCTCGTCGGCAACGACGTCGGTCATCACCGTCGTTGCGCTGATCGTGATGCGGCCGGAGTCCTCGCGGATCGCCGGACGGAGCTCGGCGACGCGCTTGACGTCGATCACCATGGCCGGCCGGGCGCTGCCATCCCGGAGGCGGATGACCAGGTCCGTACCCCCGGCCAGGAGGCGGGCGTCGGACCCGTGCGCGTCGAGGAGGGCCACCGCCTCGGCCAGCGTCGTCGGCCGCGCGTACGCAAACGTGTGCATCGTGTCGGCGCCCCCCGCCCCCTAGAGGATCTTGTCGACCTCGTCCAGGAGGACCTGGGGCGTGGCCGCGCGGATGAAGTAGAACGGACGCTCGCAGAAGCTGGCCACGAAGCCGGCGCGCCGCTCGCGGAGCCGGTCGTTGTCGACCAGCGGCATCACGTGCCCGGGCGCAAGCAGCTCGTTGGTCAGGAAGTAGTTCTGCAACGAGTGCAGGAACTGGAACTGGCGCTCGAACGGAATCAGCTCGTTCGCGGCCGGGTCGAAGTTGCCGTCGATCGCGGGCACGATGACGAGGTCGATGTTCGGCGCGCCCGCGTACATACCCCAGGTGGGCATGGCGCCCCAGAACTTCTCGACGCCCTTGTTGGGCGCGGCCTTGTCGGAGCGCTCCGTCCCCTCGGTCCGCTTGCGCAGGAACGTGTCGACGGAGCCCATGACGGCCCGGCCGTCCTCGTCGATCACGGTGGTCTCCGACGCGACCTGGAGCGCGCCGCGTCGACCGGCCTCGATCAGGCCCATCGACTTGCCGTGGTTCGACTCGCCGCCGAGGAAGAGGATGGTCTTGCCGCGATAGTGGACGGCCGCGCTGTGGGACGGGTGGAGGCCGGTCTCCTCCATCCGAAGGGCCAGGACCGCAACGACCACCTTCTGGATCGGGCCCGCCGGCCACGGCCCGGTGAACGTCATCACGCGTCCGTCGTAGGCGACGGCCTTTTCGCCGTCCTGGTGCCAGACGATGTCGGGATCGGCCAGCGTCACTTCCGGTGAGATGCGGACGTCGGCGAGCCGGTAGTTGAGGAAGTTCAGGTCGTCGAGGACGTGCTCGCGCGGCTGGTTGCCGTGGACGTCCACCCGCAGGCGGGCCGTCCCGGCCGACATCTCCTCGGACAGTTGCAGCTGGTCGTTCATCTCGTCCTTTCGGGGCGGCGTGGCGGGTCAGTCCGGACCGGACCGCGGCGACTCCGCGGTCGCGGGCGGCGTCGGGGCCGCCCAGAGCCTGGCGAGCATCGCGGCGGTGTCGGTGAAGTGATCATGGAGCACCGCGGTCACCGCGGCCGGGTCGCGGAGGCGGAGCGCGGCGAGGATCGGGGCGTGCAGCTCGGCGATCCGGTGCCGGTCGACGCCCGGCACGACCATCGTGATGTAGGTGCGCGAGAACGGTTCCAGCGTGCGCCAGACCCGCTCGAGCGTGGCATTCCCGCCGAGCTCGACGATCCGGCCGTGGAAGGCGGCGTCAGCCGTCGCCTCGGCGTAGTAGTCGCCATCCTCGGCCGACCGCTGCATCTGGTCGACATACCCGGCGAGCACCTCGAGGTCCTCGTCGGTCAGGCGCGGGATGGCGAGGCGGGGGCCGAGCGACTCCAGCTCGGCGCGAATCACGAACGCCTCCAGGAGCTCGTCCGCCGACGGGCGGCGGACGCGAGCTCCCCGGAAGGCGGTGGTCTCCACGACGCCCAGCGCCTCGAGGTCGCGCAGCGCTTCCCGCACGGGGGCCTGGCTCGTCCCGAGCTCCCGGGCGACCCCGGTCTCGACGATCCGGGCGCCCGGCGGGTAGCGACCGTCAAGGATCGCCTGGAGCAGGCGATCCTTGACCTGATCGCTCAGGACGCTGCGCGAGATCGCGGCATCGCGAGTCATGGAGGCCGGGTCAGTCCTTCATCCCGACCGCAACGACAGTCTCGAGGATCTCGACAACGCCGGTGTTGCCGTCGACCCGGATCTTGTCGCCGGTCTTGATGCGCGCGGTGCCACCGGAGGTGCCGACGACTGCGGGGATGCCGTACTCGCGGGCGAGCACGGCCGGGTGGGACACGGTCCCGCCGGCGTCCGTCACGACCGCGATGATCTTGCCGTACAGGACCTGCCAGGCCGGGTTGGTCATCTGGCACACGAGGATCTCGCCCACCTGGAGACTGTCGAACTGGGCCTCGGACATGACGACGCGCGCCACGCCCTCCACCACGCCCGGCGAGCCGGCGATGCCCTTGACCTTGCCGACTTCGATCTCGGACGAGCGGTTGAATTTGTCGGGGAAGCCCCACAGGTTGAGGTATGGGAAGGCGAGCTGCGTCGCCGTGACGGTGCCGACCCAGTCGCGCGGCTGGACCGCGTCTGCCGCCCCGCGCTCGGCCCGGGCGGCCGCCACGATGGTGCGCCCGTCCATGCCGGTCGGGTTGCCGATGAAGGCCCGCAGCTCGTTGTAGCGGAAGTAGATCACGTCATCCGGAGCGTCGAGGACGCCCATCGCCACGAGCTTCTCGCCGAGGGCGATGAGCACGAGGCGGACATGGGCATTGGCGCCCTGGTCGATGTAGAAGTGATGGTCCGGGGTGAGCGGTGCCATCTTGAGGTTGATCTCGTTGGCGGCGCGCATCTCCTCGAGCGCCTCGCCCTCGAGACCCTGCAGGATCTCCACGGCGGCCGCGTCGATATCGGCCTTCAGGGCCGCGACCTTCCCCCGGTAGTCGTAGTCGGAGGAGTACTGGTCGCGGACGAGCTGGATGACCGGGGTCATGTCCTCCCGGAAGCTCGTGTAGATGAACTCGTGGCTCCAGACGGCGTGCCAGCCGAACTCCTTCTGGTAGGGCACCACCCGCTCGTCGATGAACCGGCGGCCGCGCTCGCTGGCCTGCAGGACAGGGATGATGTCGAGGGACGTCAGCCCCGAGAAGGCAGCGGCGAGCTCGGGGTCGCCCTTGACCTCCTCCTTCATCTCCCAGAGGGCCCGGATCTTGTCCCAGTTGCGGTCGTTGGCCGAGTTCTGGAGCCGCCCGAGCAGGACCTCGTCGATCTTGCCGTGGGTCTTCTCCATGACCGCCCGCAGGTTGAGCGTCGCGCTGAGCTGCGCGAAGTTCAGCATCCAGTGGATCTTCCAGTGGCGGTCGTGCATGTCGATGGCGTCCTCGAGGAGGACGGCCGCCTCGGCCAGGCTCAGCTGGTCCTTCTGATCGAGCATTCCCTCGATGTAGTCGAAGTTCCGCTGCATCTCGGGGACGAACCGCGTGCGCCACCACTCGACGAACTTGTGGCCGTAGACCGGCAGCACCGCGCCGAGGTATGCGCCGATCTTGCCCGCGTACTCGTTGTCCTCGGGCACGATCGGGGTCGTGCGGTAGTTGTACTCCTGCGTGTCGACGACCAGGCCGGCCTCGGCCGGGATCGCCGCGGTGTACAGGTAGCCGTTGATCTTCTTGTAGATCCAGTCGGTCGCGAACGGCGTGCCGAACCGGCGGAACATGTGGTCGCAGGAGAGCCACCAGCCGCCGATGTCCTCGTACATCGGGCTCAGCGGCTTGGGGCAGTGCAGGTCGTCGTAGACCCAGAAGAGCAGCTTCTCTGTCTCGGACGTCCAGGTGACCGGGAACTTCTCGTCGCCGAGGAACTGGCCGAGGACTTCTTCCTTGAGGGGCACCGGATATTCCTCCTTCGTACCTGCCTGCGTCGCCGAGGGCGACGTCTCCTAGCTCGCCTTCGCCGCGTGGGCAATCCGCGTGAAACGCCGCATGCTCTCGGTGATCGCCACCTCCGTCGGGGGCCGCGCCATGCTGGACGTGCCGATGAAGCCAGCCATCACGGTGGCACGACCGGGAAGGCGCGGGACGGTGTCAGCACCAACGAGGGAGCCGTCGCGGGACCCCACGACAAGGAGCCCCGACGCCGCGCCCATCCCGCCCGGAGTCCCGAGGGGCACGACGCTCGCCATGGGCGCGACCTCCTGCGATTCCGCTTGAGGGGCTGCCGGGGTCTCGCTGCGATCGAAAGACGACCGACCTGCGACGGTAAGGACCTTCGATAATCGATTACCGATCAGGATAGGAACCAACGCCCCATCGCGTCAAGTCCCATCGCGGTCACTGTCGCGTCGTTTCGGGCCACGCGGCCGGAACGCCGGTCGCCCGGCGGCTTCCGTGGGGCTGGACCACGTGGACTGCTCCCACCCTGCCGCTTGCCCCCTTGCGTCTCAAGCATCGATCATCGATTATACGAGCAGACGGAGTCGGCGGCCCTTCCCAGCCTGGACCGAGCGCAGCCCGCACGCTGAGGTGATCCCATGACGACCAACGCGCTCGACAGCCCGCTCCTGCGGATGACCCAGCAGACACCGACGCAGTACTGGAACGACTCCTGCGCCGTCGAGGAGCTGGCCTACGCGGTGGCGCGCGGCGCCACGGGCGCCACCTCCAACCCGAGCATCGTGCTCGACGTCATGAAGAAGGAGAGGGCCCACTGGGGCCCGCGCGTGCTCGAGCTCGCGGCGGCGAACCCGGCCTGGTCCGAGGTGGAGCTGACCTGGGCGATCATCGAGGAGATGGCGGTCGCGGGTGCCGCGGTGCTCCAGCCCGTCTTCGAGCGCGCCGCTGGGCGGCACGGCCGGCTCTCCGTCCAGACCAACCCGGCCAACCACCGAGATCCGGACCGCATGGTCGAGCAGGCCGTGCGCTTCGCAGGACTGGCACCGAACATCCAGGTCAAGTTCCCGGCGACGACATCGGGGATCGCCGCCATGGAGGAGGCAACGTCCCGCGGGGTCAACGTCAACGCCACGGTGAGCTTCACCGTGCCCCAGGCCCTGGCGGCCGCGGCGGCCATCGAACGGGGCCTCGATCGTCGAGCGGCGGCAGGCGCGGACGTCGCCTCGATGACCCCGATCGTGACGATCATGATCGGCCGCCTCGACGACTGGATGAAGGTCCTCATCGAGCGTGACGACCTGGCAGTCCACCCGGATGCCCCCAACTGGGCCGGCATCGCCGCGTTCAAGCGGGCCCACGCGATCTTCCTCGAGCGCGGATACCGCTCGCGCATGCTCGCGGCCGCGTATCGGCACCGCCTCCACTGGACGGAGCTCGTGGGCGGTGACGTGAGCCTCACGCTCCCCTACCCCTGGCAGGTGCGCTTCAACAAGAGCGGCATCGCGCCGGTGCCACGCATGGACGTCCCGGTCGACGCAGCGATGATCGACGACCTCTACGAGCGGATCCCGGATTTTCGGCGAGCGTACGAGCCGGACGGCATGACCCCCGACGAGTTCGAGGCGTACGGGGCGAGCGCGCGAACCTTGCGCACCTTCGTCAAGTCGTACCACGACCTCC
>Ga0315268_10006701_pt1 | contig 12228 bp, 10 predicted proteins | sample C1_top_MG_FD_204535 | JGI IMG/M metagenome (GOLD analysis project Ga0315268, IMG submission 204535) | Sediment microbial communities from Yellowstone Lake, YNP, Wyoming, USA - C1_top | ecosystem: Environmental > Aquatic > Freshwater > Lake > Sediment | place: USA: Wyoming | collected 2017-08-01 | reverse complement strand
GCGCATCCGCTATGCGCCCAGCGCCCAGGACATCGTCGAGGTGGCCCTGCCGTTCCTCACCGCCGTCCCCGAGGCCATCGCCAGCTTCGGCCAGGGCTGCGAGGGGGAGCCGCTCCTCCTGGCGGACATGATCGCCGAGGCCATCCGTCGGATCCGGGCGGCGACCGATCGCGGCACCCTGAACTGCAACACCAACGGCAGCCTGCCCCAGCGCGTCGAGCAGATCGCGCGGGCCGGCCTGGACAGCATCCGGATCAGCGTCAACAGCGCCCAGGCTCCGGCCTACGCCGCCTACTACCAGCCCCGCTACTACCGGTGGGAGGATGTCCGCGAATCCATCCACAGGGCCAAGGCCCTGGGCCTCTACACCACCATCAACTACCTGGTGTTTCCGGGCGTGACCGACCGGGAGGAGGAATTGGAAGCGCTGCTCGACCTTGTCCGCGAGAGCGGCCTGAACATGATCCAGATGCGGAACCTCAGCATCGATCCCGAGCTGTACCTGAAGACCGTGCCGCCGGCCCGGGGGAAATGTGTGGGTATGCGGACGGTGCTCCAGACCATCCGCCGGGAATTCCCCCGCGTGGAGATCGGCTACTTCAACCGGCCCAAGGAACTCTTCGACACCCTCCTCTGCGAGAGCCTGATCTTCTGAGCCCCCGGCTCACGGTTCTGGGCTCTCGTCTCTCGATTCTCGGCTTTACCCCGATCGGCAGTTGGGCCTTGACCTGGCGGGGTAGCCCCTGTAGACTCCGTCACGGTTCTGACGGGATTGGACGGACACCTGATGCCGCGAGGACCAGTCGCCTCGCGGCGTTTTGCTTTCTGCGGTCCGCGGCGTCTCGGGTCGGCCCGGGGGACTGGGCAGACGTCACCGCAATTTCGGCCAGCAGCACTTAGACCTATCGTCCTGGAGGCACGGATTCATGCGGCAGGAGACCCGGAACGACGTCCGCAACCTGGCCATCATCGCCCACGTGGACCACGGCAAGACCACGCTGGTGGACGCCATGCTGTGGCAGAGCGGGATCTTCCGCGCGAACGAGTACGTGGTGGAACGGGTCATGGACTCCATTGATTTGGAGCGGGAGAAGGGCATCACCATCATGGCCAAGAACACCGCCATCTCCTACCGCGGGACCCGCATCAACATCGTGGACACCCCTGGGCACGCCGACTTCGGCGGCGAGGTGGAGCGCACCCTCAAGATGGTGGACGGGGTCATGCTGCTCGTGGACGCCAGCGAGGGCCCGCTGCCCCAGACGCGATTCGTCCTCCGCAAGGCCCTGGAGCAGAACCTGCCGCCCATCGTGGTCATCAACAAGATCGACCGGTCAGACGCGCGGCCCAAGGAGGTACTGGACGAGGTCTACGACCTGTTCATAGACCTCGACGCCACCGAGGAGCAGCTCGACTTCCCGGTCTTTTACTGCAACGCCCGCAGAGGGCTCTGCCGCGTGAGCTTGGACGGCCCGGACGAGCCCCTCATCCCCCTGTTCGAGGAGATCCTGCGGACGGTTCCTCCACCAACGTACGTGCCGTCGCATCCGCTGCAACTCCTGGTGACCACCCTCGACTACGACGACTATGTCGGCCGCCTGCTGATCGGGCGGCTCTTCAACGGGCAGGTCAAGAAGGGGCAGGAGGTGACGTTGTGCCGCCTGGACGGGAGCCGGGTCACGGCCAAGGTCACGAACCTCTACGGGTACCAGGGTCTGCGCCGGATCGAGATTGACGAGGCGGGGCCGGGCGACATCGTGGCGGTGGCGGGTCTGGATGCGGCGAGCATCGGCGAGACCCTCTCCGACACGGAAGATCCCCGGCCGCTCCCGCCGATCACGGTGGACGAGCCGACCATCGCCATGATGTTCTCCGTGAACAATTCCCCCATGTCCGGACGCGAGGGGCAGCACGTCACTTCGTCCAAGCTCAAGGATAGGCTGGCCAAGGAGATCCTCACCAATGTCTCCATCCGGGTGGAGGAGACCGATTCGCCGGATACCTTCAAGGTGTCGGGGCGCGGTGAGCTGCAGCTCGCCATCCTGATCGAGATGATGCGGCGCGAGGGCTATGAGATGGCGGTGGGCAAGCCCGAGGTCCTCACCCGGGAGGTCGAAGGACAGCGGCACGAACCCATGGAGTCGTTGGTGGTGGACTGCCCCGAGGAGTTCATCGGGGTGGTGACCCAGAAGGTCGGAATTCGACGCGGGCGGATGACCAGGATGATCAACCATGGGACCGGCCGGGTGCGCCTGGAATTTCGCCTGCCTTCCCGCGGCCTTATCGGGTTCCGCACCGAATTCCTGACCGATACCCGGGGGATGGGCATCATGAATCACCTCTTCGACGGCTACGATCCCTGGCAGGGGGACATCCCGCACCGCGCCACCGGCGCCCTGGTGGCGGATCGGGCGGGGCGGGCCACGGCCTATGCCATCGGGCACCTGCAGCCCCGCGGCATCCTGTTCGCGGTACCAGGCGACGAGGTGTACGAGGGGATGATCGTGGGGGAGAACTCTCGCGAGAAAGACATCGACGTCAACATCACCAAGGAGAAGAAGCTCACCAATATGCGGGCCTCGACGGACGAGGCCTCGGTTCAGCTCGTCCCGCCGCGGGCCATGAGCCTTGAGCAGGCCCTTGAATTCCTCCGCGAGGACGAGCTCTTGGAAGTCACTCCCAAGGCCTTCCGCCTCCGGAAGAAAATCCTCCCCGCCTTGAAGCGCAAGTCCGCCCGTCTCGACTGATTCCCTACTTCGCCACGTTCTTGATTCCGCATCCCGCATTCGGGTACCCCCTGGGTGTTCCGCATTTAGTCTGTCTCCTTGTCTCCCTTTCTCCGGTTCACCGTTTCTCCGTTTCTGCCTTTCTCCGTCTCCCCGGTTCTCCCCCGCTCCCCCGCCCCGCAAGTCCGAGGCCCAGCGGGGACCGCTTGACGCGGGCTTCCCACTCGGGTAGCTTCTGCCATTATAGACCCATCGGTTGCTCCCACTGCAAGCGCGCCAGCCAACACAGGAATAAATCGATGGCTGGCGCATTCGAAGAACCATTTTTTGGAGGAGACCGATGTTGGAGTGGAATGATTTTGAAGCGCTGACCTTCGATTGCTACGGCACGTTGATCGACTGGGAGACCGGGATCCTGGAATCTTTGCGGCCCATCTTCGCCGCTCATCAGGCCGAACTGATCCCCGACAGAGTCCTGGAGGTGTACGGGGAATTGGAGTCTACCGCCGAACGGGGGGAGTATCGCGAATACAAGACCGTCCTCCGATCGGTCCTGGAGGGGCTGGGGGCACGGTTCGGGTTTACGCCCACGCCAGAGGAATTAAAGCAGTTCTCGACATCGGTGAAGGACTGGCCGGCGTTTCCGGATTCCCCCCCGGCGCTGCAGGCGCTGCATCGGAAGTATCGCCTCGCCATCATTTCCAATATTGACGATGACCTCTTCGCCTTTTCGGCCGAGCGGCTCCAGACCAAATTCGATTGGATCATCACGGCCCAGCAGGCGAGATCCTACAAGCCCTCGCTGAACAACTTCCGGTTGGCGTTCGACCGCATCGGGGTCCCCCGGCAGCGGATCCTCCATGTCGCTCAAAGCCTCTTCCACGACATCGCGCCAGCGAATCTGCTGGGGTTGTCAACCGTGTGGGTCAACAGGCGCCACAACAAGGAAGGATCTGGGGCGACGCCCGTCGCCCATGCCCACCCGGATTTGGAAGTGCCGGACCTGCGAACCCTAGCTGCCAAGATAGGTCTGATGTAATCTGCCGCCGGCCCCATGGCGCGCCGGCAACGACTGCCTCGGCGGCGGGAATCCGACCGTGAGCCAGGCGCGGGACCGTCCTCGGGTATCGGAAGGCTCTCCTCTCAGTGTCCAGATTCACCCTGCATGGGGAGCCGGGGAGGACTCGAACTCCGAACTTTACCTGAGATGTCCGCCCCCCTGGCGGAAGGAACTGCGCCTCTCTCCTCCAGCCCCATCCTTCCTCCCACACCAGCCCTTCGAGCCGATACCGAGCCACTATCCTTTGCTATTGCCCTTGCGGCAGAGGGAGGGGTAGCACTAAATTATACGTAGACCTCCCGCAAGGTAATCCTCGGATACCATCCCGGGAGTAGGAAAATATCCACGGGCCGGATTGCCTGAATACCACTCGGCCCGGAGGGAGGGCATATGGCAGTCGAAAGCGGGTCGCCGACACCACAGCCGACAGGGATAATGCGAGCCCTTGTAGTCGTGGCGCGAGACCAGCCAGATCTTTGGCAATCTCTGACACAACATTTCTCGGCCAACGAGGATGTGCAGGTCCTCCTGGACCGACGCCAGGGGGAGCGGCGGCAGCGGGTCCAGGTGTATGAGGCCGACCGGCGTGGACCGGACCGGCGCCGCCCGCCGAGCATCGAGGATGATGTCTCCCGCCCGAAGTATGTGATCGCCCGCCCACAGCACTGCGCGCTTGTGAGCTGACTGTCCACGCCCGATTGGCCTCGCCAGCTTGTGGAATCGGGGACCGAATTCCAGCGCCGGTTGTTCGTTTCCCCGGTTTACCGCCTCTTCGCTTTCCCGGTTCCCCCTGTCCCCCTGTCGCCTTGTCTCCGATTCCCCGGCTCCCCGATTCCCCGATTCGCCGTTTCTTCATTTCTCTCCTGCTCCCCTGCCCTTCTGCCCCGCCCCTCCCTCGCTTCGCTGTCGCCTTGACACGATAAATGAAAGGGGCTATCGTCCGCCCACGCTGGCCTGGCAGGACTCGCTTACCACCGCCGTTCGCGGATTAGACAAGCAATGAAAAAGGATCTGCGATATTTCCTGAAGACCGTGGAGGAGAGAACACCGGAGCTGTTCCTCCGGATCAAGAAAGAGGTCAGCCCCCGGTGGGAGCTTTCGTCTGTGCAGAAGAGGCTCGAAGCGGAAGACCGGCTACCCATCGTGGTCTTCGAGAAGATCCAGGGCCACGACATGCCCGTCGTCACGAATCTCTTCGCTTCGAAGCGGCATCTCGCCTTGGCCCTGGAAGCATCCCCGCAGAACGTCGTGACCAGATTCGCCGACGCGCAGAAGAACCGCATCAAGCCCAGGGTAGTGAAATCCGGCCCGGTCAAGGATGTCGTCCTCAGGGGTGACAAGGCGGACCTGCGGACGCTTCCCATCGTGACACACTGCGAGAAGGACGCCGGACCCTACATCTCGTCCGGAGTGACGATCATCCGGGACCCGGTCTCTGGCTGCCTGAACGCCGGCATCTATCGCAACCTTTATCTTTCCCCCAAGACGGTCACGATGAACATGGCGCCGCTGTGCCACGCCTCGCAGGTGGCGGCCCAGGCCGAGGCCCGCCAGCAACACGTGGACGCGGCCATCGTCATCGGTCACCACCCTGCGATGGGGATGGCTTCCCAGCAGCGCGGCCAGCTCTCCGAGTTCGAGCTCGAGACGATGGGCGGTCTGCTGGGGGAGCCTGTGGACGTGGTTCCCTGCGAAACGGTGGACGTGCTCGTTCCCGCCGACGCCGAGATCGTGGTCGAGGGAAGGATCCGGACCGACCGATGGGAGGACGACGGTCCCTTCGGGGATTACTGGCTGTACTACGCGCCGCCGAAGAAGGCCCGCGTATTCGAAGTCACGGCGATCACACGCAGGCGCGACGCCATCTATCACGACATCTTCAACGTGGGCCCCGAACACTTGGTCCTGTTCTCCCTGGGGATGGAGGGAGCCGTCCTCTCTCAGCTCCAGCAGCTCGTCCCACAGGTGACGGCTATTAACGTTCCCGTTTCCGGCTCGGGCAACCTGGTGTGCGTCCAGATCAAAAAAGACTTCGAGGGCCTGGGGATCAATACGGCCCTGGCGGCCCTGGGGGCCTACCGGTTCAAATGCGCGGTCGTGGTGGACGAGGACATCGACATCTACGACGACCGGAAGGTCCTCTGGGCGATGATGACCCGGACCCAGGCAGACCGGTCTTTCTTCGCCGTCCCCGGCTCTTACATCTCGCGGGTTGATCCCACCGGATACGCCCCCTGGCAATCCGGCGGGACGGGGGACCGCCTGCTCAGCACGCGGCTGGGGGTGGACGCCACCAAGCCCCTGGACCCCTCCTTTCCCGAGGTGGCGGAGCCGCCCAGGAGCCTGTGGACCCATCTCGACTTGCGGGAATACCTCAAGTAGAAGTGCTCCCAGGAGTCGCTCAACAGGCTGGTGACGCGTAAGGTCCTTGCACAGTGGTCGCCGGTCGCAACCCCCTAATGGAAAGTCTCTGATGGAGGGGAAACTAAAATGAAACGGAAACTCGTCTCGGTAGGATTGCTGGTGCTCGCGTTCGTCCTTGCCGTCGGCACCGCCGTTCCGGTGGCCGGAGCCGCTGCCCCCGACAAACCGCTGAAGAAGGTCGTCTTCCTGACCAACTACGTCTTCCACGGAAGGCATTCGCCCTTCTTCGTGGGCATGGACAAAGGCTTTTACCAGGAGGCGGGATTCGACATTCACATCGCCCCCGCCACCGGAAGCGGCTTCGTCATCGCGGCGCTGGAGGGGGGGAAGGCCGACTACGGGATGGCGGAGTCCACGTCCGTCGTGCAAGCCGTCGCCAAGGGAGCCAAGGCCAGGGGCTTCGGGGTCTTCATGGACATCACGACCAGCGGGCTGGGGTCGCTCGCGCCCTTCCCCACGCCTGAATCCGTCGTCGGGAAGACCGTCGCGGCCTCGCAGACCGATAGCGCCCGGGTGATCCTGCCGATCATCTTCAACCTGAAAGGCCTGGATCCCTCGGCCATCAAATGGCAGGCCGCCGACCCCGGGGTCTACTTCCCCCTGATTTTGGAAGGAAAGGTGGATCTCTTCACCGCCTCCATCGACGGCGACGTCCCGGCGCTGATGAGGGTGGCCGGCCCGCAGGGGAAGACCGTCCACTTCTCCTCGTTCGCCGACTGGGGGTACGATGTCTTCGGCTACTTCCTGGTGACGACGGCCGACCGGATCGCCAAGAACCCCGATGAGGTGAAGGCCCTCGCCGCGGCCACGGTCAAGGCCGTGAAGTACTCCATCGAGCATCCCGAGGAGACGGCGCAGATCATGGTGAAGTACAACCCCACCCTGGACTACAACACGACCCTCGCCCAGTGGAGCCAGTCCATCAAGGCGATCAACACGCCGTACGTGGCCAGGAACGGGTACGGGATTGCGACGCCGGATCGGCTGCAGCGGACCGTGGATCTGGTGAGCCGAGCGTTCAAGCTGGACGTGAAGCTGACGCCGAACGACATCTACGCCAGCGGATTCATTGCCCGCTGATTCCGACGGAATGCATGGAGCCGCTGGGACAGCCGACCTCATCGGCGGCCGTCCCGCGGCTCCAGTATTCTCTTACCGCTTCCGACGAGAAGGACGCCACTTCAGGAAGATCCTCTCCACCAGAGCCACCACGCCGATCGCCAGCCCTGTAAACAATGTGATCGACACCAGGCAGGCAAAGACCAGCGGCGTATCCATGTTGAACTGCCCTGACAGGATCAGGTAGCCCACGCCGCTGTTTCCGCCAATGAACTCGCCCACGATGGAGCCGACCAGGGCCAGCGGGAAGGCCACCTTCAAGGCGTCGGTGATGTACGGAACGGCATGCATCAGCCTCACCTTCGTGAACATTCGCCACTGGGTTCCACCAGCCAGCCTGGCCAAGTCCAGGACGTCCGGTTCGATCTCCCCCAGCCCCGTGACGGAGTTGACGAAGATCGGGAACAGCCCCAGGAGGAAGGCCAGCAACACCTTGGGCTCCAGACCCAAGCCGAACCAGATCACGAAGAGCGGGGCGATGGCGATCTTCGGGATGCTGTTGAAGGCCGCCAGGACGGGCAGGACGATCGCCTGCAAGGGTTTGATGTAGATGACGGACAGCGCCAGCAGGACCCCCACGATGAGAGACATGGCGAGCCCGACCGTCGTGGTCGTGGCGGTCACGCCCAGATGGTGCGCCTGGATGGCAAGGGTCTGCCAGAACCTGACCGCAATGACGGTGGGGACGGGAAGGATGTATTCCGGCAGGCGAGTGAAGCGGGCGCCGAACTGCCAGACGACGAGGATGGCCGCAAAGCCCGAGAGCGTGGCCGCCACCCTCCGGGCCTGCTCCATGCGTTCCGAATGTTCCGATGTCATCTGCGACCCACCTTCACTCCACCCACTGGGCCTCGATGTTATCCCGAACGGCCCCGGCGAGTTCCACGAATCGCGGGTCCCTCAGCGTCTTCACATCCCGCGGCCGCGGAAGGTCCACGCTGATCACCGCCTTCGCCTTCCCCGGCCTGGCCGTCATCACGATGATGGTATCCGACAGCAGGACCGCCTCGGTGATGCTGTGCGTGACGAACAGGACCGTGGTTTTGTTCGCACTCCAGATCTTCAGTAGCTCGAAGCCCATCTTCTCCCGGGTCATGATGTCGAGGGCGCCGAACGGCTCATCCATGAGCAGCAGCGACGGGTTGAGCAAGAGCGCCCGGCAGATCGCCACCCGTTGCTGCATCCCGCCGGACAACTCGTGCGGGTACCTCTGCTCAAAGCCCTCGAGGCTGGCCAGTTTGATCAGATGGAGAGCACGCTCGCGGTATGCGCTCGGGCTTTCCCCCCGCATCTCCGCCGTGAAGAGGACGTTGCTGACGGTGTTCCTCCACGGCAGGAGGACGGGGGATTGAAACACCATGCCGACATCCCCAATGGGTCCCTCGACCTTCTTTCCGCGGATGGAGACTTTCCCTTGCGTGGGCGGGACGAGCCCCGATACGATCCGCAGCGTGGTGGACTTGCCGCAACCGCTCGGCCCGACCACCGTGACAAACTCGTTCTCCCTGACCTCGAACGAGAGGTCCTCAACCGCCGCCCCCGTCCCGAACGTCTTGGTCAGACCGTCCACTTTGACCGCGACCGGGGTCATGGGCATGATGACCTCACAACGCCATTGACAGACGATCCAGCGCAGGACAGGATGGCTGCGCACCCCTACGCCACGCTCCCGGCGATCCGGAGACTGCTGCCAGAGATCGGCATCCGCCCGGCGCCCGTGGGCGCCGTCTCGCCCGCGGACAATTTCGCGTCAGGCGAAGAGTCGCAGACGCGTCTATTACGCGAAATCCCTCGAAGCGTCAAGCCAAAAGCCCCAGCGCCCGATGCTGCGGTGGACTCTGCGCGGGATCTTCCAGGGCCCGACCCCCTATCGCGGGAGCCGGTACAAGGCGCCAATAGCCTGTTTCCCGGCCCGCCGCGCCCCACTTTGCCATTGACAGCCCTATCGGTAGTGATACCATCCGCGCGCCTAGGCAGCCTTTGTCAAAGGCCTTATACGCGTCCCGGAGGCAGGGCAAACTCACAGGAGGGAAGAGGCATGAAAAAGGCGTGGGTCGTGGGGACGATGGTCTTGGCGCTCCTCATCGGGGGGGCCGCCTTTGCCGGCGAGCCGATCAAGCTGGGGATGTCCACCTGGCTCGGCTATGCTCCGTTGTACCTGGCGAAGGAGAAGGGCTTCTTCCAGAAGCGGGGCATCGAGGTGGAGGTCGTCGTGATCGAAAGCCCGGCGGATCGGCGGGCCGCCTTTGCGGCCGACAAGATCCAGGGCATGGCGACGACCGTGGACACCCACGTGATGACGGCGGCTGCGGAGAACCCGATCCCCGTCAAGCAGGTCCTGGCCCTTGACGATTCCTACGGCGGCGACGGGATCGTGGCCAAGAAGGAGATCAAGACGATCAAGGACCTCAAGGGGAAGACGGTGGCCGCCCAACTCGGCGCGGGGGCCAGTTATTTCTGGCTCAACTACGTCCTGAACCAGAACGGCCTGAAGCTCAGCGACCTCAAGGCTGTGGACATGAAGGCGGGCGATGCGGGCGCGGCCTTCGTCGCAGGCAAGGTGGATGCCGCCGTGACGTGGGAGCCCTGGCTCTCCAAGGCCAAGGAGACGCCCTTCGGCAGCGTCCTGCTTGCCAGCGATAAGACGCCCGGGATCATCGTGGACTCGCTGGCCTTCAAGCCGGCCTTCCTGAAGGCCCGCGGCGCCGACGTCAAGAAGATCGTCGCCGCCTGGAACGAGGCGGTGAAGTTCGCCGCGGAGAATCCGAAAGAGGCCGATGCCATCATGGCCAAGTTCACGGGACAGAAGCCCGAAGAGTTCACCAAGGAGAAGGGCGGGGTGCGGTTCTACGGGGACAAAGAGAACAAGGAATACTTCGGCACCGCACAGAAGCCCGGCCTGCTTTACACCGTGACTCAACGCGCCGCCGACCTCTGGTTCAACCTGAAATTCATCAAGACCAAGCCCAAGGCGGCCGATTTGATCGACGGCTCATTCCTGTAGTCGCTTGGATCGCCGGGCGGTGACTCCCGGCGAAGCGGAACGCTTTACGCTGCCGGCATGTACGGAGGTCGCGGAAGGCGCTGGCCGAGGGCCGATCGGCACTCCCTCGACTCGCGGCGTCCGTACGTGCCGGCAACTCGTCTCGCTGACACGTTGGACACCAATGGCCGCCAAGGACCAAGAGCAGCCCGAGAGAGCCCCCCGGAGACTCAGCGATTTCTTCAATCCGAAGGAGCCCATCCCCCCGGGCCTCTACCTCATCCTCAGCCTCAGCAGTTTCATCTTCTTCCTCGTCATCTGGTCGATCCTGACGTACGGGGGGTTCGTCGACGCCCTGTTTCTTCCCTCTCCGGGACGCGTCTTCCAGGCAGGGGTTGACCTGTTCCTCGAATTCAGCTTCACCACCGACATCTTCAACAGTGTGTACCGCGTGATGGTGGGCTTCATCATTGCGGCCATCATCGGCGTTCCCCTGGGATTGATCATGGGGACGTTCCAGGTCGCAGAGGCCCTGACCGAGCCGGTGGTCGGCTTCATCCGCTACATGCCGGCCTCTGCGTTCATCCCGCTGTTCATCCTCTGGCTGGGGATCGGCGACGTCGAGAAGATCGCCATCATCTTCGTCGGAAGTTTTTTCCAGCTCGTCCTGATGGTCGCGGTCGTCGCCAAGAACGTGCACACGGATATGCTGGAGACGGCCTACACCCTGGGGGCCAAGCGCTTCCAGGTCATCCGGAAGGTCCTGCTTCCGGCCAGCCTCCCCGGCATCCTGGACACCCTGCGGATCATCATCGGGTGGGCCTGGACCTATATCATCGTCGCCGAGCTGGTCGCCTCCGCGTCGGGTATCGGCTACATGATCATCAGCGCGCAGCGCATGCTGCGCACGGGAAGCATCATCTTCGGAATCCTCACCATCGGGATGATGGGCCTCATCACGGACTACTTCTTCAAGTGGCTCTACAAGAAGCTGTTCCCGTGGGTGGAGTGAGCGCGTGGAAGAATTGACCAAGCTCCACATCCAGGATCTCTCGAAGGTCTACCGGTCGAGCGGCCACGAGGTCGTGGCCATCGCCGAGATCAACCTCGCGATCCGGAACAAGGAGTTCGCCACCATCCTCGGCCCCTCAGGCTGCGGCAAGAGCACTCTCCTTCGGATCGTGGCGGGGCTGATGAGGCCCACGCGCGGCGTGGTGCGACTCGACGGGAGCGCCATCGGCGGTCCCGGCCGGGATCGGGGCATGGTGTTCCAGAGCTACACACTCTTCCCCTGGCTCACCGTGATGGAGAACATCCAGTTCGGCCCCGGCCTCTCCGGAGTGCCAAAGGCTGAGCAGGAACAGGTGGCGAGGGCGTTCGTCGAGAAGGTCGGCTTGCAGGGCTTCGAAGAGGCGTACCCCAAGGCGCTGTCCGGAGGAATGAAGCAGCGGGTGGCCATCGCGCGGGCCCTGGCCAACAACCCGACCATCCTCCTCCTGGATGAGCCCTTCGGGGCCCTCGACGCCCAGACGCGGTCCCTCATGCAGGAGCTCCTCACCCAGGTGTGGGAGGAGCTGCACAAGACCATCCTCTTCGTGACCCACGACGTGGAAGAGGCCATCTTCCTCTCGGACCGGGTCTTCATCATGACCGCCAGGCCCGGGCGGATCAAGGCGGAGATCGGGATCCCCCTGGAGCGCCCCCGCAGCTATGAACTCAAGGCGTCGGAGACCTTCCTCGCGTTGAAGCGACAGGCCCTCAGCCTCATCCGGGAAGAAGCGATCAAAGCCACGCAGCACCAAGAGTGATCCCGCGCTCCCCCCTGCCCCCCATCGCCGTTTCCCCGCTTCTCCGTTTCTCCGATACCCCTCCACCACCTCTTTCTCTCGAGCCCTTTTGGTGCTGCGTGGCTTTGA
>Ga0315268_10006699_pt1 | contig 12236 bp, 11 predicted proteins | sample C1_top_MG_FD_204535 | JGI IMG/M metagenome (GOLD analysis project Ga0315268, IMG submission 204535) | Sediment microbial communities from Yellowstone Lake, YNP, Wyoming, USA - C1_top | ecosystem: Environmental > Aquatic > Freshwater > Lake > Sediment | place: USA: Wyoming | collected 2017-08-01 | reverse complement strand
CTGGTCGTTCCAAATGGACGAGGGAGGTATTCCAAAGAAGGACCTGACGCTCAAGAATCCGCAATGCGTATACCAGCTCCTCAAGAAGCACTACTCCCGCTATACCCTTGAAAAGGTCTCGAGCATAACCGGAACGCCTAAAGAAAAACTGCTGGAGGTGTACAAACTCTTCGCCTCCACGGGCAAACCGAACCGCGTCGGCACCGAACTGTATGCTATGGGCTGGACCCAGCACACGGTCGGGACCCAGAACATTAGGACCATGACGATCATCCAGCTGCTGCTCGGCAATATGGGCATGGCAGGCGGCGGCATCAATGCCCTTCGGGGTGAAAGCAATGTGCAGGGTTCCACGGACCATGGCTTGCTGTTCCATATCCTGCCGGGCTACCTGCCGACCCCGTCTGCATCGGTCCTGACCCTGCCGAACTATATCGAGAAATTCACGCCCAAGACCAAGGAACCAAAGAGCGTGAACTGGTGGTCCAACCGGGGCAAGTACATAACGAGCTATATGAAGGCCATCTACGGGGCCAAGGCAACGAAGGAAAATGACTTCGGCTATGCATGGCTCCCCAAGACCGACGAAGGCATGAATGCTTCCTGGCTCATGCTGTTCGATAAGATGCACGACGGCAAATTCGAAGGTTTCTTTGCCTGGGGCCAGAACCCCGCCTGTTCCGGCGCGAATTCGAACAAGACCCGTGCCGCGCTCGCCAAGCTCAAATGGATGGTCAACGTCAACCTCTTTGACAACGAGACCGGGTCGTTCTGGAAAGGCCCGGGCATGAACCCGAAGGACGTTCAGACCGAGGTCTTCCTGCTGCCTGCATCATCTTCCGTGGAAAAAGAAGGCAGCCTGTCGAACTCAGGCAGGTGGGCGCAGTGGCGGTATAAGGCCATCAATCCTATCGGTGAATCGAAGCCGGACTCTGAGATCATGAATGAGCTCTATTTCCGGGTAAAGAGCCTTTATCAGAAGAACGGCGGAAAGTTCCCTGACCCCATCATGAACCTGACTTGGAACTACGGGGAAAAGGACGCCAAGGGAAAAATCAAAGAAGTCAATATCCACAATGTGGCTAAAGAGATCAACGGCTACTACCTCGAGGACGTGTACGACAAGACCGCAAACCCGCCCAAGCTGCTCGGGAAAAAGGGAGACCTGTGCGCGTCCTTTGTGCATTTGCAGGCTGACGGCACCACATCGTGCGGCTGCTGGATCTACTCGCAGAGCTATACCCAGAAAGAGGGAAAGATCATCAACATGATGGCGCGGCGGGGCAAGAACGATCCAACCGGCCTCGGCATGTATCCTGAATGGTCCTGGGCCTGGCCGGTCAACCGCAGGATCATTTACAACCGCGCATCCGTGGACCCCAGCGGAAAGCCGTGGGATTCGAAACGACAGGTCATCAAGTGGGACGCGGTGAAGCCTGATCCTGTCTCGAAAAAACCGGGAGTATGGGTGGGAGACATTCCTGATGGACCGGCGCCCCCTATGGCAACAGAAAAGGGCAAATTGCCCTTTATCATGATGGCTACGGGGGTCGGTGGCTTATTCGGCCCCGGTCTTGCCGACGGCCCCTTCCCCGAACACTATGAAGCGCTCGAGTGCCCGCTCGAGGAGAATTCCATGTCCAAACAGCGGATCAATCCCACGATCAAGCTGTTCGGGGACAAGGAAGATGCCTTCTTCTCCTGCGATATCAGGTATCCGTTTGTGGCAACGACCTACCGCGTGTCCGAACACTGGCAGACGGGTGTCATGACCAGGCACGAAGCATGGCAGCTTGAAATGCAGCCTCAGATGTTCGTCGAAATGAGCGAAGAACTGGCCAAGGAAAAAGGCTTCAAGAACGGAGAAAAGGTCATCGTGAAATCCGGCCGCGGCGAGCTGTGGGCTGTGGCCGTTGTCACGAACAGGTTCAAACCGTTCAAGATCGCCGGCTCGACCGTACATCAGGTCGGACTCCCCTGGCACTTTGGATGGCAGTATCCCATGGACGGCAGCGGTGGAGACAGCGCCAACCTGCTCACACCGACCATCGGCGATGCGAATACCATGATACCCGAATCCAAGGCCTTTATGGTCAACGTCGTGAAGGCATAGGGGGAGAACATGTCGACAAACGAACCGACAAGAAAAGCACTGTTGATTTCACCGGAGCTCTGCATCGGGTGCAGAGGATGCCAGACAGCGTGTAAGAGCTGGAACCAGCTGCCCGGCCTGCCCACAAAACAAAACGGGACCATGCAGAACCCGCCGGACATTTCAGCGTCCACGTTCAACATCATCCGCTACAGCGAAGTGCCGTCCCAGGAGAATGCGGTCCGCTGGCTCTTTGTCAGCCGCAGGTGCATGCACTGCGACGATGCGGGGTGCATGAAGGTCTGTCCTGCGCCGGGCGCGCTGTTCAAGACCAAGGAAGGCGCGGTTGCGTTCAATAAGGACAAATGCATCGGGTGCAAGCTCTGCGTGGCCGGGTGTCCGTTCGATGTGCCCCGCTATGATGCACAGGACAAGATAGGCAAATGCAACCTGTGCGCGGACCGCATCGCAGACGGGCAAGCCCCGGCGTGCGCAAAGACCTGCCCCACGGGCTCGATCAAGTACGGCGACCGGAACACACTGATCGCCGCTGCAAAAAAGGCAGGTTACGCTAAGGTGTACGGCGAAGCTGACCTCGGGGGCCTCGGCACGCTCTATGCGTTCAAGGATGCACCGAAGCTCTACGCGATGGTCGAGAACCCCGCTATTCCGGAGAGCATCATATTCTGGCACAAAATACTGAAACCGCTCGCGTATATCGGCCTCGGCGGCGTTGTAGCGGCATCGTTGCTGCATTATGCGGTGATCGGGCCGCACAAAGATGAAGAGGAGGGCAAATAACATGGCAGAGATGGTAAGAAAAGCGTCCCCTTTGGAGATCCTGAACCACTGGCTGCTTGCGGTGAGCTGCATCCTCCTGATTATCACCGGCTACGGGTTCTTGTTCAAACTTGAACAGATCTATGCGCTCTTCGGGAGCAATGCCGTAATGAAAGTCGTGCACAACTGGACCGGCATCGTATTCACTCTGTCGCTGTGCGGCACCCTGTTCAATTACCTCGGTGAGGCACTGGACTTGAGCAAGGACGATTGGAACTGGATCATGGTGGGAGGAGGATACCTGTCCAGGAAGCATGTCCCCGTCCCTCCCATGGGAAAGATCAACACCGGCCAGAAGCTCTACTATCTGGCGATCCTTGCTGCGGGAATCGCCATAGCTGCGTCCGGCTTTGCGATCTGGCTGCTGCCAGGGACCAGGGCTCTCACACTGGCGTCACACCTGGTACACAATCTGGCCTTTGTGCTCTTCGTCATGGCAGTGCCTGCGCACATTTATCTTGGCACGCTCGCGAACCCGGGGCTGCTTCAGATCATGATCAGCGGTATGGTCCCGCTCGATGTGGCAAAGAAAAGATATCCGAAATGGATGAAGGAGATCGGGAAGCTGTAAAGCTCTTTCCATCCTTTCAACGATAGTAAATCAAACACCCCCCTGTCGTCGGCAAGGACAGGGGGGTGTTTTTTTATGGGGTTCATTTGCTTGAACAACCAAACAGCAATGATATCGGTTCCTATTGCAGTTTCTCGGTTATGTTTCCCGTAGCAGGATCATACACATACTTGTCACTCTTCAGCATCATGCCGTTGAATGCAGCCAATTCATCCAGATCCGCTGGGAACCTGCTGTTCGCCGCATAAAACTCCTGCACCGATTTCCGTACCTGCTGTACGTTTACACTGGCGTCCAGCTTTCTAGCACTTTTAGCCGACTCTACCATGGTGTTCCCATACTGCTGAGCAGGATTTTTGTCGTCCTTGATATAGAAGATCGCCAATACAGCACTGGCTATCAATATGAATACAGCTAAAACAACTTTCTTCATTCTACCCCCTTTTGTGAAACTCCTAGAATCAGGACTGTCCTGTTTTTTATCCTATCACATGTTCGGAATGACGATCGCCACCACAACGGCGAGCAGGACCAAAACGCCGAACACAATGCTCACGACCACGACCCATGTATTCACACCACCGACCTCGGCAAGGGTTGCAGCGGAGACCGAACTCGAAGCTGTTTTCAATGCTGTTATTTTCTCCCTAGCATGTTTATAGTACAAGTAATTTGCAGAGATACCCATTGCAATACTGGTAATGAACGCGACATACGGGACCAGATTCACCACGAACACGATCAGCGCCCACACGTAGAGTTTTCTATATAACAACCACGGGAAACCGGCAAAAAATGCGGGCCAGTGCCAGGTCGCTGTAAAATTGTCAATGCCACCGACCATGAATTGCCTGAACTTTGGAACATAAACCGCAGCATTCTGCTGAATGAACGCACTGTATTCCTCATCTGAGATCGTCCCGGGCACACTGTTCTCGTTCGCCGGTATTGTAGGTGCTGCCGGGGATACCGCATGACCATTGTCCCTTTTGAGCGCATGACCGCAGTTGCCGCAAAATGCCATTGCATCCGTTATCTCTTTTCCGCACTGAGCGCAGAACGGCATATTCTATTCCTCCCTTTCAGATCATGAATTCATTTCTCATCCCGCCTGAATCATCAGAGATCATGATCACATGATCAATCTAATAAACTCATGAATCAACAGTATCAGGAGGAATGTGCAATGTCAAAGAATATGATGAAAAAAGGGAAACGTGATAAAACGAAAAGGCCCGGAGCATTGCTCCAGGCCTTTGATTTACAAAATAAAACAGTAACTTCGCGATTAGGAACGACGACTACCTTCCCCGCGCCAGCTCATTCAGCCGCTTCACGCGCTCCGCAATAGGCGGATGCGTGCTGAACAGGTTCATGAGGCCTCCGCCGGTCAACGGGTTCACAATGAACATATGCGCGGTAGCCGGCCTTGCGTCCTCCATGGGAGTGACCTGGACACCCTTCTCGAGCTTCAGAAGCGCGCTTGCCAGACCCGAAGGCCCGCCCGCGATGATCGCCCCGCCTTTGTCAGCCTCATACTCACGGGTGCGCGAGATCGCCATCTGGATGAGCATGGCCGCGATTGGCGCAACGATCATCATCACGATCGCCACGATCGGGCTGCCGCCATCGTCATCGTCCCTGCGGCTGTTGCCGCCGAAGATCATGGCCCACTGTGCCATCTGCGCCAGCATGCTGATCGCTCCTGCCATGGTCGCCACGATCGTGCCGGTCAGCATATCGCGATGCTTGATGTGCGCCAGTTCGTGCGCGATCACGCCCGAAAGCTCTTCCCGAGACAGTATCCTCTTGATCCCCTCGGTCACCGCAACCACCGCGTGTTCGGGGTCCCTGCCTGTCGCAAAGGCGTTCGGCGTCTCTTCCGGGATGATATAGACTTTGGGCATGGGCATGCCGGCTTTCTGCACAAGGATCCTCACCATAGAATGAAGCTCCGGCTCCTCGGCCTCGGTCACCGGACGTGCATTGTACATCCTAAGCACAAGTTTGTCGCTGAACCAGTACATCCCCACGTTCATGACCGTTGCAAACAGGATGGCCATCATCATGCCGCCCCTGCCGCCCAGCGCATTGCCGATGGCAACGAACAGTACCATGAGAAATGTCATCAAACCTACAGTTTTCACCGTATTCATACTCTTGTCTTACCCTCCGTAAACGTGGTGTTCATGTTCTAAGCACAAATTACCACACTCATCCAGCCGCGTCAAGATGAAGGGACACTTTTCTGTTGACAAGGATAGGACACTTTGTTATATTTGCACTTCGAAACAGCAGGAACATACTGCGGGTGTAGCTCAGCTGGTAGAGCACGACCTTGCCAAGGTCGGGGTCACGAGTTCGAATCTCGCCACCCGCTCCATTTTCTCAAGAAAAAGTTAATAGTTAAAAGTTCCGGCATCAGGCCTTTTAAAACTTTTAACTTTTAACTTTTTTGTTTTTCAGGGCGGCGTAGCCAAGTGGCTAAGGCAGAGGTCTGCAAAACCTTCATCATCGGTTCAAATCCGATCGCCGCCTCCAATTATTAAACCATCGACAAGCTTCCCCGGTCTTAATCCTATGCATCATGCCGATTTCGTCCACCTTCACCTCCACACAGAATACAGCCTGCTCGACGGGGCAAACTCTCTCGATGCGCTGATCAAGAAAGCCGTCGATCTCCACATGCCCGCGATCGCGGTCACGGACCACGGCAATCTCTTCGGTGCACTGGATTTCTATCTCAAAGCGACCAAAGCAGGGGTAAAACCGATCATCGGGTGCGAGATGTACGTGGCCCCTGGTTCGCGCTTCGATAAGACCGGTTCCGGAAGCCAGCACGACGAAAGCGCATATCATCTCATTTTGCTGGCACGGAACAAACAGGGCTACAAGAACCTGGTCAAGCTCGTCACCAAAGCCTACTTGGAAGGTTTCTATTATAAACCTCGCATTGATAAGGAACTGCTTCAACTGCACCACGAGGGCCTGATCGGCATGTCCGCGTGCCTCTCCGGCGAGATCCCCCGCCTGCTGCTGCAGGACCGATATGAGGATGCAAAGAAGGCGGCTCTCGGTTACCAGGGCATCCTCGGAACCGAAAACTTCTACTTCGAGCTGCAGGACAACGGGATCCCTGAACAGGAACAGGCCAACCGGGAGCTGATCAAGCTGTCAAAGGAAACCGGCATTCCGCTCGTTGCCACGAACGACTGCCACTACCTGAACATGGACGACCACAAGTCCCATGACGCCCTGCTCTGCATCCAGACCGGCAAGACCGTGAAGGACACGAACAGGATGAAGTTCTCATCCGAGACCTTCTATGTGAAGACCCCGGAGGAGATGAAGAAGTCGTTCGCCCATGTTCCCGAGGCCATCTCGAACACCATTGCCATAGCAGAACGCTGCAACCTGGAGATCGAGACCGGAAAGTACCACCTCCCCCATTTTCCTGTGCCCGAAGGCACGACCCGTGAATCCTATATGGCGGACCTGGCGCGAACGGGCCTCGAAGAGCGGTTCATCGAGATCGAGGCCGTGCGCGGACCAGGCAGCGTTGACCGTGAGGCGTATAAGCAGCGCCTGGAGTTCGAGATCGAGATGCTCGGCAAGATGGGCTTTGCCGGGTACTTCCTGATCGTCTGGGACTTCATCCGCTATGCCAAGCAGCAGGGCATCCCGGTCGGGCCGGGCCGCGGGTCCGCCGCGGGCAGCCTCGTGGCCTATAGCCTCCGCATCACCGACATCGACCCCATTCCCTACAATCTCCTGTTCGAACGGTTCCTGAACCCCGAGCGCATCAGCATGCCTGATATCGACGTGGACTTCTGCATGGACCGGCGCGACGAAGTATTCAAATATGTGACCGAAAAGTACGGACAGGACCACGTGACCCAGATCATCACCTATGGCACGATGCTGGCGAAAGGCGTGATCCGCGACGTGGGCAGGGTGCTCGACATCCCCTACGCTGAAGTGGACAAGGTCGCCAAGCTCGTACCAAACACGCTCGGCATCACGCTCGAAAAAGCCATGGAGCAGGAACCGAAGCTGAAAGAGCTCAGGAAGGATCCCCGCATCGGAGAGCTGATCGACATCGCGCTCCACCTGGAAGGCCAGGTAAGGCACGCTTCCAAGCACGCGGCCGGGGTCGTGATCTCCCAGGAGCCGCTCACCGAATATCTCCCCCTGTTCAAGACGCCGAAGGACGAGATCACAACCCAGTTCGATATGAAGGGCGTTGAAAAGATCGGTCTCGTGAAGTTCGACTTCCTCGGCCTGCGCACGCTCACGGTCATTGACAAGGCGGTCCAGTCCATCAACCAGCGACTGGCAAAAGCGCCGCTCGCTGCCGCGGACCAGTTCGTGATAAGCCGCATCCCCTTTGACGATGCCAAAACCTATGAACTCCTGGCGCGCGGCGAGACCGCCGGCATCTTCCAGCTCGAATCTTCGGGCATGACCGATATCGTGGTAAAGATGAAACCCCAATGCTTCGAGGACCTGATCGCGCTTGTCGCCCTCTACCGGCCGGGCCCGCTCCAGAGCGGCATGGTGGACGATTTCATCAAGCGCAAGAAAGGTTCGACCAAGATCACCTACGAACTACCCGAGCTCGAACCGATCCTGAAGGACACCTACGGCGTCATCGTGTACCAGGAACAGGTGATGCAGATCTCCCGCACCTTGGCCGGGTACTCCCTTGGACAGGCCGACCTGCTGCGCCGCGCCATGGGAAAAAAGGACCCTGAGGTCATGGCCAAGGAGAAGGTGCCGTTCCTGAAAGGCGCGGAAAAACTGAAGGTGAACCTGAAAAAAGCCGAGGCGATCTTCGACCTGATGGCGAAGTTTGCTGAATACGGGTTCAACAAGTCTCACAGCGCTGCCTATGCCCTGGTCTCGTATCAGACCGCGTACCTCAAAGCGCATTACCCGGTCGAGTACATGGCCGCCCTGCTCACGAGCGAAGTGCAGGACACGGACAAGGTGGTGAAGTACATCTATGTGGTCCGGCAGATGGGCATCACGATCCTTCCTCCTGACGTGAACGAGAGCATGTGGGACTTTACCGTGACCGAGGCCCACGACCGGGAGAACATCGAGCCCGGCAGCAGGATCGGCTCCATCCGGTTTGGCCTGGCAGCGGTCAAGAACGTGGGGCTCTCCGCGATCGAGGCTATTGTGGAAGCGCGCGAAAAAGGCGGCGCATTCACGTCCCTGTCGGATTTTTCGAACAGGATCGACCAGCGCAGGGTAAACCGCCGCGTGATCGAAGCCCTGATCAAATGCGGGGCATTTGACTTTTCCGGAGCCCGCCGCGCCCAGATGCTGGAAGGCCTCGATATGGCCATTGATCAGGGCGGCAAACAGCAGGAACAGGAAGCGATCGGCCAGTTCAGCATCTTCGACTCCATGGAAGGCAACAAGGAACTGCCGCTTCCTGATGTGCCGGAATGGAAAGAGAGCCAGCTCCTTGCCTATGAAAAGGAGAGCGTGGGATTCTATATCAGCGGTCATCCCCTCGCCGCGTTCGAGGCTGATATCAAGCGCTACGCAACAGCCACCACGGAAACGCTTGACAACATCCCGGATGGCAAGGAAGTGACCATCTGCGGCATCATTGCCGGGCTCAAGCCGAAGATGACCAAGAAGAACGAGAAAATGGCTATCGTGAACCTTGAAGACCTCTTCGGCACCATCGAGGTCATCGTGTTCCCTGAGCTGTACCGGACCTCCCAGCACCTGCTCCTGACCGACACGCCGATGATCATCGCGGGCCAGCTCGACAAGAGCGAACAAGGGAACAAGATCAAAGCAGTGCGGCTCCATCTTCTTGCTGAGGTGAAAAAACGGGGCACGAGCAGGATGGACATCAAACTGAGCGCCACGGGCCTGACCCAGCAGGACCTGCTGAAGGTCAAGGAGATCCTGCTCAAGTACCAGGGCAGCATTCCGGTCTATTTCCGACTCCAGAATCCCACCCGCAAAGAATCTCTCATTTCTCTGGGCCGCGAGCTCCTCGTGAACCCAACGGATCAGCTGGTCTGCGAGATCGAGTCCGTGCTCGGTGCTGGCGTTGTTTCGCTAGGATAGTACTCCCAACAAAGTTGACAAACGTAAGGCAACACGCATATATTCGTGTATGAAGCAGTGAAATGCTATGGGACTATCACTTTTTAGTGTGAGGTCCGCTTAACAACTGTATATTTAAAAGGAGGAAGAATAAAATGCATCGAATACTCATACTTATAGCTTTGTTTTTGATGATCATAAGTCTTCCTGTAGATGCAAAACTAAATCTAAATAAGGCAATTCCCGGAGGCGTTGATTCTGGTAAAGACGGTGAATCTCTTTATGAGAGCTATACTCCTGAAAATGCGCTTGTCAACATACGACGGGTATATTCTGCCCTTGATAGTTTCAGAAAACTTACCGACATATCACGCTCGACAATGTCAAAAGATGAATTAAAGCAAATCGGAAATACTTTAGGTGAAGTTCAAAATATAGGATTTGACAACTGGATCAGCGGGATTAATGGTACCGTTCTAAAGCAAGAATACCAATTAATGAAACTAAATTATGACTTAGCCGAAGCGCGCTTTAAATTGGGCGAAATAAGTAAAGAAGAATTGCAGAAAACCAAGAAAGAATATGAAGAAGGCGAAATGAAGTTCCAAAAGTTTTGGAATAAGTTTCAAATCGTAGACTAATTCCAAGACGCATCATAAAATGCAGCCAAAGCAACGCGCCAAAGGACGGGACACCTTCGCTGGTTCAATCATTCTGATTGAACCAAATATTAATGATCGGTTCAGGCTGCAAGCGTGAACCTCCTGAATTCGCCACAAATAGCTCGGACACATTATTGTTCATTGTAAATTAATGAACAAAATGATAATATAAGTTATCGAAAATCTCGGTGAAAGGAGTCTACCTATGCGCGTTAAGGATCTTCCCGAAATATCAAAGTTAAGCACACCTGAAAAGATACTTCTTGTCGAGGATCTTTGGGACAATATCTCCGCAGATGACTCCTCCATACCTATGCCGGAAAGCCACAAAGCCGAACTGGACAAGCGTCTCAAACGTTATCAATCGTCGCCTGGCTCCCTCCTGTCTCTTAATGAGCTCCGAACGAGAATAGAGCGCAATAAATGAATGAATTTAGCATTACCTGCTCTGTCTTTTCCCTTACGCAGTCAATATCACAATCAACAAAGATCAATTAATCGTTCCGTTATGATAGGCCCGGGAATTTTTGAATGAACAATCAACTATTGGTCGAATATCCCATTATCATCGAAATCCCCGTGGCCTGGGGCGAGATGGACTCGTTCCAGCACGTGAACAACATCGTCTACTTCCGCTACTTCGAAAGCGCGCGCATCCTGTATTCCGAGAAGCTCGGCTTGCATAAACTGCGGGACGAGACCGGCATCGGACCGATCCTCGGTTCCACCAGCTGCAAATACCGGCTTCCCCTCACCTACCCCGACACCGTATCAGTTGGCGCGAAGGTCACTGACATTGCCGAAGACCGGTTCTCGATGAAATACCTCGTCGTCAGCCATAGACATCAGAAGGTTGCTGCAGAAGGCGAAGGCGTTGTTGTGATGTACAATTACCATGAAGGAAAGAAGACCACGTTGCCGGAAGAGATCAGGAAGAGGATCGAAGAAATGGAAAAGAAAGGTTAGGGTGGTTCAACTCCGTCATTCCGGCATGTATTAAGCCGGAATCCAGGGAACTTTCCCTTTTTAATTTTACTGACTCCGGCTAACGTCATGCCGGGGTGACGAAAGAGAAGCAGAACTAACAAAAACGACGTTTACAATTCGCTACGAAGACTTCACCGGGATCTTCAGCTTCTGCCCAGCCCGGATCATCCTGCCGCTCCTGAGCCCGTTCGCCTCTACGATCCTCTGCACGCTTGAACGATACCGAACGGCGATCGTGGAAAGGGTCTCTCCCCTCCGCACCTTATGCACCACGAACAACGGCTTGGGAGGTATCCACTTCGGCAAGGTATCGATATGCGCGAGCAGCGCGTCCTTCATGCCCACGGGAACTCTGAGATCGTATGCCGTGTTCGGCGTTGCGGTCTGGCGCAGTTCCGGGTTCAGGTCCAGCAGCTCCTCTTCCTGACAACCTAGTTTTTCCGCTACCTTCTTGAGATGCACAGGCCGTTCAATGGACACGGTCTCATACGGGACGGGCTTATCCAGCTCATCAAGCGTAAAACCGTACTTTGCCGGGTCCTTCATGATCGCCACGACCGCGAGGAACCGGGGGTAGTACCGGGCTGTCTCCCGGGGAAGCCGTGAATAGAGGTCCCAGAAATTGTCGAGATAGTTGATCTTCTGCTGCCGGATGACCCTGAACACGTTCCCTTCGCCGCAATTGTAAGCCGCAAGCACCGTGGCCCAATCGCCGAACACTTGATGCAGCTCTTTGAGATATGCGATGGCAGCTGCAGTTGCTTTTTCCGGGTCCAGGCGTTCATCCACCCAGTCCGTGCGCTTGAGGCCGAACTTATATCCTGTTGACGGTATGAACTGCCATAACCCGAGGGCGCGGGCGCGGGAGAGCGCACGCACCTTAAACCCGCTTTCGATCAACGGAAGCCAGGTGATCTCTTCGGGGAAACCGGCTTCCTGGAACTACTTCAGCATTGCTGCCCGGTATCTTCCCGAGCGTTTATACGATTCAAGGAAGAAGTCCCGCTCC
>Ga0315268_10006697_pt1 | contig 12238 bp, 12 predicted proteins | sample C1_top_MG_FD_204535 | JGI IMG/M metagenome (GOLD analysis project Ga0315268, IMG submission 204535) | Sediment microbial communities from Yellowstone Lake, YNP, Wyoming, USA - C1_top | ecosystem: Environmental > Aquatic > Freshwater > Lake > Sediment | place: USA: Wyoming | collected 2017-08-01 | reverse complement strand
GGAAAGACCATCAGCAGCGCCGGGGAGCTGCCGTACATCCTGGCCTATCACCAGGACAAACCCCGGCTTTCCAAGCACAGCAAGAAATCATCCGGACTGCTGGTCTTGACTTCGGGGAAATAGAGGTTATAATTAAAACACGACATATCTTCCAACCGCAATCCACAGAAGGGGAGTTATGGCTAAAATGACCGAGGTGCCGGGGAACAACAATAAGCACCAGGTGGTGCTTTATGCCCTGTCCACCTGCATCTGGTGCAAGAAGACCAAGGAGCTGCTGGACGACCTGGATGTGCAGTACCGCTATGTCTTCGTGGACCTGCTGACCGGCAGGGAAGAGCAGGAGATCATGGATCAGGTCAGGAAACACAATCCCGGCTGTACTTTCCCCACCTTGGTGATCGACAGTAAAAAAGTGATAGTGGGGCTGAAAGAACCGGAGATCAAGAAGGTTTTGGCATGAGGACGGCAGGGGAGATCGAGGCGGAGATCCTGGAGCTGGCCCAAAAAGAGGGCTACACCCTGAACCCGGACCGGGAGATCAGGGAAGGGATCATAGAGGGCATCGCAGTCAATGAAGAGCGGCTGGGATACTGGAACTGCCCCTGCCGCAGGGCTTCGGGCGACCGCAATGCCGATCTGGACATAGTGTGCCCCTGCCAGTATCGGGACGCCGACCTGAAAGAACACGGCCGTTGTTACTGCGCGCTGTATGTCAACCAGGATTATCTGGACCGGGGATCGCCGACGGAGCCGATACCGGAGAGAAGACCTATTGCCAAAGTCCAAAAGGTTGTAAAGGCTGAAAATGTTGAAGGGATATTGGCAGATGGCGGGAAAGACATAAAGGTTTGGAGATGCACGGTCTGCGGGTATCTTTGCGCCAGGAGCGAGGCCCCGCCCATCTGTCCCATCTGCCGGGCCAAGAAGGAAAGGTTCGAGAAATTTAAGTTATGAGATAATATTTCAGTTAAAAGGCATAGGGAACTCAACCCCAGCCCCTTCTCTTGCCAAGAGAAGGGGCTGGGGTTGAGTTAAGCGATTTCTGACCAATAAGAAAACCCCGGACTTTGTTTTCAAAGTCCGGGGTTTTCTTATTGGCAAATAGAGTCTGCTGGTTTAAAACGGCGCGAAGCGGTTGGCCTCCCAGTAAGACTGCTGTAAAAATTGTTGCTGCTTGATCAATGCTTCCAAATGCATTTCCTCCCAGCGGATCAGGGCGTTGAACAGCCGCTTAACTTTTAGCTCCTTGGCCTGGCGGCGGTAATTCTTATAGCCCTCGATGGAATTCTGCTCCAGCAGGATCCCGATGGACAGGGCCGACATCTCGTAATGCTTGTCGCCCACCCGTTGCTTGAACTCGGGGCTGAAGATGGGGCTTTCCTGGGCCGGGTCCACCTTGGACTTGATCCGGGGCGGCTTCAACTTCAGACTTCCCTGCTTTTGATGATCGGAGAACATCAGTTCCAGGGTCTTGTGATGCGACAGCTCGTCCTCGGCCAGCTGGCCGAACATCTGCTTGGCCTTGGGATCCTCGGTGCGCTGGGCCGCAGTGGCGTAGTGATGGTAGCCGTCGTTCTCAAACTGCATGGCCTCCACCAGCGAGCGGGAAAAATCATCCATGATAATTTCTCCTTTTGTATCTTGGGTTTTGTTTGTTGATAACTATTCAGTCACTTGTTTAGAACAAGGCGTACCTTTATCTTGGCCACATAAAGCACAAAGGTCACAAATACAAACACGTTTAACGTTATTACGTAGTAACGTTATAACGGTATATGTGCCTTTTGTGGCTGAATAATCACTTTTGTTATTCGTTCGCTTCCAGGGTGAATTCCTGGATCCCGAACCAAAAGCCCACGTCCTTGATGTGGTCCAGCTCGGCCTGGATCAGGTTGTAGTGGGCCTCTTCCATCTCTGCCAGCCGGGTGTACATGGCCTGGGCGTTCTTGTCTCCGGCCTTTTGGCCTTCGCGCTTGTAGAAGGTGGCGGCCTTTTTCTCCATCTCTAAAGCCAGGTTCAAGGCCGAAAGATCGTCGGAACTGCCCTGGCCGGCCGGCTCCAGGTCCTTGGGCGAAGACAGATGGGGCAGGATCTCCTCGATGTCGGAAGGCTGGAATTTGGCCTTGACCCATTTCTGTCCGGCCATCAAGGTGTCCAGCTCCTTTTCCAGAATATTCAGGTGCCCCAGTTCGTCCTGGCAGAGCCGCAGGAACATGTCCTTGCCCGAAACGTTCTTGGTCTGGCGGGCAAATTTGAGATATGTTTCCAGGGCGCTCTTTTCCGACTGGATGGCCTTCTGCAGGGCATCCCGGCCGGCGCCGGCTGATTTGACGGGTTTAACGGGCTTGGTTTGTTTTTTCACGGAAGTATCCTTCGTTGTTTTGTAACGCTTGGCTCAATAGGCCATTCTAATACAAATAGGGACGATTTGCAAGGCGGGTTGCCATCTTTTCATTACCACGATCTGAGGCCTTCGCTGAAGCTAGTGCCTCCGCTAAAGCTATGGCACTAGCGGTAGCCCAATATAAAGCATAAGCGGACGGCCCCCAAGCGAAGTTAAATATGTAGCATAAGCGAAAGGTCATGGCAATATTATCCCGTTTACTTCTTCTGTTCCTTTGACCAGCTGTCCTTCAAACCCACGGTGCGGTTGAAGACCGGCTTGTCTTTGGCGGAATTCTTTGAATCCACGCAAAAATATCCCTGGCGCAGGAACTGAAATTTTTCACCAGGCTTGGCGTTCTTCAGGCTGGGCTCCAGTTTGCAGTCCTTGAGCACGGTCAGCGAGTTGGGGTTTACCGGGCTGTCGGTGGAGGGAGTGGGATCGGTGAAAAGCTGCTCGTACAGCCGCACTTCGCCGGTTACCGCATCCTTGGCGCTGACCCAGTGCAGGGTGCTTTTCACCTTGCGGCCGTCGGGTGAGTCGCCGCCCTTGGTGGCCGGGTCATACTCGCATCTTAGCTCTAAAATAGAACCTTTATCATCCTTTATCGCTTCTATACATTTTATGTAATAGGCGTGTTTTAATCTAACCTCTTTGCCGGGGGAGAGCCGGAAAAAGCCCTTGGACGGGGTTTCCATGAAATCCTCCTGCTCGATGTACAACTCGCGGCCGAAGGGCACCTGGCGCTTGCCGGCTGAGGCGTCCTCGGGATTGTTGTCGCATTCGATCATCTCGCTCTGGCCCGCCGGATAGTTCCCGATCACAACCTTCAGGGGCTTCAGCACCGCCATCACCCGGGGGGCGGTCTTGTTCAGCTCCTCGCGGATGTAGTGCTCCAGCAGGGCGATGTCCACCAGGCTGTCGCGCTTGGCCACCCCGATCCGGTCGCAGAAATTCCTGATGGAAGCCGAGGTGTAGCCCCGGCGCCGCAATCCGGCCAAAGTGGGCAGGCGGGGGTCGTCAAAGCCCTCCACCACGCCGTCCCTGACCAGCTCGATGAACTTGCGCTTGCTCATCACGGTGTAGTTCATATTAAGCCGGGCGAATTCTATCTGCCGGGGATGGTGGATGGCTTTGCCCCAGGGGCCGGATCCGTCCCCGGTCCGGCCTTCATTGATGGCCTCCAGGAACCAATTGTAAAGCACCCGGTGGTCCTCGTACTCCAGCGAGCAGAGGGAATGGGTGATGCCCTCAATTGAATCCTCCAGGCCGTGGGCCCAGTCGTACATGGGATAGATCTTCCATTTGGCGCCCTGGCGGTGGTGTTCCTGATGCAGGATGCGGTACATCACCGGATCGCGCATGTTCAGGTTTGGGTGAGCCATGTCTATCTTGGCCCGCAGGGTCTTGGCCCCGTCGGGGAATTCCCCGGCCTTCATGCGGCTGAACAGATCCAGATTCTCCTCGGCCGTGCGGCCGCGGCTGGGGCTGTTCTTTCCCAGCTCGGAAAGGTTTCCCCGGGTCTTGCTTACTTCTTCGGCGCTCAGGTCGCAGACGTAGGCCTTGTTCTTCTTGATCAGCTCCACCGCCCAGTTATACATCTGCTCGAAGTAATCCGAGCCGAAGAACAGCCGGTCGCCGAACTCGGCCCCGACCCATTTGACGTCCTCGATGATGGCGTCCACGAATTCCTGCTCCTCCTTGGCCGGGTTGGTGTCGTCAAAGCGGAGGTTGAACAGCCCGCCGAATTCCCGGGCGATGCCGTAGTCTATCCAGATGGCCTTGGCGTGGCCGATGTGGAGGTAGGCGTTGGGCTCCGGAGGGAAGCGGGTGTGGACGCCGGGGAAGCGCCCGGTTTTGAGGTCCTCGGCCACGGCCTCGCGGATGAAGTTGGTGGCGGCCGCGCCCTCGATGGGGGTCTTGGTGTTTTCGGTGTTGTTCATAAATAGTTCTTTTTTACCGCGAAGGCGCGAAGGACGCAAAGGTAATAAAATGCAGATATCTTTGGCGATCTTGGCGTCTTAGCGGTTCGGTTTTAGTTTATTGAAGTTTCTTTATTCCGGCTTCTATTCGTTTTAGGGTCTCCTCTTTCCCCAGTATCTCCGCCAGTTCCGTGGCCCCGCCGGGGGTGACCTCGCGGCCGGAGAGGGCTATGCGCAAAGGGGTGAGGAAGGTATTGGCCTTGATCCCCAGCTTCTCGACCACCGCATACAAAGCCTGCTTGTTAGTATCATGGTCCCAGCTTCCCAGTTTCTCCATCTCCGCCTGGCAGGTCTTAAGGTATTCCAGGGAATTCACCAGGTCGGTCTTGGCCTTTTTGTTGACAAACATATCCTTTGAATATTCCGGAAGCACATCTATGAAATCCACCCGGGCCGGGATGTCGGACAGCACTACGGTGCGCTGCTGCATCAGACCGGCCAGCTTGCGCAGGTCAATTCCCGGACGTTTGACAGCCTGCTGCAGCCAGGGCAGGGCCGCTTCATAAAAGATCTCGGGCGTCATTTTGCGGATGTATTCGCCGTTCATCCATTTCAGTTTTTCGATGTCAAAGATGGCCGGGGACTTGCTTAAACCCGCCACGGAAAATGCCTCGGTCAGCTCGGCCAGCGAGAAGATCTCCCGGTCGTCCTTGGAATTCCATCCCAGCAGGGCTATATAGTTGACGATGGCCTCGGTCAGAAAACCCTTGCTGTAAAAGTCGTCAAAGGAGGCGTCGCCGGAGCGCTTGGAAAGTTTTTTGCCGTCGGGCCGGATGATCTGCGAAACGTGGATGTATTTGGGCTCTTCCCAGCCGAAGGAGCGGTAAAGCAGGCAGTATTTGGGGGATTGGGAAAGGTACTCGTTGCCCCGGATCACGTGGCTGATGCCCATCAGGTGGTCGTCCACCACGTTGGCAAAGTTGTAAGTGGGCAGGCCGTCGCTCTTCAGCAGCACGTTCTCATCCAGCTGGCTGTTCTCCACGGTGATCTCGCCGTAAACCTCGTCCTTGAAACCGGTCTGGCCGGAGGGCGGGATATTCTGCCGGACTATGTACGGGTCGCCGCTGGCTATTCTTTTTTCGATCTCGTCCCGGGACAGTTTCTTGCACAGCCCGTCGTATTTGAATATTTCCTTGCGGTCCTCGGCCTCTTTTCGGAGATTGTCCAGGCGTTCCTGGGAGCAGAAGCAGTAATAGGCCCCGCCCAGTTCCACCAGCTTCTTGGCCTGCTCCAGATACATTGGCTTGCGCTGGCTCTGGACATAGGGGCCGAAGTCTCCGCCTTTATCCGGGCCTTCGTCATAGTGCAGGCCGGCCATCTTTAAAGTGCGGTAGATGACCTCCACCGCGCCGTCCACGTAACGTTCCTGGTCGGTGTCCTCGATCCGTAATATGAACTGGCCGCGGTTCTGTTTGGCCAGCAGATAGGCGTAGAGGGCGGTGCGAAGGCCGCCGATGTGCATGTAGCCGGTGGGGCTGGGGGCGAAGCGGGTGCGGACGGTAGGCATTTTACTGTCGTTTGGGGTTTGGTGTTTGGGGTTTGTGCAGAGTTTCATCCTTCGGCTGGCCAAACTCTGGGGCATCCCTTCGACATGGCACTTCGATAAACTCAGTATGGCACTCAGGGCAAGTCTCAGGATGACAGATTTCCAGCTAATAATACCAAATATGCCGGGTAAAGTCAAAGGTAAATGGCGATAATTATAATGGTTTATTGATATTTTATTATCTTGATTTTATGAATCAAATATGATATAATAATTGTTTGCATTAATGCCATAACTATAACCCATTCAACAGCATAAGGTTATATATGAAGCCCCAAGCCAGACCAAACATTCAGGGCATCAGCCCCTACATCCCCGGCAAGCCCATCGAAGAGGTGCGCCGGGAGCTGGGCATCAGGGGCCAGATCATCAAGCTGGCCTCCAACGAGAACCCGCTGGGGCCATCGCCGCTGGCGGTCAAAGCTTTGCGCAAATCACTCAAGCAGATCAACCTCTATCCCGATGACGGTTGCTTTGCTTTGGGCCAAAAACTGGCGGCCAAGCTGGGAGTAAACGAGGACCAGCTGATCTTCGGCAACGGCTCGGTGGACGTGATAGAGTTCATCACCAAGACCTTCGTGGCTCCCGGCGATCATGTGGTCATCGCCGAGGGGGCTTTCATCATGTACAAGATAGCGGCCAAGATGGCCGACGCCAGCCCCTCGCTGATCCCCTTAAAGAACTATGTACACGACCTGGAGGCCATGGCGGCGGCTCTCACCCCCCAGACCAAGGTGGTCTACATCGCCAACCCCAACAATCCCACCGGCACCATGCTCACCGAAGCCCAGGTCAAGGCCTTCATGCAGAAGGTGCCGGAGAGCTGCGTGGTGGTGTTCGACGAGGCCTATTCCGAATACATCGACCGGCCGGATTTCCCCGACACCATCAAACTGCTTAAGGACTGGCCCAACGCCATCGTGCTCCACACCTTTTCCAAGATCTACGGGCTGGCCGGCGTCAGGGTGGGCTACGGGGTGGGAAGCCCCGAGCTTATCGCCCAGATCCGCAAGGTGCGCCTGCCTTTCAACATCAGCCTGAGCGGGCAGGCGGCCTGCCTGGCAGCGCTTGATGATTCCAAGCACCTGGCCAGAAGCAAGAAGCTCAACTCCGAGGGCAAGGAATTTTTATACAAACAATTTCAGGCTTTGGGCATCGCCTACGTGCCGTCCGAAGGCAACTTCATCCTGATAGATCCCAAGGTAGACTCCATGCCGGTATTCTCTGCCCTGCAGCAGCTGGGGGTCATCGTCCGGCCGGTCAAGAACTACGGCTACCAGACCGAACTGCGGGTGACCATCGGCACCGCCAGGCAGAACAGGAAGCTGATCCGTTGCTTGAAACAGGTGCTGAAATAGGGTCTTTTCAATCAACTGGCAACAATGTCAAACTATGAGCAGTATCAGTATCCGCTATTCAGTAATCTGTAACCGGTGAATACGGAATACTGAATACTGAATACTGAATACTGGATAGTGAATAGTCCAAAACGACTTTATAATCTGTAACAAGCAATTCAGTTGATGTCTCGCAAACCGGTGATCGCCATAGACGGCCCGGCGGCCTCGGGCAAAAGCACCACCGCCAGGCTGGCGGCCCAAAGGCTGGGATACCTTTACATCGATACCGGGGCCATGTACCGGGCGGCCGGTTTAAAGGCCCTGCGGCTTAAGATCCCCTTCAGCGACCGGGCGGCCATCTCCAAAATGATGGACGGGACGGACATCAGCCAGAAACCTTCTCCCCATGGACCGCTTACCTTCCTGGATGGAGAGGATGTCAGCGGGCTGATCCGCAGCCCGGAAGTCTCCCAGGCCGCCTCGGACATCTCGGCCATTCCCCCGGTCCGGCAAAGGCTGGTCAAGCTGCAACAGCAGATGGGGCTGGCCGGCGGGGTGGTGATGGAGGGCCGGGACATCACCACGGTGGTCTTTCCCGATGCCGAGGTCAAGGTCTTTATGAAGGCTTCCATCCATGAGCGGGCCTGCAGGCGCAAAGCAGAGCTGGAGGCCAAAGGCATGACCATGGATATAAAAGAACTGGAGAAACAGATAGAGGCCAGGGACCGGCAGGACAGCCATCGGGACGACAGCCCCCTGACCTGCACCCCGGATTCATTAGTGATAGATACTTCAACCCTGACCATAGACCAGCAGGTGGAGATGGTGATAGCCCGGGCGGAAAAGGTCCAAAAGGAGCAAGCATGATCTGGGAAAGCCGGGCCTTCAATTCCCGGGCTTACCGGCTTACCTGGTATGGCCTGAACCTCTGTTTCCGCGGCTTTTTCCGGTGGAAGGTGGAAGGCCGGGAAATGGTGCCGCAGGAAGGCCCGCTGATAATAGCCTCCAACCACATAGCGCTGATAGACCCTCTTTACGTGGGAGCCTGCGTCCGCAGGGAGATATCCTTCATGGCCAAGAAGGAGTTGTTCGGGTTTCCCCCCTTAAGGGCGTTGATCACCTGCCATAACGCCTTTCCCATCAGGCGGGGAGGCTGGGATTCCCAGGCCTTCAAGACGGCCGGGGATAAGCTCAGGCAGAACCTGGCGGTGCTGATGTTCCCCGAAGGCACCCGCAGCCGGACCGACGAGTTCCTGGAGCCCAAACCGGGCATCGGTCTTCTGGCCCGGCAGCAGCTGGTTCCGGTGATCCCCTGCTTCATCCGGGGAACTGATTTTGGCTGGCGGCAAATGCTGGCGGGGGGGCACCAGCTGACCACCAGGTTCGGACGGCCGATAACCGTTCCCGAGATAGGATCCTTTCCCGACGACAAGAGCGGATACGTGGGCTTAAGCCGTCTGATAATGCAGCGGATCGCCGAACTCAAGGACAAGGGTTGATGAAGATAAAAGTGGCCCAAAGCGCCGGGTTCTGCTTCGGGGTGAAACGGGCGGTGAACATGGCTTTCCAGATTGCCCAGCGGTCCAAAAAACCGGTGTATACCCTGGGGCCCATCATCCACAATCCCCAGGTGGTGGCCGAGCTGGAGGCCTGCGGGGTCAAGGCGGTCAACAGCCCCGCCGGGATCAAAAAGGGCACGGTCATCATCCGCTCCCACGGGGTGCATCCCAAGGTCATGGCCGGCCTCAGAAAAAAGGGGGTCAGGATCGTGGACGCCACCTGTCCCTTCGTGACCAAGGCCCAGCAGGCCGCGGCCCTGCTCAAATCCGAGGGGCGGCAGGTGGTGATCGTGGGCGAGGCCGAGCATCCCGAGGTGGTGGCTTTAAAGGGATATGCCGGCCCCAACTCGGTGGTCTACAATCACAACGATTTCAAGGTCCAGAAGAAACTGGGGGTGCTGGCCCAGACCACGCTCTCGGCCGGGGACTTCACCAGCGCCCTGATGTCCTTCGGGCGCCAGGCCGACGACATCCACATCATCAACACCATCTGCCAGGCCACCAAGGTGCGGCAGCAGGATACCATGAGGCTGGCCAAGGATTCCGACATGATGATCGTGGTGGGGGGGCGCAACTCGGCCAACACCTCCCGCCTGTTGGAGCTCTGCCGGAAGGTGGGCCGGCCGGCCCATCACGTGGAGACCGAACGGGAATTGAAGGCCGAATGGTTCAAGAACTGCGCCAAGGCCGGGGTCACCGCCGGGGCCTCCACCCCGGACGGCATGGTCAAGAAGGTGGTGGACCGGATCAGGGGACTGACGGACAAAAAACGAAGGCCGCGGGCAGAAGTCAGGATCGGGAACCGGCTAACAAAAAAAACAAGAGCAGAAGACAGAAGACATGACCGGGGATGGATAGGTTGATTCCGGGAAGGTTTCGTTTTCGTTTTCTGATTTTAGTTTATAAGGCTGGCATTGGTCGGCCTATTTTATACCGAAAGGAGTTTTAATAAAACTCATGGCAAAAACCAAACAACCAAGCGAGGAGCTTCTGTCACAGGACCACCTGCTGGAGCAGGACGAACAGGAGGAATCCGGCGAATTCCGAAGACTGCTGGATGAATCCTACAACAAGAAGAAGTTCGAGGAAGGCGAGATCGTCACCGGCACGGTCCTGAGGATCGCGGGAGAATCGGTGATCGTGGACATCGGCTTCAAGTCCGAGGGCATAGTCCCGGTGGTGGAATTTTTGGACCGCTCGGCCATCGAGATCGGCAAGAAAGTGGACCTGCTGCTGGAACAGATGGAGGACCAGGAAGGGCAGATCGTGCTTTCCAAGATCAAGGCCGACTTCATCAAGGTCTGGGACAAGGTCCAGAAGTCGCTGGACAGCGAGATCGTGGTGGACGGCAAGGTGCTGCGCAAGGTCAAGGGCGGGCTGATCATCGACCTGATGGGCGTGGACGCCTTCCTGCCCGGCTCCCAGATCGGCTTAAGGCCGCTGGAGACCATCGACAGCCTGCTGGGCCAGACCATCCCCCTGAAGATCATCAAGATCAACAAGAAGAAGCGGAACATCGTGGTCTCGCGCCGGGTGGTGCTGGACGCCGACCGCGACAAGCAGCGGGCCATCATCCTGGCCGAGATCGACAAGGGCCAGGTGCGGGAGGGCATCGCCAAGAACATCACCGACTTCGGGGTGTTCGTGGACCTGGGCGGCCTGGACGGCCTGCTTCACATCACCGACATGTCCTGGGGCCGGATCAGCCATCCCTCGGAGCTGGTCCAGATCGGGCAGAAGATCAAGGTCAAGATCCTGGAATACGACCGCGAGAAGTCCCGGGTGTCCCTGGGCTTAAAACAGCTGACCACCCATCCCTGGGAAAGCATCGAGACCAAGTTCCCGGTGGGCGCCAAGATCCGGGGCAAGATCGTCTCCATCACCGACTACGGCGCCTTCATCGAGCTGGAGAAGGGGGTGGAGGGTCTGATCCACATCTCCGAGATGTCCTGGACCCGCCAGGTGAAGCATCCCTCCAAGATCGTCTCCATCGGGGACGAGGTGGAAGCGGTGGTGCTGAAGATAGACAAGGCCGAGCAGAAGATATCCTTAGGGCTGCGCCAGCTGGGGCCGGACCCCTGGACCAGCATCGAGGCCAAGTACCCAATAGGGGCCAAGGCGGTGGGCAAGGTCCGCAACATCACCAACTTCGGCATCTTCGTGGAGCTGGAGGACGGGATAGACGGGCTGATCCACATCTCGGACATCTCCTGGACCAAGCGCATCAAGCATCCCGGCGACGTGGTCAAGAAGGGCGATGACGTCAACGTGGTGGTCACCAACATCGACAAGGAGAACCACCGGATATCGCTGGGCATCAAGCAGATGGAGGAGGATCCCTGGAACAATGTCAGCCAGAGCTTTACCCTGGGCCAGACGGTGCACTGCAAGGTCAACCGCCCGCTGGAGCGCGGCCTGCTGGTGGACATGGACAAGGGTTTTGAGGGCTTCGTGCCGGTCTCGGAACTGGACAAGGTGGACGAGACCAAGCTGGAAGAGACCTTCAAGGGCGGCGAGGAGCTGGACCTGAAGATCATCGAGATCGACGTCAACAACCGCCGGATAGCCCTGTCCCAGAAGGCGCTGATATCGGGCCAGGAGGCCGAGGACATCAAGCCGTATCTGAAGGAAGAACCCAAGGAAGCTCCTGCGGCCGAACAGGCGCAGTAACCATCGGACAAGCATAGGAACAGTTCTCAGTAAACGGCGGGCCGGATGAAAATTCCGGCCCGCTGTTTTATTATAGAGTAAAATATCTATTGACAAACTTAATAATAAAATGGTATGTTTATCACATCAGACAACTATTGCGTGAAGTCCTGCCCTTAACAATATTATAAATATTGGGGTTGCGAGAACGCTGAAAATAATAAAAAGTCTTAATGTCTCCGGTAAAAAAGGATAGACATTGGGGCTTTTTGCGTTTAAAACCCGGAACCAGGCCGCTTGCAAAGGACTCTTATTGCTATAACCCCTAAAACAGGGGTTAAACAAAACCATAAACAGCAATAGGAGGAGAAAACCATGCGCAAGCGACCCCAATCCACCGCGGATTTTCAGGGAACCGCCGAGGGCCTGGTAAAAGGCGGCGAGATCAACAAGACCGTGATAGCCAAGTGGGACTTGGCGGCCCCGGGGCTGCAAAAATTAGTGGACAAATTTACTGCCGCCAACGCGCTTCAGGAAAAACTCAAAGGCGACCTGCATCAATCCACCGATGATTTAAGCGCGGTCAAAAAAGAACTGCAAAAAGAGATAGGCCGGTGGATATCCGTTTTGGAAGGGCAATACGGCAAGACTTCCGAGAAGTTGCAGGACTTTGGGATAACCCCCAGGATGCTAAGGCCGCATAAGGGACCCAGGGTTAAAAAGGCGTAGAACAGGATAGAGGGTATAGCAGGCGGGCTTGATGATCAATAATCTGG
>Ga0315268_10006696_pt1 | contig 12238 bp, 4 predicted proteins | sample C1_top_MG_FD_204535 | JGI IMG/M metagenome (GOLD analysis project Ga0315268, IMG submission 204535) | Sediment microbial communities from Yellowstone Lake, YNP, Wyoming, USA - C1_top | ecosystem: Environmental > Aquatic > Freshwater > Lake > Sediment | place: USA: Wyoming | collected 2017-08-01 | reverse complement strand
GCGCTATGGCGGGACGGTGGACAAGTATATCGGCGACTGCCTCATGGCGGTCTTCGGAGTCCCCACGGCGCATGAAAACGACGCGGAACGCGCCTGCCGCGCGGCGCTGGAAATGCTGGAGGCGGCGAAAAACCTCGCCCACCAGGCCTCCACCTCCGGTGAGCGCCCCATGACGCTGCACATGGGCCTGAACTCGGGCCTGGTGGTGGCGGCTCCCGTGGGCAGCGCGGGGACCAGCCAGTTCACCGTGATGGGCGACACGGTGAATCTGGCTTCCCGTCTTCTGCACGAAGCGGGCGAGGGCGAAATCGTCGTGGGCGAATCCACCTGGGCACAGGTGAAAGACCTTTATGAGTTTGCCCCGAAGATGCTGCGGGCCATCAAGGGGAAATCCGAGAAGGTGGCGATTTACCTGCTGCGAGGATGGGCCCGCAAGCCGGGGCTCGAACTCAAGCGACCGGAACTTGCGCTGGTGGGCCGGGCCCGCGAGTGCGCTCGGGCGGAAGCGCTCCTGGCGGAGGCCGCCGCCCGGCGCGGCAGCCTGCTCTACGTCACCGGAGAACCCGGGATTGGGAAGAGCCGCCTGGTGGAAGAGGTCGGCGCCGCGGCAAAGGAACGAGGCTTTCGAGTCCTCTCGGCGGCCGGCCAGCCGTTCGAGAGCCTGCAGCCCTATGGGCTGTGGCGGGAGATCCTCGCGGAGGCGGCGGACGCCGATGCGGAGGCGGACTCAACGGTTCTTGAACGAGCGCTGGCCCTCGGGCTCGAGACGCAGCCGGCGCTGGCGAAGCACGCGCCGGCCCTCCGTGCTACCTTCGGTCTGCCTTCACCCGAGTTCGAGCTTCTGGATGAAGACACGCGCTCCCGCCGGATCGCCACCGCCTGGAAAGCGGCGATCCATACCCTCCAGACGTCCCAGCCCCTGTTCCTGGTCCTGGATGACTTGCAGTGGGCCGACGAGCTTTCACTGCAGTTGGCAAATACACTCGGCGATTCCCTGCCCGGCCTGGCGGTCTTGATGTGCTGCGCCGCGCGGCCGGAATTCCAGCCGCCCTGGGCCGGGCGTCCCTTCTACCATGAGATCGTCCTGCGCTCGCTTTCCGCGGAGGAGAGCGCGGCGCTGGCGCGGGAAGTGTCGGCCGGCCAGAAGCTGGATGCATCCGCCGAGCACTGGGCCATCTCGCGGGCGGAAGGAAATCCCTTTTACCTGGCGGAGCTTGTTCGGGCGGCGGCGGAGCGCGGCACCACCGACCTGCCGCCCACCATCCAGGGCATCATCATGGCGCGCGTGGACCGCCTGGAAGCCCGGGCCCGCGAGGTCCTGGAAGTGGCTTCGGTGATCGGGAGGGAGTTCCCCGAGCGCGTGCTGCGGGCGGTGGCCCACGTCGAGGACCTGGAAACCCGGCTTCGGCACCTGGAGCAACTCGAGTTTCTCTACGCGAAGCAGATCCTCCCCGAGATGGAATACCTGTTCAAGCACTACCTGACCCAGGACACCACTTACAACAGCATCCTGATCGAGCGACGAAAGCAGCTCCATCGCCAGGTGGCGGGCGCCATCGAGGCGATCTACAAGGAGAGCCTGCATCAATACTACGCCTTGCTCGCCCAACACCTGGAAAAGGCCGGAGACTACGGGAAAGCTTTTGAATACTACCGGCTCGCCGGCGAGCGCGCCCAGCAGACGCAGAGCGACACCGCCGCCGTCGCGTTGTACCAGCGAGGCGAAACAGCGCTCGAAAAGCTCTACGAGAGCCGCACGGGACTGCGCGACAAGCTCAAGGGGCTCGGCATCTTCGCCGCGGCCGGCTTGCTCGGGGGAATCCTGGGAGGCGTCTTGACCGCGTTAAGCGAAAGAAAAGGCCTGATGAACTGGGCGGTGGGCGGCTGGACACTCGTCGGCGTCCTCATTGCCGTTCTGCTGATTTTGCTGGTCGGCATCCTCTGGATAAAAATGTGGTCGTTCCTGGTTTATCCGGACCGGCTGCGAATCCGGGGCAAGCGGCGCACGATCGAAATCCCCTTCGATGAGATGGAGTCCGCGGAACTCATTCAGTATTTCCACCTCCCTCCCCTGCCGTCCCTTCCTTCCTCAATTTGGAAGGAAGCAACGATTTCCATGAATCCGCGCTACCCGAAGCTGGGAGAGGCCCAGACTTTCAAGACCGCGGGCCGCGGCTGGCGCCGCTATATCAAGATCAAGGGCCGCGCGAGGGGATGGCGGAGAGGCTATATTCTCGATATGGATGATCCCCAGCGCTTTCTCGAGACGCTCCATCGCGCCCTGGCGCGCTACCGCGCGGTGAAAGGATTGCCGGGCGGCGCGGGCTCACCCGCGAAGATGCCGGAGGCGGGTGGACTCCCCGGGAATTAGGTCTTCAGAGTCGTCCTAAGCGCTGTAAACACAGCAAAGAGAGGCACCGATGAGCAGACTCTTTTCCGCATTCATCTCGATTGTCTTTACGGTTGCCGTGGCGTCGGCGCAAACGCCGGGCCCCCTTTCCGTCTCGAGTGACAGCTGGACGGTCAGCGCGGACGGGGCGCGAGCCGTCTTCACCATTACGCACGACAAGCTGGGCACGGTCCTCCGGGACGCCCGGCTCAATCTCCGGGGCGAGCGCGGCCTGCACGCATGGAAGAACTGGTCCGTGGAAAAAACCGGGGAGAATCAACTCTCCCTCAAGACCACTCAACCCCCCACCGCGTGGCTCCTCCAGATCAGCCCGAACACTCTGGAGATTTCCAGCACGTCGGCGGAAGCGGTCATCACCGCGCAGGCGCCGGCTCCGCCGGACCGCATGGCGGCCCGCCTCCTCGACCCCGCGGGAGTGCCGGTGAGCTGGGTGGGCACCAGCGAAGTTGTGGGCACCTATGGCGGGAGCGAGACGCGCAACCCGTCTTATCTTCCCCGGCGGAATCCGGAAGTCATGTCCTTTTCTCTGGGGCAGGTGGCGAGCTCGAACCTGCACAGTCTCTTCGATCGCAAACTCGACACGGCAATCCAATTTTCCGAGCAGACGGCGATGAGCCGCAACAGCGGCAATCCCGACCTTCTCGACGTCACGATCCCGGTGCCCGGCAATACGCTGGTGCGCCTCTTCCTGGATTATTTCGTGAAGACGCTGGGCGTTCCGTACTTCGTTCCCTTCGACGACAGTTATTTCCGCCGGCCGCCCATGGTCTGGAGCAGTTGGACCAGCTACTACGACGAGGTGAAGGAAGAGGACATCGTCCGCAACGCCGACTGGATCGCCGCGCACCTGAAGCCTTACGGCTTCCAGTACGTGCAACTCGACGACGGCTACGACCGGGGAAAGAATGGCGAGCATTACTGGATTGAAAAGTGGGACCAGGGGAAATTCCCCCACGGGCCCAAGTGGCTGGCGGACTACATCAAGTCGAAGGGCTTGCATCCCGGCATCTGGATTGTCCCCAACGCCTATGCGGGCGCCGTGGAACAGCATCCCGACTGGTACCTGCGGTTCAAGGACGGAAAGATCGTGCGGGACTACAACACTCCCGCGCTCGATTCCACCAACCCCCAGGTGCTGGAATTCCTCAAGAAGGAATTTACGACTCTCGATGACTGGGGCTACGAGTATTACAAGTTCGACGGCGAGCACGCCATTCCCCAGTACGCGCCGGGCGTGGACCTCGACAGGCTCTTCGACAAGTCCGTGGATCCGCTCGTCGCCTATCGCAACCGTCTCAAGGTCATCCGCGAAACGATCGGCCCCGAGCGTTTCATCGAAGGCTGTCCTGCGGGGACGCCGCTGAATGGCATCGGATACTTCCAGTCGTACTTCACCGGGCACGACCTCTACAACAATTTCCAGGGGATGTACCCCCTGTTCAGCTCCATCAACGCCAACGCGTTCCTGAATCACCTCGTGGTTTACGTCATGCCCGGCGAGGGCATGGAGTTGAACCCGCCGATGAGCGTCGCCGAGGCCGAAAAGAAACGCGACCCGCGCGTCGTCGAGACCGCCCGCACCCGCGAAGACCCCATGGTGGGATTCGGCACCACGCTGGCGGAAGCCCACACCGTAGTCACCTACGTGGCCCTGACGGGCGTTGCCTATCCCATGGCCAGCGTGATGCCCGAGCTGCCGGAAGAGCGAGTGCAACTGTTGAAGAAGACGCTGCCCACTATGCCGATCCTTCCGATTGACCTCTACAGCCGCGGCACCGACATGCAGTGGGACAAGTTCAAGCACACCACGCCGGACACCTACATCCATAACTACCCGGAGATCCTCGACGTGAAAGTGAACGCCCGGTCGGGCGTCTATGATGTTGTCGGGCTCACCAACTGGCGGAGCTGGCCCACGACGCGAGAGCTTTCCTTCGCGGGGAAGCTGGGGCTCAGCGCCGGCGCTTCCTATGTGGCCTTCGATTTCTGGGGCCAGAAGATTCTGGGCGTTTTCAAGAACCAGATGCAGGTCCCGATCGAGCCGCATGATACCCGCGTCCTCTTCATCCACCCGTGGTTGAATCGCCCGCAACTCGTGGGAATGTCCCGCCACGTCAGCGGCGCCTACTCCATCCTGGACCTCGAGTGGGACGCGGCGAAGAACACGCTCCGCGGCACGTCCGAGAGCGTGAGCGGTGACCCGTACACACTCTGGATCTACGTTCCTGCGGGAGTGACGGTCGCGCAGGTACGCGCGGCAACCACAGGAAATCGTGAAGTCCCCACCCAACAGGAGCTCGTGGGAAACTCGCTGATGATCCGCTTCCAAGGACAGGCAGAAGCGGTGACCTGGGAAGTCTCCTTCTCCGCGAAGGCTGCTCACTAAGAGCGCCGCTCGCGCCGAGCCCGTGCGCCGATGTCATTCTGAGCCCCGACAGGTCGGAGCGAAGAATCGCGGTACTTCTTCAAAGCAGCAGTAGGTAGATACAAGCGCGGACTTTCAATTCTGAGAGAGTCCGCGGCTTGTGCTCGAATGAGGGACCGCGGAGTTCGAAAAGCCCAAACTCCGCGCTCTGCCGCAGCCGAGCTTTTCCACAGCGGAGATCGCATGAACCCCAAAAAGAGAAAAGATCCCTGTACCTTCAAAAGAGAAATCCCTCTTGAAATTCAAGAGAGAATCTACCCCGCTCCGGCGCGGGTGATCGGCTGCGTAGCAGCGCAGAGCTGCGCTCTGCGCCAGCCTGTAAAGGCAGTAAAACCCCTTCCCCATCCGTAATTGCTAGCCCTTCAGCATTCTGGAGCCGGTAACCCCACGGGTATTTCGCTCGTCTGGAGGTATGAGAGTTGAATGGGGAATGACGATGGACCTCGCAGCGATAGTTCGAATGGCCTTGAACGCCCTGACGCGCAATAAGATGCGTAGCGCCTTGACCATGCTGGGCGTGATTATCGGCGTGGGCGCGGTGGTGTGCACGGTGGCCATCGGCGAAGGGGCTGCCAACCAGGTCCAGGAGCAGATTCGCAGTCTAGGCGATAACATCGTCTACATCTCCGCCGGCAGCGTCAACCGGGGCGGCGTGCAGATGGGCAGCTCTGCCACCAAAACGCTGACCCTCGACGACGCCAAAGCCATTCAGCAGCAAGTCCCCCTGATCGCCACGCTCTCCCCGGGCGTGGGCGCGCGGGCGCAAGTGATTTACCGGGGTCAGAACTGGGCCACCAGTATCCGGGGCGTTTCGCCGGAATACCTGGACATCCGGCACTGGCCGCTCGTCGAGGGAGGCAGTTTCACCGAGAGCGACGTCAAATCGGCGGCGAACGTCTGCTTGATCGGGCAGACCGTGGCGGAGAGCTTGTTTGGGGACGCGGACCCTGTCGGCGAGACCCTTCGCGTGCAGAACCTTCCCTTCCGCGTGATCGGCGTCCTGGCATCTAAAGGCCAATCGCCTTTCGGCCAGGATGAGGACGACACCGTGATCATGCCCTATACCACCGTCCAGAAGAAAATCGCCGGGATCGATTGGCTGCAATACATCATGGGCTCGGCGGTTTTGCCGGAAGCCATCAATCCTGCCGTGCAACAGATCGAGGGCTTGCTGAGAGAACGGCACCACCTGCGGCCCGAGGAAGACGATGACTTCATCATCCGCAGCCCGAACGATCTTGCCGAGGCGCAGGCCCAATCGGGTCGCATCATGACCCTGCTGCTCGCCAGCATCGCCTCGGTCTCGCTGGAGGTCGGGGGGATCGGGATTATGAACATCATGCTGGTCTCCGTCACCGAGCGCACGCGCGAGATTGGCTTGCGCATGGCGATCGGGGCGACGGAGGAGGACGTCCAGCGCCAGTTCCTGAGCGAGGCGATGGCCCTCAGCCTCCTGGGGGGCACGGCCGGAGTGCTGCTGGGGGTTTTCGGGTCGAGAGGGGTCTCCAGCATGCTCCGCTGGCCGACCATCATCCCGGTGGAGTCCGTGGTGATTGCCCTCTTGTTCTCGGCGGCGGTCGGAATCTTCTTCGGATATTATCCCGCGCGCAAAGCGGCGCATCTCGATCCCATCGAGGCGCTTCGGTACGAATAGCCTCATGGGGCGACCGGGTGATCGGGCGATGGGGCGAATGCAGGAATTCCCCGGGGGTTCTGCTGCCCTGCCCAAGCGCGCACTCGCCTGATCGCCCGGCCTCTTCCCTTTCGGGCCGCAACTTCTCTCAAGACAGCGGCCCCTCCTTTGGCATATGCTCGGCTCGCGTTCCGGCAAGGAGCAGCCCTTTTGTCAGCCCACGAACTTTTCGATACCTGGAGGATCGCATGCGGCGTAATCCCTCATTCCTTTCATTCTCGCAACTGAAGTCGCGAGCCGCCTTCGGGTGCAAGGCGGCGGCGTTAACGTGTTTTCTGGCTCTGCTTCTGTGCGCCATGCAGGGCGTCGAAGCGGTCGAGCCGCCCCTAGGCCTGGAACCTGCCGGGGAGAAGTCCGTCTCCACGGCCCTCACGGACCAGCAGGTGGAAGAAAGAGTGAATGCGCTGCTCGGCCAGATGACACCGGAAGAGAAGATCGGCCAGCTTGTGCAGGTCCCGGGACAGGCATGGGTGCCCAACGCCCCGAAGCCGGAAGACCTCGTTGCGAAGGGCGTGAGCGGCTCAGTTCTGTGGCTCAGCGATCCCACCTCCATCAACCGTCTCCAGCGCATCGCGGTGGAACAATCTCGCCTGCACATCCCGATTCTTTTCGGCCTTGACGTCATCCATGGCTTTCGCACGGTCTTCCCCGTGCCACTGGCCATGGCAGCTTCGTGGGACCCGCCGATGGTCGAGCAAGCTCAAGCCGTAGCCGCGCGCGAAGCCTCGGCGGCCGGCATTCGCTGGACCTTCGGCCCTATGGTGGACATCGCCCGCGATCCGCGCTGGGGACGCATCGTGGAAGGCGCGGGTGAAGACCCCTACCTCGGCGCGGCCATGGCCCGTGCGGAGGTTCGGGGCTTCCAGGGCACGCAGCTGGGCGCTTCCGACCGCGTGCTCGCCTGCGCGAAGCACTTTGCGGGTTACGGCGCGGCGGACGGCGGCCGCGACTACGATTCCTCCTATATCCCCGAGGACCAGCTCTGGAACGTTTATCTTCCGCCTTTCCACGCCGCGGTCGAAGCCGGGGTGGGCAGCCTGATGAGCGCCTACATGGACTTGAACGACGTGCCCGCCAGTGGCAACCCCTGGCTTCTCCACGACGTGCTGCGCGGCGCGTGGGGCTTTCAGGGCTTCGTGGTCAGTGATGCCTTCGCTGTGCGCAGCCTCATTACGCACGGCTTCGCGCGCGATCCCGCCGACGCGGCCTTCCGCGCGCTGACCGCCGGGCTCGATATGGACATGGCCAGCGGAACCTATCTTCAGAATCTCGGCGCGCTGGTCCAGCAGGGGCGCGTCTCGACCGCGCAGATTGATGACGCCGTGCGGCCCATCCTGGCCGCCAAGATTCGCCTGGGCCTCTTCGAACATCCCTACGCCGACGAGGCGCGCTTCGCGGAGGTCACCAAGTCGCCGGAGCATCGGCAACTTGCGCGCGCCGCCGCTGAGCGCACCATGGTCCTGTTGCGCAACGAGAATCACCTTCTTCCCCTGAAGAAAGACCTTTCCTCGGTCGCCGTCATCGGCCCGCTGGCTGATTCCAAGCAGGACACAGAAGGCTCCTGGACAGTCATGGGCCAGCGCAGCAGCGCGGTCACCGTCCTCGAGGGCATCGCTCACAAGGTCGCGCCCGGCACGCGCGTCCTGCACGCCCCGGGGCCGGAGATCAAGCGTAATATCCCCTCCTTTTTTGACGCACTGATGAATCCCCACCCCAAACCCGCTCAGACCCCGGCAGAGGCAGACCAGGCGTTCAACAAAGCCCTGGACACCGCTCGGCAGGCGGACGTGGCGGTGATGGTCCTGGGCGAACTCGCCAACATGAGCGGCGAGGCGGCCTCGCGCTCCTCGCTCGATTTGCCCGGCAGGCAGGAGCAGCTCCTCGAAGCGGTCGTGGCCCTGGGCAAGCCCGTGGTGCTGGTGCTCCTTAACGGACGCCCGCTCAACATCTCCTGGGCCGCCGAACACGTCCCCGCGATTCTTGAGGCCTGGTATCCCGGCTCCGAGGGCGGCAATGCCATCGCCGATATTCTCCTCGGCGACGCCAACCCCGGCGGCAAGCTGCCCGTCTCCTGGCCGCGAAGCGTGGGTCAGGTGCCGGTCTATTACGCGCACAATCTCACTCACCAGCCCGAGACCCAGCGGGGCTTTGTCTCCCGCTATTGGGACGGCCTCAGCTCGCCCCTTTACCCCTTCGGATATGGTCTCAGCTACAGCAAGTTCGCCTTCTCGAATCTGCAGCTCGATCAACCCCAGGTGAGTCTCGGCGGGAAGCTCGGGATCTCCGTCGATGTCGAGAACACCGGCAGCCGCGCGGGCGATGAAGTGGTGCAGCTCTACATCCATCAGTGGGCCGGCAGCGCCTCCCGCCCGGTGCGCCAGTTGAAGGGCTTCCAGCGCATCACCCTGGCGCCGGGAGAAAAGAAGACGGTCCGATTCTCCCTGGGCAAAGAGGAACGGAGCTACTGGAGCAGTGCCGAGAGGAAGTGGGTAGAAGAACCGGAAACCTTCGATGTGTGGGTGGGCGAGGACTCCACCGCGGCGCTGCACACCACGTTCAAGGTCAATCCCTGAGCGGCCCGGTGCCCAGCACCCAACACCCAGCTCCCAGCACCCGTTTTCAACCTTCCTGTTGATTATTGACAAGAGGGCACGGGAGGGTGTAGTGTGCGTTGTCGATAACTGAGGGGAGCGACTATGAGCAAACCGACCGACCTCGTCCAGGGCACGCTGGACCTCCTGATCCTCAAGACTCTCGCCCTTGAACCCCTGCACGGCTGGGGCATCGCCCAGCGCATCCGGCAGGTGTCCAACGAAGTGCTCCAGGTGAATCAAGGGGCGCTGTATCCCGCTCTCCATCGCCTGGAGCAAAGCGGCTGGGTCCGGGCGAAGTGGGGCGAGTCGGACAACAATCGCCGCGCCAAGTTCTATGCGCTGACCCCGGCAGGGCGCAAATACTTGGAGCGGGAGGAGGCCAACTGGCAGAGGCTTTCGGCGGCCATTGGCCTGGTGCTGGAGACAACTTGATCATTGCCGATTGGTGATTGTTGATTGCTGATTGAAGAAGCACTCAGCTATCAGCCGTCAGCCATCTGCAAAACACTGGTGTAGCTGACGACTGAGTGCTGAAGGCTGATAGCTGACCGCTGAAAGCTGATGGCTGAGGGCTAAAACATGCGCTTCTTCTACAAACTGCCGCTACGAATTCGCTCGCTGTTTCGGAAGAGTCACGTCGAGAAGGAACTGAGCGAGGAGCTGCGCTTTCACCTGGAAAAGCAGATCGAGGAGAAGGTCGCGCAAGGGATGAGCCCGAAGGAAGCCCGCTACGCCGCTCTGCGCGAGCTGGGCGGCGTGGAACAAATCAAAGAGGAGTGCCGCGACATGCGCCGGTTGAACTACCTCGAGAATTTCATCCAGGACCTTCGCTACGGCCTGCGAATGCTGCGGAAGAACCCGGGCTTCACGGCGGTGGCGATTCTCACCCTTGCTCTCGGCATTGGCGCCAATACGGCGATTTTCAGCGTTGTGAACGCCGTGGTGCTGCGGCCGCTGCCCTATTCGCACAGCGACCGGCTCGTTTGGATTGCCGAATCGATCCCGGCGCTCAAATCCGAACTCGCCACTGGCGGAGACTACGTCGATTGGAAAGATCAGAACCACACTTTGGACCGGATCGCCGCCTACGACACGATCTATCGCGACAGCCTGCGCGAGGGCTCCGGGTCGGGCGGCGGGTCCGCCGACTTCAATCTCACCGGCCGTGGCACGCCGGCGCGGGTCCATGGCGCGTTCGGAAGCGCCAGTTTCTTCGCCACTCTGGGCGTGGAGCCGCAACTCGGGCGAGCCTTTACGGAAAACGAGGACCAGCCGAGCGGGCCTCACGTAGCGGTCCTGATGCATCCCTTCTGGCAGCAGTATTTTGGCTCCGACCCTCACGTGCTGGGCCGGACGGTCAATCTCGACGCCGCGCCTTACACGGTTATAGGTGTGATGCCGGCGAGCTTCCGTTTCCCCGGTGATTCGGACGCGCAAATCCTGTTGCCGCTGGCTCTCAACCAGGCCAGTGAGCGGCTTCGCATCGCGCAAAGGCACGTTCGGATTATCGGCCGGTTGAAGCCCGGCGTCTCCCTCGCTGCCGCCCGGGCCGACCTGGATGAAATCCGGAAACGAGCGCAGCCGTCCGGCGGGCCCATGCTGGCCGAGGGCGGCGGCGGCAGAGGTCGTGCAATGCCGACTCCAAGGCGCGGCGGTCCCGGTGGCCAGTTGCGCTACAACCATTCAGGTCCCCCGGAGATGGCTCCGCCGGCAAGCGAGCTCAAAGTGGTGCCCCTCGCCGAACACCTGGCGGGGAATCTGCGCCCGGCCATGCTGACCTTGCTCGGGGCGGTCGGTCTGGTGTTTCTGATCGCTTGCGCCAACGTTGCCAACTTGATGCTGACGCGCGCCTCAGCCCGGACGCGGGAAGTGGCGGTGCGGGCCGTCCTCGGCGCGGGGCGCTGGCGCCTGGTTCGGCAGCTCCTGGCGGAGAGTGTGACACTGGCGGTGGCCGGTGGCATGGCGGGATTGCTGCTTGCGGCCTGGGGCGTCGATGTCATCGCGCGCCTCATCCCGGCGGGCGCCGGAGGCGGCATCCTGGCTGTGGCGGCGCCGAAAGTGGATGGCAACGTTCTGCTTTTTGCGCTGGCGGCGTCCATCTTCACTGGGATCCTGTTCGGCCTTGCTCCTGCAGTTACCGTCACGCGTTCCGATCTTGCCGAAGGGCTCAAGGAGGGCGCTCAGGTGGCGAGCCCCGGTGGCCGCCGCGGGTGGCTTCGAGGAGCGCTGGCCGTCTCCGAGCTCTCCCTCGCGCTGGTCCTGCTCATCGGCGCCGGCCTGCTCATCAAGAGCTTCTATCGCCTCCTCCAGGTTAACCCGGGCTTCGCGCCGGAGCGTGTGCTGACCATGGATCTCAGCCTTACGGACACGCGATACCCGGCGCCCCAGCAGAAGTCGGAATTCTTCTCGCAGGTCCTGCGTCGCGTCGAGTCTTTGCCAGGCGTTCGCTCGGCGGCTCTCGCTGATTCTCTGCCGCTCAGTCCTTATCAAGGCTTCCTGATGATGTCCCCCAACCGGCTCCTGCCCAGGGCGGCGCTCTCGAGCTCGACCACCGTGATGGTGTCGCGGCTCACGGTGAGCCCGGGCTACTTCTACACGCTTGGCATTCCGGTGCTCCAAGGCCGCACCTTCACGGACCAGGACGACGAGCAGGCGCTGAAGGTCGCGGTGGTGAATGAGGCCGTGGCGCGCCACCTTTGGCCGACAGAGGATCCTATCGGCAAGCAGCTCCCGCTCTTCAGGGGTAATCTGACCGTGGTCGGCGTAATAGGCAACACCCGCCACGAAGGATTGAGCCAGGAGACGGAGGCCGAGTTTTACGTGCCCTACCTTCAGTCGCCGGGCAACTCCATGCAGCTCGCCGTCCGCACCGCCGCTGACCCGGACAGCATGGTCTCCGCCGTGCGCGCCCAGATCAGGGACGTCGATCCCGACCAGCCGCTCTACCACGTAGCCACGCTCCAACAGGTCCTGTCGGAGTCCCTGGCCCCGCGGCGGTTTAACGTGCTTCTGCTGGGGATTTTCGCCGGCATCGCCCTCGCGCTGGCAACGGTTGGAATTTATGGCGTGATGGCATTCTCGGTGACGCAGCGTACTCACGAGATCGGCATTCGCAT
>Ga0315268_10006695_pt1 | contig 12239 bp, 12 predicted proteins | sample C1_top_MG_FD_204535 | JGI IMG/M metagenome (GOLD analysis project Ga0315268, IMG submission 204535) | Sediment microbial communities from Yellowstone Lake, YNP, Wyoming, USA - C1_top | ecosystem: Environmental > Aquatic > Freshwater > Lake > Sediment | place: USA: Wyoming | collected 2017-08-01 | reverse complement strand
CCCTTCCAAGGCGCCCTGGTACTTCCTCAATCTGCAGGAGCTGCTGCTGCACATGGACAAGGCCTGGGCAGGGGTTCTGCTGCCCACCATTGCCCTCATCTTCTTCGCGGCCATCCCCTACATTGATCGCAGCAACGAACAACAGGGTGTATGGTTTGGCACGAAGTACTCCGGACGTATGACCGTGTTTACTGCCTTCTACGCCACGGTCGTCACCTGGATCCTGGTTCTGTTCGACGCCGGCAAGTTCGAGCGTATCACCCGCTGGTTCCCCGGCTTAACGCCCGTCCAAGAGCAGCGATCCGTGGAGACCTCCCCCGGAGTGTTCGAGACGGCCACTTTTGAGGTGCACAAGGGCTTCCTGAGCACCAAGGACCTAGCCAACCGCTGGCATTGGAGTATTGGCAAGCTGGACTGGCCCAAGGATTTCTCCCATATTCCTCTTCCCTTGAACGACATTGGCTGGATACCCTGGCACGGCATGAACATCAACTTGGCGCCGACCTTCGCCAACCAGATCCTGCCCCTGAGCATCATCTTCCTGCTGGCTGTGATGGCCATCGTCATTCAGTGGCGATTCGGCTGGGTGAAAACGCGCCGCGATGTCTTTATCGTAATGTTTACGGGGGTGATGGCCGGCTACTTAGTGCTCTCGGTAATAGGCAGCTTCTTCCGGGGCCAGGGGCAGGCCCTCATCCCGCCCTGGGACATCAAGGTCGACCCGGGATAAGCGAGGGGGCGAGTTTTCCTCGTGGCTAGAAGGGAAATCGGGGCCGAGGCCTCAATCCAAGAGAGTGCTCGGGTTGAAGGTGCAGAGGTGGCGCGTGGGGCGCGAGCGTCGCGGGCGCTCGTTAATCGCCGCACGTTCGTCCTCACCGGCTTCTGGGGGTCGATGGCTGCCCTGGGCGCGGCAATCGTTGGAGGCTGGGGGATCGACTTCCTATGGCCGAAGAACATAAGCGGCTTCGGCGCGCCTGTTGACTTGAGCGCGTCGAAGATCCCAGCGCCGGGGGCCGATCCAGTTCACGTCGCCGAGGGGCGTTTCTGGCTGGTGAACATCCCTGCCGGCGAGGCCGACTCGCCGGCAGGGTTGCTGGCCCTCTACCAGAAGTGTCCCCACCTGGGGTGCACTGTTCCCTGGCGCGCGGACTTCGATTTTGGGGGCAAGAAGGGGTGGTTTCGCTGCCCCTGCCACGGTTCCACCTTCACCAAGGAGGGCGGCATCCTGGTGTCGGGCCCGTCGCCCCGCTCTATGGACACTATGGCCATCGCCTTCAAGCCGACAGGCGACATCACCGTCCAGACAGGCCAGATCAGCGGAGGCGGCCAGGACAATCCCAAGCGCGCCGTCTCGCCCGACGGGCAGGCGTCGGGTGCATAAGGCGGACTTTCGAACAGGCTAGGGAAGGCATACCCTGAGCTATGGCTGACAACGAAGAGATGAGCGAATCCTCGCCTGAGGAGGGAGCTCAGGAGCCGGAGGCCACGACGCCGGAGGTCGCGGCCAGCCCAGACGGCGGGCGAGGTGGTGAGCCCCGGCAGCTCGGTGAGTCCGCCGCCACAACCGTGGCCGCCAGGCGGGCGGCGGAGCGAGCGCGGCTAGACGCGCCGCTTTCGGCAGACACCGACATGGCGCAGCCGGCGCCGGGGCCGCGGCCGCTAGTGCATCGTCGCACACTCCTGGTCGGAGGCTTTTGGGTGGCGGCGGCCGGCCTGTTGGCCGCTATCGCCGGTGGGTTGGGGCTGGACTTCCTGTGGCCGAAGAAGATCGTCGGCTTTGGCACCGCAGTCAACGTGAGCGCTGTCAACGTCCCGAAGGCGGGTGCCGACCCGGTGCGCGTCGTCGAGGGGCGCCTCTGGCTGGTGAACATCCCGGCCGGCACCGCCGAGTCGCCGGGCGGACTGCTGGCCCTCTATCAGAAGTGTCCCCACCTGGGTTGCACCGTTCCCTGGCGCCCGGACTTCGTGTACGGGGGTGTGAAGGGTTGGTTCCGCTGTCCCTGTCACGGCTCCACGTATACCAAGGAGGGAGGTGTCCTGGTGGCCGGCCCGGCACCTCACTCCATGAACACCATGGCCATCACCGTGAAGCCCAACGGCGACCTCACCGTCGAGACCGGCCAGATCAAGCAGGGCGGCCAGGACAACCCCTTCCGGGTCGTCGCGTATCCCGGTGCCGGCGGATAGGCGCGGGACAAAAGGGACATGAACACCCGCAAGCAGATAAACGTCATGGTGGCCCTGATGTTCGTCACCCTGCTGGCCTTTGGCATCTATTATGCCTGGGATAGTACGCGCGCCAGCAACGCCGAGACGCGGCAGCAGGAAGAGACGGCAGCCCGCGGCGCGCACCTTTTCGCGCAGAATTGCCGCGTCTGCCACGGCCGCGAGGGACGCGGTGCCCTGGAGGACCCCTCGTTCCCGGGACTTCCCCTGAACGTAGATACAAATCGTCCCACGGACCCCAGCCAACTTTCGGCGCTCCAGAAGCGTTTCACGGACACGATCCGCTGCGGTCGCGTCGGCACCCTCATGCCGGCTTGGAGCCAGGACGAGGGCGGCTCGCTGAACGATGAGCAGATCCGGCAGCTAGTGGTCTTCATCACCACCAACGCCGGCAACGCCTGGGACAAAGAGATCGAGGAAAGCAAACGGCTGGACGCTCAGTTCGCGTTGCCGGCGGCCCCCAAGCCCGACGATCCGGCGTTCATCAACAAGAGCTCCTGCGGCCAGGTGTTCCGCGGCGGGGCGGCCACTCCCACCGCTACTGCGCCGGGCGAGGCGCCCACGCCGCCGCCCGGCCCCGAGGTGACCTACGATGTCGAGATCGGCGACAACTTCTTCAAGCCCAACAACTTGGTAGCGGCTGTGGGTCAGAAGGTCATCATCAATCTACACAACGGCGGCCAGGCCATCCACAACATGCGGCAGGCCGGTCCCGATAACCAGTACAACAGCGGAGATGACGTCGCATCCAACCCCGATGTGATACCGCCTGGCGCGACGGCCACCCTAGAGATAACCATCGACCAGACCGGCACTTTCAACTTCCGCTGCGATTTCCATCCCGTAGAGATGACCGGCACCCTGACCGTCGTCCAGTAGGGCGCCCCCTTGGACAGCCTTCCGTACGGTGATGCATCCCAAGGGGATTGACTGCCATTTTCGATCGCGCTATTCTTTAGGCCGCCGGGGGGGTAGCGTATCCGGGAGCGCGCCCAACCTGCCCGACGGAGGGTGAGAGGAGTGGCGAACCAAACAGGAAAGCGCTATCAGTGCACCAAGTGTGGCACGGAGATGATCGTCACGAAGGGCGGACAAGGATCCCTCTCCTGCTGCGATCAGCCCATGCAACTGAAGCAGTAACGGAGGTTGAGGATGGCCAATCAGCTAGGGAAGCGGTTTCAGTGTGAGGTCTGCGGCAGCGAGGTGCTGTGCATCAAGCCGGGGGAGGGCAATGTCCACTGTTGCGGCGTTGCCATGAAGCTGCTTCAGCCCAAGGTCCTGCCTTCGGCCGACTAGACGCCACGCCCACGCGAACGGAAGAGGCCCCGCCTCAGGCGGGGCCTCTCTTTGTGCTTGGGGGAGGGCCGCATCCGCTCGCCCTGAGCCTGCCTGTAGGGGCGAGGCTTGCCTCGCCCAATGGGGCGCAGCGAGCAGCGCCCCTACCGGCCGTGGCGCTCATGGTTCGACGGGCTCACGATGAGCGGTTCGGACGTGGCCCTCTCTTGCTCTTGGGCAGGCGCTCGGCTTCCGCTTCGGCGGGAAAGAGGCTCTGGCCCAGGGGAGCCACCTCGCCCAGGGTGCTGGGTGTGATCTCGCCCGTCTCTTCGTAGTGGCGAAGAAACTCTTCGCTCACAAAGAACATTCAGATGCAGTAGCCGTCGCGGGCGATGTCCTCGTGATGCCGCTCGCAGGGGCAGATCTTCTTGCGATCCTCCACGGGATCGCCGCTGAGGGTCATTCAGGGGCAGAACAGGTGGCCGTGTTCGACCAGGTTCTTGGCCAGGCCCCGCTGCACCTCCTCGACGATCTCCGGCTGGGGGAAGAAGCGGTAGGGCCCCCGCTCAACGTAGCGCTCGGACATGCGCTTGGCCCGCGCAAGCGCCTCCTCGAAGCTGATCTTCTTGTCCACTGTGTTCTTCCTCTCTCATATCAAAGTCTAAAGTATCCTTCCTTGACAGGTCAAAGCCTTTCCCCCATCCTATGGGTGCCTTAGTTTCCCAAGGGAGGTCGGAGCCGATGATTAACAAGATCGTGGGCACCTTCGACGAGGCCGTGGCCGATATGACCGACGGCTCGACCGTTCTCATCGCCGGCTTCGGCGGGCCGGCGGAGTGCCCCAGCTACCTTATCGCCGCCGTGGCCCGCAAAGGGGTCAAGGAGCTGACCATCGTGGGCAACACCGGCGGCTGGGGTCAGCAGGGCCTAGACGTTATCCGCACCCGTATGGCCGTGATGCTGCGGATCCCGCCGGACTGGTACGACCCTGGCCTGCTGGTGGAGCGGGGCCAGGTAAAGAAGGGCATCCTCTGCTTCGCGGCGGCCCCCGCCCGCATCCTGACTCCCTTCGAGCAGGGGGTGCTGGCCGGCAAGGTAGAACTGGAGCTCCTGGGCCACGGCACCCTCTGCGAACGCATCCGGGCGGCCAAGGGCGGCATCGCTGCCTTCTACACGCCCGTGGGCGTGGGCACGGTGGTAGCGGAGGGGAAAGAGGTACGGGAGTTCAACGGCCGCAAGCATCTGCTGGAGCACGCTCTCCCCAGCGACTTCGCCCTTATCAAGGCCTACAAGGCTGACCGCTACGGCAACCTGATCTACCGCGGCACGGCCCGCACCTTCAACCCGGTCATGGCCGGCGCGGCGCGGGTGACCGTGGCCGAGGTGGACGAGGTGGTGGAACTGGGCGAGCTCGACCCCGAGGTCATCGTGACGCCGGGCGTTTACGTGCAGCGGGTGGTCGTGCGGCCCAAGGAGCCGCGGCCCTGGAACGAGCCCATGTAGCGTATGGAGGAGCAGGACGATGCCAGGAGAGAGACTGGACGAGCAGACCATAGCCATTCGTGCCGCCAAGGAGTTCCAGGAGGGCATGATCATCAACCTGGGCGTGGGCATGCCCACGTTCTGCAGCAACTTCGTGCCGCCGGACATCGAGATCCTCTTCCACTCCGAGAACGGGGTGCTGGGCTTCGGGCCCATCGTCGACAACCCGGACGAGGCGGATATCCATCTCATCAACGCCGGCGCGCAGCCGGTGTCGCCCAAGCCGGGCATGTCGTTCATGGACCACGCCGAGAGCCTGTGCATCATCCGCGGCGGCCACATCGACATTACCATCCTGGGGGCGATCCAGGTCTCGGAGAAGGGAGACCTGGCCAACTACACCATCCCCGGCAAGCAGATCGGCAGTCTTGGTGGCGCCCAGGACCTGGCCTTCTGCGCCAAGAAGGTCATCGCCCTCATGACCATCAGCTCCAAAGAGGGCGACCCGAAGATCGTCAAGGAGTGCACGTCGCCCCTCACCGCGCCGGCCTGCGTCGACCAGATCATCACCGACGTCGGTGTTCTCGACGTGACTCCCGGGGGGCTGGTGCTGCGAGAGATCGTGCCCGGCTGGACGCCGGAGGAGGTGCAGGCGCTGACGCCGGCAAAGCTGATCGTGCCGCCGGACCTCAAGGAGATGACGCTGCTGTAGCACGAGGCAGGGCCAAAGCCCTGCAGCTACGATCGCATTCGCCACCAGTTCCGTAGCTGCAGACCTTCAGGTCTGCATTTCCGAGTTATGCGCCTTGCCTGCCACCCTCGTCCTCCACAATGCGCGCGTCATCACCATGGACGCCGCGCGCCCTCGGGCAGAGGCCGTCGCCGTTGAGGGCGAACGCATCCTCGCCGTAGGCTCAGGCGGGGATGCTCGGGCGCATGTGGGCCTGCGGACGGAGGTTATCGACTGCGGCGACCGTGCGGTGCTGCCCGGCTTCATCGACGGCCACTGCCACCTGCTGGCCTATGCTGCCAGCCTGCTCTCGGTAGACTGCAGCCCGGCCGCCGTGTCCTCCATCGGCGACATTCAGGCGGCAATCCGCCAACGCGCCGAGGGGACGCCGACCGGCCGCTGGGTCCGCGCCGTCGGCTACAGCGAGGTCGACCTGGCGGAGGAGCGCCACCCGACGCGCTGGGACTTGGACGCCGCCGCGCCCAACAACCCCGTGCGCCTGATCCACCGCAGCGGCCACGCCTGCGTGCTGAACAGCCTGGCGCTGCGCCTGTGCGGCATCGACATCACGACAGAAGAGCCCCCCGGCGGCTACCTGGATCGCGACATCTCGAGCGGCGAGCCCACCGGCCTCCTGCTGGAGATGAACGAGGTGGTGGAGCGGGTAGTGCCGCCGCTGTCCTACGAAGAGCTTGCCCAGGGCGTGCGTCTGGCCAGCCAGCGTTTCCTGGCGGCGGGCGTGACATCGCTGGTGGACGCCACCCACACCAACGGCCCGCTGGAGTGGGAGCTGATGGGCCGCCTGCGTCGGGAGGGGCACCTGGCGCCGCGGGTCACGGCCATGACGGGGATCGACCATCTGGAGGACGCTCGGTACTTCAGCCGAAGGCTGACCCGCCTTGGGCGGGGGCGGAGCGACGATGAGGACGAGTGGGTGAGCCTGGGCGCTGCCAAGATCGTCATCAAGGAACTGGGGGCCGAGATCTACCCCGCGGAGGCTGAGGTCACGGCCCTTGTGGCCGAGGCCCACGGCCGGGGCTGGCAGGTCGCGATCCATGCCGTCGAGGAGCCGGCGGTGGCGGCCGCCGTCGCCGCCTTCGAGGCGGCTCTGCGCGGGCGGCCGCTCGGCCATCACCGCCATCGCATCGAGCACTGCGGGCTGTGCCCGCCGGAGCTGGTGCGGCGGATAGCGGCGGTTGGCCTGCTGGTGGTGACCCAGCCGTCCTTCCTCCACTACAACGGCGAGCGCTACCTGCGCCAGGTGCCGCCGGAGAAGCAGGTTCACCTCTACCCCCTGCGCTCGCTGGCGCGAGCCGGAGTGCGCCTGGCGGCCGGCTCCGACTGCCCCGTGGTAGCGCCGGACGTCATGGCCGGCCTGTACGGCGCCGTCGCCCGGCGCAGTGCCGGCGGGCGGCCACTGCCCGGCGATGAGACGGTCGCTATCGAAGAGGCGCTGGCGATGTACACTACGGGCGCTGCCTTCTCCGCTTTCGCCGAAGGGGAGCGCGGCAGCATCGTGCCGGGGCGGCTAGCCGACCTGGTGGTCCTCTCGGGTGACCCCACCGATTGCTCGCCGGCGGAGCTCCTCGCCCTGCGGCCAGAGATGACGGTGGTGGGCGGTCGGCTCGCCTGGCCTTCGGTGAAAGAATGGTAAAAAGCGAGCCGTCCGCTTCGTCGTAGTTCGTCGGCGCTGCCCGCTCATCCTGAGCTCCCGCCTCAGGCGGGGGCTCAGGATGAGCGATCCATCAGAGGGAGGTTACCCCGAGAGTACAGCGGCTTGACAGTAGCCTGGTACACAAATACAATTTCGCCTAGTGCCGTTCGGATTCCTGGCCACGGGAGGGGGAGAACTGTTTGCCGGAAGTAGTCATCGGTCCTAATGAGACCTTCGAACAAGCCCTGAAGCGCTTCAACAAGATGGTGCAGCAGGCGGGCGTCCTGGCCGAAGCCCGCCGCCGCGAGCACTACGAGCCGCCTAGCGTCAGGGCCAAGAAGAAGCGCGCTGCAAAGCTGCGCAAGAGCCGCAAGACCAGCCGCAACAACAGCCGATACTAGGCGTTTCGCTCTTCCCGGATGTCTCTCAAAGACAGGCTGGCTGAGGACCTGAAGGACGCTATCCGCAGCGGCGACGAACGCCGCAAGATTGCCATTCGCCTCGTGGTGGCCGGCGTCAAGAACGCCGAGGTAGCTCAAGGCGCGCCCCTGGACGATTCGGGCGTTCTGAAGGTGATCAGCAAAGAGGCCAACCGCCGGCGCGAAAGCATCGACCAGTTCCGCAAGGGCGGCCGCCAGGACCTTGTGGCGCAAGAGGAGACGGAGCTGGTCATCCTTCAGGCCTATCTCCCGCCCGCCATGTCCCGCGACGAGATCGTGGAGGCGGCCCGCGCGGTCATCGCCCAGGTGGGCGCGCGCGGCCCCGCCGACAAGGGCAAGGTGATGCCCGTCCTCATCGGCCAGCTTGCCGGCCGCGCCGAGGGCCGCGAGATCAACGAGGTGGTCACCCAGCTCCTGGCCGAGCTGTAACCCCTTTGCTCCCCGTGGCAGCGTACCGGTTATTCATGCTTTGCAGAATGCCTGGGTGCAGCCATACATGACCGCAGCCTGAAGGCTGCCGCATCGAGAGGTCTTGATGCCACACCCTTCATGGTGTGGTCATTGAAAGAGGCACGAGCTGGCCCGCCCCTACGTTTCCCCTCTGTCCTTTCGCCCCACTGTACACGTCTGATATGATCTAGGCGCGAGTTAGGAACACGAGTTCTATGCTTGCCATGCCGCTGGCCGATCGAAGGGTCTCTGCGCTGCGGGCCGGGGCGTTCGGCCTGGTGGTGGCCGTAGCCCTCATCTTCATCCTCTTCCCCATGTTCCCCAGCCGCCTGAACGTCCAAGAGGGGGACATAGCCGCAGAGACCGTCAGCGTCCACGGGCGGGTCATCGTCAGCAAGGGCGAAGTGATTACAGCTCCCGTGATGCAGGAGCTGCGCGACGCGGGACTGGTGGGCGCCGGCCTGGGCGGCGATGACGTGGCGGCGGCCGTCCTCGCCGCTCTGCTGGGGGCCACCGCCCTGGCCGGGTATCTGTACCTGTTCCAACCCAAGGAGGCCTCAAGCCCGCCGCGATTGCTCCTGCTGGCCCTGCTGGTCATCCTCTGGGCGCTGGCGGCGCGGGTGCTCCTGGCCCAGGTCCTGCCGGACAACGATCGCCTCTATCTGGCCTACATCCTGCCGTTGGCCGCCGCCCCGATGGTGGTGGCCTCTCTCCTGGACGCTGCCCTGGCGATAACGGTGGCAGCGACCTTGGCTTTCCTGGCCACGTTCGCCGGCTTCTACCAGCCGGATGCCCGGGCGGCCCTGGGCGGCAACCCGCTGGAGGGCTTTCAGATGGTCTCGGTGTACGTGCTGGGGAGTCTGGCCGGCATCTACACCATCCATCGCGCCGAGCGGGTGAACCGCTATCTGCTGGCCGGGGCGGCGGTGGCCCTCGTGTCCTTCACGGCGCTGCTGATGTTCTGGCTCCTCGACGCCCAACGCGAGCTGGTGGACCTGCCGTGGATGCTGGCGACCAGCGCCCTGGGTGGGCTCGTATCGGCGGTGATCACGGTGGGCGCGTTCGTGGTGCTGGGGATGCTGTTCGGCATCACCACGCGCATCCAGCTCATGGAGCTGGCGCAGCTCAACCACCCGCTCCTGCGCCGGCTGCAGGCCGAGGCGCCGGGGACCTTCCACCACAGTGTTGTGGTGGGCAACCTGGCCGAACGAGCGGCGGACGTCGTGGGGGCCGATTCTCTGCTGGTGCGTGTGGGCTGCTACTTCCACGACATCGGCAAGCTGATGCGCCCCGGCTTCTACATCGAGAACCAGCTCGACGGGCGGAATCCCCACGAGCGCCTGGACCCCTACACGAGCGCCAAGGTGGTGGCGGCCCACGTCCGCGCGGGCATGGAGCTGGCCCGCAAGCACCGTCTGCCGGCCAAGGTGCGCGCCATCATCGTCGAGCACCACGGCACACGACTGGTGACCTACTTCTATCGCAAGGCCAGCCAGGAGAACGCGGAGGTCGACTCCAAGCTGTTCGCCTACCCCGGGCCGCGTCCTCAGAGCAAGGAGGCGGCCATCGTGATGCTGGCCGATTCGGTGGAGGCAGTGGTGCGCAGCAGCCGCGACCGCTCACCGGAGCGCATCGACGCGCTGGTGGAGGCCGTGATCAACGAGCGCCTGGCCGAGCACCAGCTGGACGACTGCGACCTGACCCTGCGCGACCTGAGGGCCATCGGCGAGGCGTTCCGGGCGGCGCTACGGGGCGTCTACCACCCGCGGCTGGAGTACCCGCCGCCAACCGCGGAGGAGCAGGAGGCGCTGGCGGCCCACTTCCTGCAGCAGGTGCCGTCGGCCCCCATCGACGGCACGGCGCCCCCCATCGAGATCGAGCGCCCGGCGTAGCGCGCTACCTGACCCGCCGCCGCCTGGCGTACCACGCGCCCGTGCTGAGAGCGGGTGCTGAGCCTACGTGCAGGTCTCCCCGATCCTCCCTCGATACATGAACACGTCGCCGGTGGCGCTGATATCGCCGCTCTGGTCCAGGTCCAGGCGCTGCCGCCAGGCGGGGTCCCCAGGTTTCGCGCCGATGCGGTTTCGGTAATTGAACACGTCGCCGGTAACGCTAATGTCCCTGGTCATGTCGATGTCCAGGGGCCAGGCGTCGTCAACCCCGATAACGTCGGGGCAGGCGTCCCAGGGGTCTGTGGCCAGGTATGCCTCCACGGAGTCGCCGAACTGGTCATTATCATCGTCGGGGTCGGGCGGGTCGAGCACGCCGTCGTTGTCGTTGTCATCCTCCACGTAGCAGCAGAGCTTCGTCGCGTAGTCACCCACGCCGTCGCAGTCGGCAACGTGAGCGTTGCTGCTCCCGGAGACGGTGGCCAAGCACTGGTAGTCGGTGGCGCAAGTGGCGCCGTACGCGCAGTCCGCCACCCCGTGGGGCACCGACAGGCAGGCCGAGGTCCCGTAGCTCAGGTCAGCGGCCACGTGAGCGTTGTCCGTGCCCGACAGGGTCACCACGCGGTCGTAAACGGCGCTGCAAGCCGCCGACAGATTGTGGACGCCGCCGCAGCAGACCACGTTGGCGTAGCTGGAGCCGCCGGGCGTGCCAGCGTGAGCGTTGCCGGTCGACGACATGCGGAACACCGCCACCTCGCCCGCGCCGACGTCGCAGCCCGGCGGCGAGGCCTTGACGCTGCAGGCCAGGCTGGCCGCGGGAGAAGCGGAGCCGGTGCTGGAGGCCCGGGGCACACCGAGGGCGACGGTGAGCAGGCCGCCAAAGCCGATCAGCACTAGAGCCACGAATGCTGCTGCCCACCTCATCGTGCACCTCCTGCGCGGCGGCGCTGAACTGCCGCTGCCACCACGCCCAGCGCCAGCAGCCCTGCCAGAAGCCCCAGCCAGCCGGCTGTCGGCACAGAGGGGAACGACCCCGCCGTGGCAGCTCCGCCTGGCGCGGCCCCGCCCTCTAGCGCGCTCAGCCGCGCCTCCACGCCATCGAGCCGCTGTTGCAGGCCGGCGTTCTCCTCCTCCAGCGCATCGATGCGGCCCGCCTGCTGCTGCGAGAGCCCGTAGAGCGCCTGGATGGCGGCCAGGGCGACGCCGTCGGCGTCCAGGGTGCCGATGGAGGTGTCGGTTGCGCCCAGGCCGAAGGCGGCGTAGAAGTCCTGCGCCACCGGCCCCATGTGGCGGATGGAGGGGTCCTCCGCCTTGGAGTTCCAGGTGCTGATGGGCATGTCCGCCAGGTTGGCCAGGACCGCCTGCCCGTCCACGGGCGTGAAGTTCTCCTTCTGGTCCCGGCTGGAGGCGTTGGTCCAGGCGCCGGCGGTGGTCAGGTAGGCGCCGGTGGACGTGTCGATGAGGACCGTCGTGGCGTGCGCTGCCTGGTCGAAGATCTCCGCCCACCCGTTGTTGTTCACGTCAAAGCGGGCGCCGCCGCTGGCGCGGGCGCGGAACTGGTTGTCGCGCTGCGAGGCGAAGTCGGATTCCGTGGAGTCCGCCCAGACGAAGGCCCCCGAATCGTTGGCCTTGGCCCGCTTGCCGGCGGCGAAACTGTTGCCGCCCGCCGCGGTGTTGCGATCGCCCCCCGGGACGGTGGCGGCGTAGCCGGTGGCGGTGTTGAAAACGCCCCCACCCACGGTGGCGTAGGTGGCGTAGGTGCCGCTGGCGGCGTTATGGCTGCCCCCGCCCACGGTGGCCGCGCCGCCGCTGGCTGTGTTGTTCACGCCCCCGCCGACGGTGTCGGCCACAAAGCTGGCCGTGTTGGCCTCGCCGCCACCAACGGTGGAGCGGTTGCCGGCGGCGTTGCTCAGGCCCCCGCCAACGGTGGCGTAGGGCCGGTCTGACGTCTCCCCGGCATTGTCGCCGGCCTGGTTGTTTGTGCCGCCGCCCACCGTCCCATAGTCGTCGGTGACGCGGTTGCCGACGACACCCCCGCCGCCGCCGGCGATCGTTGCGTAGACGGCGCTGGCGGAGTTCGAGCTGCCCCCGCC
>Ga0315268_10006694_pt1 | contig 12241 bp, 10 predicted proteins | sample C1_top_MG_FD_204535 | JGI IMG/M metagenome (GOLD analysis project Ga0315268, IMG submission 204535) | Sediment microbial communities from Yellowstone Lake, YNP, Wyoming, USA - C1_top | ecosystem: Environmental > Aquatic > Freshwater > Lake > Sediment | place: USA: Wyoming | collected 2017-08-01 | reverse complement strand
TCACCGTTGAGATCTCCAAATCCGATATTCCCATGCACCGGACATCCTTTCCCTCGGGAGACAGGACCGACTCGTCCTCTTCCAGGGAGAGAAACGCGGAAAGGTCATCTGGCTCCTTATCGGATAGCACGACGAGCGATTTCGGTCTCTCCTTCAGCCCTATCGCATCAAGGGCCTCTTGTATCTGCCTGCAACCGGACAGGTACAGCATCATCTCAGTCACCAAAGAATCCGATACGTTCTGCTCGGATTTGAATGACCTGACGGCCTTCTCGAAAGCTGCTCGGAGATGGTCCCGGCCGAAGATCTTCCTGGAATCGACCAATTGAACCGATATCGCCTTTTCCCTGCCGAGCTCAGAGACGATTCTCAGGAGCTCCTTCTTGCTCTTCTCGGTACGCCCTGCAAGCGCCCAGACGACACGGTCATCTGATTCAAGTCTTAACATGCGGACATGAATCCTTGAAAGTAATATTTGAAACGATGTCTGCTTCCGTGCTCAGAACTCCCGGAGGGTCTTCTGGCCGGAAACGCTTTGCTCCACGGTCTTCGCTTCCTGCTCCTGCCCGAGCTGTTTCTTTACCTGTGCCGCGAGCGCCCGCCCTATCGTTGGCAGGGCCGCCAATCTATCGACGCTCGCATTCCTGAGGTCTGCAATGGACTTGAAGCCGTTGTTGAAAAGCACCCTGGCTCTGACCCTGCCTATGTTCCTGATTTTCGTCAGCTCGAGCAGTTCCGGCTTGACCCCCTTGTTGATTCTCCTGACGAGCGGCTGAAGGGTTTCGTGAGCCTCCTCCTTGAATATCGCGGATAACTGGTCCATGGAATATGCCATCCACTCTGCGACCTCCATCTTGCTCCTGATGTCACCCGGGCCGATGCCGAACTTCCTCTCGATATCCTCTTCCGTCCTCTCCTCGATCCAGTCTTGGATCAGGGATGCGGTCTTGACCTCCGCGAGATAGAACTCGTACTGGTTCAGATCGCTCGGGGGTTCGAGCAGCATCTCTGTCCTTTTCTCTTCGAGGATCTCCTCAACCCAATCATAGTCGCTCCTCCTCATGTAAAGCGGCTTCAGGTCGACGGTCGCCGCGAGTGCGTGAAGAATGCCGAACCCCGCGTCCTTTCTGAACGCTACCAATGCCTTCCTCATCGTCACGGCGGAGGCGGGATCGAGATAGAGGTCGCTCACGCGCTTTCCGAAGAACGTTGCCCTGAGAGAGCCGTCGCGATCAAACTTGATCATCTCATTATCCTCCAGGAACGCGAGGATCCTCTGCAGGGTGTCGTGCAGGAAATCGATGTCCGTCTGCCGCGCGAGGAACGAATGCTCCAGGAAGCGGAACATACCCTCTTCCGAACGCACGTTCCCGGTTGCGATGGCTGCGAGGGCGTGCGATCTCAGCGCGGGCTCGGTGCCCAGCTTGGAATAGACGTTCTCGGGGTCCGCCAAGAGGTAGTTCTCGAGGAGGAACGAACGGTGGTCCTCATCCTTCGAGATGAACACGGCCTCCCCATAATCGTCGTATCTCGGCCTGCCGGCCCTTCCGCACATCTGCTTTATCTCCAGCACGGGTATCGCCGAGTGCCCGTAATCCGAATCGAACCTCGTCGCCTCCCTGATTATGACCATCCTCGCGGGCAGGTTTATGCCCGCGGCCAGCGTAGGAGTCGCCACTATGACCTTTATCTTCCCTGCTCTGAAAAGGTCCTCGACTCTCCTCCTCTGATCGTTCGATAGCCCGGCGTTGTGGAAGGCGACGCCGGACTTGATGCACTCCGACAGCTTCTTTCCGATCGAGGTCGGCTCCTCGTCGTCCGTGGAAACCGACTTTGATATCTCGCGCAGCTCCTTGTTCGTGCCGATATATCTCCTCGTGACGGAGCGCAAAGAGCTCGCGAGAGATTCGCTCGCCCTCCTCGTGTTGACGAATATGAGCACTTGGCCGTCATTCGCCAGGCAATCATCGACCAGACTCACGATAGGATCCCCGAGGTCCTTCACCTTGCGTTTCGAATTGTCGGAGAAGAATATCTCGCCGTCGAGATAGACGCCCTCTCTTAACGGCACGGGACGCCAATCGCTCGTGATGTTCTCGGCTTGTAGCCAGTCCGCGATCTCGTCAGAATTGTTTATCGTCGCCGAGAGCGCGATTATCTGCGCCTTCGGGTTGGCCATCCTGAACTTTGTGAGCGTGACTTCCAGGGTCGGCCCCCTGTCAGGGTCGTTTATCAGGTGTATCTCGTCCGCTATGACAACGGAGACCTTCTCGAGCCAGGATGTCCTGTGTCTCAATAGGCTATCGATCTTCTCCGAGGTCGCGACGACAACGTCGAACCTCTCGAGCGTCGGGTCGTCTGCGTCATAGTCACCGATAGACATGCCGACCCTCACTCCCAGGTCCTCGAACCTTCTCAGGTCCTCGAACTTCTCGGATGCCAACGCCCTGAGTGGGACGATATATATCGCCTTCCCTCCGTTCAAGACCGAGTTCAAGATCGCGATGTATGCGACCAGCGATTTCCCGCTTGCCGTGGGGACCGCCAGAACGATGTTCTTCCCAGATATGGCATGGGGCAGTGCACTCTCCTGCGGAGGGTAGAGCGTATCGTACCCCTGAAGCCTGAGCGCTCGCTTGACATCGTCGCCCAAAGGCAGGTCGTCAAATCTCAAATCATCACGTCCTTGCTCCCTCCGGGGATATCCTCTCACTGGGCATATCGATTCCCGAGGGGTCTCTATTTTCGCTCTCTATGCCATCGAATAGTTGTTAATTTATCTATTGATGGTAGATTAACATAGAAACATTCATTACGAACAAATGGGAATTGTATTTCTGAACCCGACAGGAACCATAAGTTCGGTTTGGAGCATGGAAATGTCCGAAGCTGTTTCTGATAAGTCCCGACTGGGGCTTTCCGATATCGACGACTGGATAAAATCCCAGGATTTCAAGACGTCGGCAGAAATCCAGATACCTAAGAGGCTGGTAGACCAGGTCATCGGCCAGGACGACGCCGTCCAGGTGATCAAGAAAGCCGCGGAGCAGAAGAGGCATGTCATCCTCATAGGCGATCCTGGCACTGGCAAGTCGATGCTCGCGAGGAGCATGGTCGAGTTCCTCCCGAAGGGAGAGATGCAGGACGTCATCGCGTATCACAATCCGGACGACCCAAACGAGCCTAAGATCCGGGTGGTTCCGGCCGGTAAGGGCAAGGAGATAGTCGATATCCAGAAGAAGGAGGCTGCCCAGAGAAGGGAGCAGAGGAACTCCGCTCTCACTTTCCTCATATTGCTCGTCGTCATGATGGCCGCGATGGGCGCGATATTCCTGGGTGACATCAACATAGCAATCCTCGGCATCATAGCGGCAATATTCCTTCTCATCCTGTTCAGATACAGCAATCCGAAGAAGGAGTCGATAATGGTCCCGAAGCTCCTCATCAGCCATACCCCAGACGAGATGCCGCCCTTCATAGACGCGACGGGAGCTCATGCCGGGGCGCTTCTGGGAGACGTCAAGCACGACCCGTTCCAGAGCGGAGGGCTGGAGACCCCTGCTCATGAGAGGCTGGAGCCGGGAGCGATTCACAAGGCGAACAAGGGCGTTCTGTTCATCGACGAGATAAACATGCTCAGGATAGAGAGCCAGCAGAGCCTGTTGACCGCCCTTCAGGAGGGCAAGTTCAGCATACTCGGGCAGAGCGAGCGCAGCTCTGGCGCGATGGTCAAGTCCGAGCCCGTGCCGACGGATTTCATACTCGTCGCTGCCGGCAACCTCGACGCCGTGGCAGGCATGCATCCAGCGTTGCGGTCGAGGATACGGGGGTATGGGTACGAGATCTACATGCGCAGCACGATGCCCGACAATGACGAGAACAGGCAAAAACTGATAAGGTTCGTCGCCCAGGAGGTCGCGAAGGACAAGAAGATCCCGCACTTCAGCAAGGGGGCGATAGCCGAGATAATCAGGGAGGCCCAGAGGCGTTCCGGGAGGCGTGGCCAGCTGACGCTCAGGCTCAGGGAGCTCGGAGGTCTGATACGGGTCGCCGGGGACATAGCAGTCGAACAGGGTGCGCAGATAGTTGATGCGGACCACGTGCTTCAGGCCAAGGTCATCGCGAGGAGCCTGGAGCAGCAGGTGACCGACAGGGCCATCGAGAAGCGGAAGGAGTACAAGACGTGCATAACCGAAGGCGCCATAGTAGGCGTCGTGAACGGCCTGGCTGTGCTGAATGCCGAATCGAGCATGGCGGAGTTCTCGGGACTAGTCATGCCGATAGTCGCCGAGGTCACCCCTGCCCAGACGAAGGAGGGCGGAAGGATAATCGCGACCGGGAAGCTCGGGGAGATAGCTAAGGAGTCCGTCCAGAACGTCTCGGCGCTCATAAAAAAGTACACCGGAGAGGACATCAGCAATCACGATATTCACGTCCAGTTCATAGGCACCTATGAGGGGGTCGAGGGGGACAGCGCTTCCGTATCCGTTGCGACCGCGGTCATATCCGCGCTTGAGAATGTGGAAGTCGACCAGAGCGTCGCGATGACTGGTAGCCTGTCGGTCAGAGGACAGGTACTGCCAGTAGGCGGGATCACTGCAAAGATAGAGGCTGCTGCGGAGATGGGGCTGAAGACTGTCCTGATCCCGAAAGAGAATATGAAGGATGTTCTGCTGGAGGATAAGTACATCGGAAAGATAAGGGTCATACCTGTGGAGACGCTCAGGGATGTCCTTCAATATGCGACCGTGGGCTCAAGGAAGGACAACCTTCTCAGAAAGCTGGCAGCCCTCGTTCCGAGAGGCGCCGCCCAGGGAGGCATTATTACCTCCGACCGCCCTGTACCCCTCTGAAAAAAATCAAGGATGTGGTTCTGCTTGAGGGGGCTTCTCATCGGCAGATATCAGCCGTTCCATAATGGCCATCTGCAGGTTCTAAGAGAGGCGCTATCGAGATGCGATGAGCTGATAGTCGGTATCGGCAGCGCCCAGGAATCGCATACTCTTGAGAACCCGTTCACGGTCGGGGAGAGGATAGAAATGATTCGTCGGTGTCTCACCAAGAAGGACCTATCGAGGACGATAATCATCCCCATCTCCGACGTCAACAGGTACGCTATATGGGTGTCCCACGTAAGATCCCAGGTCCCCCCGTTCCAGGTGGTCTTCACGAACAACCCGCTCACGAGGTCGTTGTTCGAGGAGAAGGGTTTCAAGGTGCTCTCGACAAAGATGTACGACCGCGAGAAATACTCGGGGACGAAGATCAGGGAACTCATGATGAAGGGTGGTAAGTGGGCGGACCTGGTGCCAAAACAGATAGTCCCGTATCTGAAGAAACTCGATGCTGGCAAGAGATTGATGGCAACGACGGTCAAGGACGAATAGGTGTCGCTATGAGGTCGCCTGAGGAGTCGATAGCGGAGATTCTGAGAGAGAAGGGGTTGACGCTGGCCGTGGCGGAATCATGCACGGGAGGACGGATAGGGGATAAGATAACGAATGTGCCGGGGAGCAGCGATTACTTCCTTGGGAGCGCGGTGACCTATAGCAACGATGCCAAGATGTGGATACTGGGAGTGAAGAAGGGATCGCTCGACCGGTTCGGTGCCGTGAGCGAACAGGTGGCGAAGGAGATGGCAATTGGCGCAATGAAGAAGTTCGGAAGCGACATCGCCGTCAGCACGACTGGGATAGCGGGACCAACTGGGGGATCCGAGGAGAAACCGATCGGGCTCGTATGGTTCGCGGTGGCGTACGGCAACAATATCCGGACGGATAGGGAGATTTTTCCCGGGAACAGGCTGGACATCAAGGAAGCAGCGGCGATACACGCGATAAACCTCGTAATAGACTTCGTTCGGGCCTTATGAATCATCTGGTAAATACTCGCCGTCTCAGAAACCTTTTTTTAGCTGGAAGCGGGATTAGTGCTTCAGTCAGATGTCGGATGGGAAATATATTCGGATGCCTACCGGAGTGGCAGACTTCGACAGCATCCTGAACGGTGGTCTGCCTGCAGGTTCGGTAGTGCTGTTACTGGGAGACGTCGGTGCTGGTCAGCTTGAGTTCTGCCTGACCTCGGCCGCGAAGATAGGCCTCGTGCTGGAGAACCCGAAATCGCTCGATTTCTTCCTCGGGCACGCCGCGAGGCACAGCAAGCTGCCGGAGAAGCTATCATATATAACGTTCTCTAAGTCCAAGCAGGACATTCTCCAGGAGGTCGCGCTGTCGTTCAACCGGGATTATCACGACTCGCTCCTGAAGCGCCTGGAATTCCAGGATTTCTCGGAGAAGTATTTCATGAGGACCATCGTCCCTCCGAATTGGGTGCAGGAGGCGAGATCGAAGAAGCTGTTCTCTTCCGGGAGCGGCGACAAGACGCTGCTCGAGGATTTCGTTGCGTTCTTTGACGAGAACTCGACCGATTCAATAATAATCGTCGACTCTTTGACGGACCTGGTAATGAACGAATCCGTCCCTTTTTCTGATCTGATAGCCGTCCTGAAGGGATTGAAGAGGATGGCGAAGAACTGGAAGTGTCTGATATATCTTATTCTGACGGACGACATCCTTGACAAGAAGAAACAGCAGATGATAATCGATAGCGTCGATGGGGTCCTCAGATTCGAGTGGAGCAAGACGATCCATTCTTCCAGCCGGCAGAGGTATATGTACGTCGAGAAGTTCATGCCGGTCCTGGCAGCGATGGAGCAGGAGAGAATAATGCGCTTCGCGACGCTTGTCACGTCCCAAAGCGGTTTCGTCGTGATCGACACTGAAAGGGTGGCATGAAGATGTCTGATGAGAAGGTATCTACCGGAATCGCGGGGCTCGACGAGATGCTGGGAGGAGGCGTTCCCAAAGGACACATATTCGTCGTAATGGGAGCATTCGGAACGGGCAAGACGACCTTCGGGCTTCAATACATCAATGAGGGTCTCTCCCATGGAGAGAACTGCATTTTCATCTCGTTGGAAGAGGACACGAAGTCCATCCTGAAAAGCGCGGAGGCGTTCGGCTGGAATCTGCAGAAGTACTTCGACGAGAGCAGGCTCGGCCTCTACAAGCTCGAGCCGGCGGACGCGAAGTCGACCATAACCAGGATCAAGAGCGAGCTGCCGGCGTTCATAAAGGAGTTCAAGGCGCAGCGAGTGGTTCTCGATTCCGTGTCGTTGCTGAACATGATTCTCGAGTCCGAGCAGGAGAGGCGCACAACGATGTTCAACCTCACGCAACTGCTGCGCTCCACGGGATGCACTTCCCTCCTTACGGCCGAGGTGAAGGACGACAACCCGAGATCCTCTAGGGACGGGCTTGTGGAGTACACGGTCGACGGAGTGATCCTTCTGCAATACGACGAGTTGCTCGAGAGCGGAGAGGGGCAGCTCACCGTCAGGATACTCAAGATGAGGAGGGCGGCGCATTCCAGGAGGATAAAGCCGTACACCATCGGGAAGAACGGCATAACAGTGCTCGCGCACGCGGAAGCGCTACGCTGACGAGCCCCTCATCTCCGATTCTATCAGCTCCGAGAGCCTCTTGATGCCCTCGTCGATCTTCTCATCCGCAGGGTGCGTGAAATTCAGGCGCATGGTGTTCCTTCCGGACCCGTCCGGGAAGAAGCACGACCCCTGGACGTATGCGACCTTCCTCTCGATCGCCTTCGGGAACATCCGCTTCGTGTCGATGCTCTCTTGGAGCTCGACCCAGATGAACATGCCGCCTTTCGGTCGAGTCCACTTGGAGTTCTTCGGGAAGTAGTTCTCGAGCGCGGAGAGCATCCTCATCTGCTTTCTTGCGTAAATCTCCTTGATGATAGGCAGCTGTCTATCGAGGTACCCCCCTCTCATGTACTCGTTCGCTATCCTCTGACTGAGAACGTTCGCGCTCACATCCGAGGTCTGCTTGAGTAATGCCAATTTCCTGCTCAGTTCGATATCCGCGACCGTCCATCCGAGCCTCAGCCCGGGTGACAGGATCTTCGAGAAGCTGCTGGCATATATCACCCTCCCGGAGTCATCGAAGCTCTTTATCGGCGGTATGTGCTCCCCTTCGAATCGCAGATTTCCATACGGGTCATCTTCGAAAACCAGGAAATCGAATTCGTTCGCGAGATCAACGATGCGCCTTCTCCTTTTTTCCGACAGGGTGACCCCCGTCGGGTTCTGGAAGTTCGGGATAGTATAGAACAGAGGTGGATGGACCCCCTGCTTTCTCAATGCCTTCAGCTTCTCCTCGAGCATATCTACCTGGACGCCATCGTCGTCCATCGCCAGCCCGGTTATCTCGGCGCCGTACTTCCTGAAGCAGATCAGGCTCGCGAGAAACGAAGGTGATTCCGTCAGGACGGTTTTCCCGCGCTCGACCAGCAGTTCCGCCACCAATGCTATTGCCTGAGTCGCCCCACTCATGATGAGGACGTTATCGATGTCGCATTCGATCTGTTGAGAGGACATGTGCTCAGCTATGGTCTCTCTCAGGGGATTGTATCCCTCGGTGGTGCCATACTGGAGTGTCACTGCGGGAGCATCTTCCAAGACCCTGTTTGCTATCTCCCTTATCGCATCTATTGGGAAAGTGTCCGGGTTCGGCATCCCGCCGGCGAACGAAATTATCTCAGGGTCCTGCATCATCTTCAGTATCTCCCTCACATCAGAGGGCTTGACCCGCTTCGCCATTTCCGAATACAAGTGCTCGAATCGATCCATGCCTATCAGACACCAGATATTGATGCCATAGCAAACCGCATAATATTAATCTCTCCGTGCTGATATCCGTTTTCGAAATTCTCGATTGGCCGGCATACATTAAAATGAGGGAATGATTATGCAGACGAGCCGGGTATCCGCGCAGCAGCAAAGAAGGAATTGTGTCTACTGCAGGCGCGACATCCCCTCCGACGCGAATATCTGCCCCTATTGCGGATATGATTATCGACAGGCCCCGGGGAACGTCGGATACCAAGCCTCGGTCAGCGTGAGCATCCCGCCATATTATCAGGGTCAGTCCTCCGCTGCAGTGTCTGCTTCGAATGCATCGTTCCCAATGACAGGCGGCGTTCTGGCGTTGGTAGGAGGAATCCTCGGGATTCTATTCGGATTGATCTTCATGTTGTTCTCTGACATGATGTCCTGGTACGATTACATGGGCATGTTCGGGGGATTCCAAGGACTGATGGTGACATATGGCCTTATCGGGGTGATTTTCGGCCTGCTCGGCGTTCTCGGAGCCGTGTTTGCGATCAGGAAGCAGCACTGGTTGTTCTCGATCGTTGGCACTATCTGCGTGATGATCAGCGGGTTCATGGCCATTGTTCCGCTCGTTTTCGGTATAATCGCGCTGATCCTGATAGCGCTATCGAGGAGCGAATTCCGTAGCTAATTTCGAATCGAATCATCGCTTTCGATCTCTGGGATTAGCGCGTCCTGAGTAATCGAGAAATAGATTCGGTCATGCTCGTCCCATCGGAAGCCTCGACCAAAAGTAATAAATCCATCCACTATTTAGGGCGCGTCGGAGAGACTTTGAACCAGATGAAGCTGTTCCGGCAGGGAAAAGTCAAGGACGTCTATGAGGTCGATGCGCACACGCTCGAATTCGTTTTCACTGACAAGATCTCCGTGTTCGACAAGATAATCCCGTCGACCATCCCGCACAAGGGGGAGACCCTGTGCAGGTCGAGCGCGTTCTGGTTCCAGATGCTCAGAAACATGGGCATCAAATCGCATTTCACGGAGTTCATACCCCCGAACAGGATGAGGGTGAAGAGAGTCGCGATAATACCGGACTACAGCAAGATAACGAAGAAGACGACGAACTATCTCATACCGCTCGAGGTCATATCGAGGCATTACGTTGCCGGGTCGCTCTTCGACCGCGTCAAGGACGGAAGCATCACCGCGAAAGAGCTCGGGTTCCCGAAGGGTAAGACGATCAAGTACGGAGATGAGCTTCCTGAGCCGATGATCGAGATGACGACAAAGCTGGAGAAATATGACCGGCCAGTGACGAAGAAGGAAGCGATGAGCATCGCCGCGCTTTCGAGGCACGAGTACAACGAGATAATCGAGACTGTGCTCAGGATAGACGAGAGCATCGCGGAAGAGGTCGACAAGCGCGACCTGATCCATGTCGACGGCAAGAAGGAGTTCGCGTTCGATGAAGAGAGGATGCTCATGGTCGTCGACACGTTCGGGACCACGGACGAGGACAGATGGTGGGACTGGTCGGACATGAGCAAGGGGAACTTCACCGAGCTCAGCAAGGAGTACGTCAGACAGCACTACCGCGAGATAGGATACTACGATGAGCTCAGGAAGGCCAGGGCGGAAGGCAAGCCAGAACCAGCCATACCTGCGCTCCCCGAGGATAAGATCAAGGCGGTCTCTAAGCTCTACATCGACATGTTCGAGCGGATCACGGGCGAAAGCTACTGATCCCCGACGTAAAGCAGCCTTCTGAACTTCGAGTCCCAGATCCAGCTGTCGTCTGTCGAGGCTTCTTTCCTCTTTATAAGCATATAATCCAGCTTCGCGTCGAAATCGTCGGCGTAGTGCACTGTCAGTGCCTCAGGTATTGCAGGCTCGACTGGTGAGCCCCAATCCTTCCTGCCGTGATGGCTCAGGATGATGTGAAGCACCTTGTTCTCCAGCTCCTCGGGGAAACCCTCGATCTCACCTATTTTTCTCTTGACAAAGTCCATGCCTATCACGAGGTGTCCGAGGAACTTGCCCGCTTCCGTCTGGTCGATGTTCGTGGTGACCTTGAAAGCCTCGACCTTGCCCACATCGTGCAGCAAAGCCCCAGAAAGCAGAAGGTCGCGGTCCATTTCCCTGTAGTGCTCCCAGGCCAGCATGCAGTGCTCGGCGACGTTCAAGGTATGGTATAACAGCCCCCCGAGCTCGTTCGAGTGAAGCATGATCGATGCCGGGCAGCGAGAGAACTCCTCCATGAATTCCTTGTCGTCGAACACCTTGTGCAGCAGACGAGAAAGGTTTGGCTCCGAGACGGAATCCATGCGCTCTCTCAGCCTGGACTTCAACTGAGGTATGTCCTCTCTGGTAGGTATAAGCTCCTTGATGTCGTACTCGCCTTCCTTCAATACTTGGATTCCCTCTCCATCCTTCGGGTTTATAGCGAGCTCCATCTGGTTCTTGTACTCGCTGACGGTCCCTCTCACCTTCACGACCGCGTCCTCGCCTATCGAATCATACGCCCTCATGACCTCTGTCTGGTCCTCTCCTCCCCAGTATTTCGCGGTTATCTGGCCTGTGTTATCCGCCAGCCTGAACTCGAACATGCTACCGAACTTGTAGACCGTGATCGGCTTCGTATAATGCACCGAGAAGACGCCTTCAACTCTGTCGCCCTTCTTCATCTCGGATATCTTCTTCCTCGAATATCCCTGCATCCTCTAACCCCCTTGGCTCTCTTCCGATGGAGCCGCCCGAAGCGCGTGCTCAATCGCCTTGCCGCAGCAGGCAGCTCCGCCCCTTGCATGCGACAGGCGAGATATCAATGCGCAACTCTACAGGTAATGCAACAGCAAATGCCCGTTCTTCCGTAAAAGAATTACCAGCACCGGGAGTATCCGCAAGACCTGCAGACCACGCATCCCTCGACGTAGTCGACCATCGCGCCGCACTCGGGGCACTCCGGGCATACGTCCCCTTTATCGACGTGATTCTGCTTCTGCGCGAGCTGTTGTGTCGCCGCCGGTTTGACCGGGGCTTCCTTCCCCTCGATGTATCTCTCAAGCGCCTTCGCGATCGCGTCCGGGCAGGAGAGGATCGCCCCACCGGGCTGCCAGAGGGGTGAGGGGCATCTGATGCCCCGCAGTTGCTTGATCACCATCTTGACGTCTATGCCGGACCTGAGCGCGAGGGATATCAGCCGGGCCAGGGCCTCCGACTGGGACGCGGTGCACCCGCCGGACTTGCCCATCTGGGTGAACAGCTCGCACAGACCGTTCTCGTCCTCGTTTATCGTTACGTACAGCTTTCCGCATCCCGTCTCGAGCCTCTGGGTCGTGCCTCTGGTCACGACAGGTCTCGGACGAGGGGACCTTAGCGTCTCTGTCTGTTCTTTCTTCTCGGCCAGGGATTCATCCTCTGCGCCTTCCTTCCTGTTCACCTTGCCGATGTTCAGCACCTGCTCGTCCCTGCTGCCGTCGCGATAGACCGTGACGCCCTTGAGCCCGAGTTCGAACGCCATCATATAGACCTTCCTGACGTCCTCAG
>Ga0315268_10006693_pt1 | contig 12242 bp, 12 predicted proteins | sample C1_top_MG_FD_204535 | JGI IMG/M metagenome (GOLD analysis project Ga0315268, IMG submission 204535) | Sediment microbial communities from Yellowstone Lake, YNP, Wyoming, USA - C1_top | ecosystem: Environmental > Aquatic > Freshwater > Lake > Sediment | place: USA: Wyoming | collected 2017-08-01 | reverse complement strand
AGCGAGATAAGGTAATCTAAAATTTTGCCAACTTCCGCAGTGTGCTGTCCACCGATGTTGTAATATGCACCTGCCTGTGGATTGACGGTAACTAATAAGTAATAGGCACGCACTGCATCGCGAACGTCAGCAATGGTACGAAGACTTTTCAAATTTCCTACACGAATAACTGGCTCTATAAATCCAGCCTCAGCTAAAGCAATCTGTTTTGCAAAAGATGATTCAGCAAATACGTCTCCCCGTCGTGGTCCCGTATGTGTGAACATACGGGTAGTCATTACGGTCATGTCATACGCCTCTGCATAAAAGCGCCCAACGAGATCTGTTCCAACTTTAGAAATTGCATAGGGAGAAGCCGGATGGAAAGTGCACTCTTCATCAATCGGTAACTTTTCGAGCGGGACACGACCAAAAACTTCCGAAGATGAACAAACATGCACGATTGCTTTCGGGCAATGTTGCCGAATGGCCTCAAGCACCCTTGTGGTGCCCTGAACATTGGTGTCCAATGTGTCGAGCGGTGCGTCAAAACTTGTTTTAGGAAAACTTTGTGCAGCTAGGTGGAAAACGATGTCAGGTTTACTCTGGGCAATTACCTTATCAATTGATAGCGTGTCACGAAGGTCGCCATAAGTTAGAGTCAGGCGGTCGCCACGATTTGCACGCTCGAGTAAATGACCAATATTGTCCAAAGGGCTGCGCCAGCGCTGTAAACCAACAATCTCCCAGTCTGTGTTAGCTAACAGAAAGTCGGCAAGATGTGATCCGACCATGCCTGTAATGCCTGTGATGAATGCTGTCGTCATAAGACTTCAAGCATAGCGAAAAGTGATCGGTTTATTTCTTGAAGTAGTTTTGTTTTGAGAGATATTCATCTTGATGTTCCTGGAACCAGTTCCATGTTTCCTCTAGCCCGCGCCTTAACGACATTTGAGGGTTGTAGCGAATCCAGTCCCGTGCTCGAGATATATCCATCACTCTGCGTGGAAACCCAGCAGGTTTACTGGAATCAAACTCATATTCAAAATCTAAGAATTCCCGAAGCGTTTCCACCAATTGGCGAATGCTGTAGCCCTCTCCACTTCCAAGGTTTACGAAGTCTCCACGAGTCCCATAATGCAAAGCCTGAATCGTGCCGACTGCGACATCTCGACTATAAGCAAAGTCGCGAATAGCAGAACCATCGCCCCAGACCAATAGTGGGTTTTCCCCGCGGTGAATGCGCATCATGAGGCTCGGAATAACCATCGCATTGTCCGGATCAAAATTATCTCCAGGACCATAGACATTGCAAGGACGAACCACGGCCCAATCCAATCCGTATTGCTCACGATAAGACTGAATTTGCAATTCTGCCATCCGTTTCGCCCAACCAGGAAACATATCCTGAGGCGGGCCATCATTATTTTCGGATTCCTTAAAGACTTCTGCGCTTGCGTATGCACCGATTGAACTTGTGTACACCAATTTTTTTACATTGTTACGACGTGCGGCTTCAAGTACATTCGTATTGAACATCAAAAGCGGCACAAAGAAACTTGCTGGCTTTGCCTTAGTGACCTCGATAGAACCCTTTATGCCTGCCAGATGAAAAACGAAATCCATGTCCTTGGTTTGTTCTAAACAAAAAGACAGATCGGTCAGATCCCCATGAACATGTTCAACACCTTCGTGAACTTGAATTCGATCAAGAGAAACGATCCTTACGTTTGCTCCGGCTTCAACAAGAATTCGTGCGACCTCTCTTCCAATGAGGCCAGTGCCACCGGTGATCAACACATTCTTGTTTGCTAATTCCTTTTGAACCTCATCGCCTAAATCTGATTTCATCAAAGTTATTCAACCACGAAGTAAGAAGTTCTAGACGTGTAGGGGTAGCGTCTTAAATGAATATTATTCAAGCCGAATACCTCCATGAGAGCCAATGTTTCTCCAGGAGAGTCGGGATCGTTCAATTCATCAAACCCGAGAACACTACCTTTGACCAATCGCGGCTTTATTGCTTCAAGACAGATTCTCGTGGGTTCGTAAACATCGAAGTCAAAGTATGCGAGTGCAATTATCGTCTCGGGATTGTCTTTAAGGTATTTCGGTAACGTCTCTGTGGCATCTCCAGCACATAACTCATATTTCTTAATATGCGATAAGGGATTATCTTTCTCTTGAAATTCTAATGTCTTATCAAGATATTCCATGTAGTTTTCAGGCACTGTCAAATGCCCAACTTCCATCATGTCTGAACTTCCGTCTTTTGAATCTATTTTCGGAAATCCGGCAAAAGTGTCAAAACCGATGATTTTACGATGCCTGTTAAACGGCTCGTAAATACCACGCAACGCCGCAAACTGACCTAAGTTTGGTCCCCACCGCGTTCCAAACTCCATAACAACACCCATCACATCCACAATTTGCTCATAAAGATGGTTCATGAAGAGCAATCGAGATAGAGCTTTTGAATTTAGGAACAAACCCATATTTGATAAAATTTGATCGTCGGGAATCGGGCTGTTTTTGAAGTGAGCCGCGAACTGTTGGCGAGTTGATGTTTCCTCTGCGCTCGAATAAGTCTTAATTGCGTAGGGGTCAGTTTCGTTTGCCTTCAAAATATCTCCTTAGGTCTGCTCAGTCGTATCGTACATAAGCAGGAACAGGTTTCTCCCCATTAAATGCCAGAACCCATGCCCAATATCTAAGGCGGCCTTCGACCAAATCGTACGTATATCCGTCACTGGTGTCGATTGAAGGAATCACTCTGACTGGCTTAGTTGGCTCTGCCTGGCGGATGAACTCGGCTAATTCTAGAGGGCTGGGTGATAGCCTCAAAAGGTTGGCTCGGGCTTCTTCGACCGTTTGATAAACAGATCTCCCACCCTCGCCTGAAACACTTACTCGGATTTCTTGAGGTGATATATAGATTGGCATTGCCGTACAAACTTCATCAATCCGCAATTTGTCTTCGTCTGAGATTTCAAATCCTGCCGCCTCTGCATTCTGTCTGATGTGCTCTAGATTTGTTGACTTTGGAATAACCACCACAGAGGGCTGGGAAATCAACCAATTCAATGCGATTTGTGACGGCGTCTTTTCGTACTTATTCGACAGTTCCTGTAAGAGCTTTCGTCTTAGATCTCCATCGGTTGTACGTCCCTTATCTAACGGACTGTAAGCAATTACGAGAGATTTCTCTTTTCTGCAGTGTAGAAGAATGTCTTGCTCAATAAATCTGTCGAACAGATTATATTCAAGCTGATTAGTAACAATTCTGTTTTCGTTCATGCTGCTTTGCGCGGCAATCATCTCCCGTTTGGAGAAATTGCTAACTCCGATATAATGGACCTTTCCTTCATCCACTAACTTCTCCATAGCTGACATGGTTTCCTCGATGGGAATTGTTGGATTTGGCCAGTGTATTTGGTACAGATCGATGTAATCGGTTTGTAGTCTCCTTAGTGAACCTTCAGCAGCTCGGAGAACCCCCTGGTAGGAACTATTTTCAGGTGAGAATTTTGTTGCAATAAAAAGTTTATCCCGCTTGCCTTTTGCCACGCGGCCTATTAGTTCTTCGGAGTAGCCGTCACTATAAATTTCTGCTGTATCCAAGAAAGTAAGGCCCAAATCAATACCAACCTCAAGGGCGTGTACATGCTCCTCTGCCTTTGACTCATCTCTTAAAAATTCACCACCAATTCCCATACATCCTTGACCGATAGATGAAATTCGCTCGCTAGGAACCAAATAACTGTATTTCATTTTGTGCTTACTATTTGTCGGATGCTCATTGACATTAGAAATCTTCAATTACTAATACTGGTACGTCATAGCCTGGGTAGGCAATTCGCCAAGCCCAATATTTCTTTATTTGATCAAATGGGTCATAGTAATCAATCTGAAAAGTGTCACCTTCTGCGCGTCGCACTTTTAGTGGTAACACTTTTCCTAATTTCAAAATTCTAGCTGCAAGTGAGACGGGACTCGGAAATAAATGTTCCCGATTCAGTAACGCATCCTCCAAAGTAATATACGGTCTCCTAAATTTGTCGCCGATCAGGATAATTCTGTCCGGATCAACATATCTTATTTCGCTTCTAAAATTTGAACCTAAATTTAGCAATTCTGTGCTATCTAGATTACCTTCAAAAAGTCGCATTATGTCATTCAGATGATCAATACTAGAAATTTTAAGTATCGGCATGATTTGATTCTCTTGTGCAAGTATGACTCCAACCGCAACTGCAGCCGGGCTTATTCCATGGTTTCTACCATATTCAAAAATCTCAGAATATTGTTTACTCCGAGATGTGATTTTCCCCTGCAGTAAGACACCATATGCCAGCATTGTTAGAGATTCCTGATTATTTGTAGTTTCAAGGTCAGAGAGATTCGTAAGGTTCAACTCAATCTGATTCGTCAAAATCTTCAAATTTGGCATTTTCTGGCGAAGTTCCTTGATTTCTTGGATGGAAAAATTGCAAACACCAAAATTGCCAATATCCCCTTGTTCAATTAAGAATTCGACTCCTTCAAGGATGCCCTCAATATTCGCAAGTGGATTGGGCCAGTGAAGTTGGAGCAAATCGATATTTTCTACTTGAAGTCTGGATAAACTCTTTGTGACTGATTCAACAACATCCTTTTTAGTGTGATGGTCTTCAGGGTAATACTTCGTGGCGATAAATGTACTATTTTTAAATTTCCTGATGTGTGCACCGATAACGGTTTCCGAAAATCCATCACCGTAGATCGGAGAAGTATCTACAAAAATTCTTCCAAACTCTGTTAACTTACCTATGATGTTTATTCGATTTTCCACATACCGTACGTCGTAATTCTCGAAAGTGCCAATTTTGGACATCCCTACTGCAATGCGATAAAGATTCGCATCTCCGATGGTTATGTCAGTTTTCATTGGATTTCATCAAAACTGTACATTCCAATCCGAACCATCGGTTTCAAAGTTACTTCTAATTTGGCTTTTGTCTTGAATGCCTTCGATCGACAATAAGCGATTTTTGATTTGATTCCGGAAGCCGTTTAGCTGATGAGCATTTTTTAATAGTGAAAGATACACTTGCTCATTCTTAAGATTTGATTGCATCTCATCCTTATTTTGCCAGATAAAAAGATTTAACTGGGATAACACCACGATCGCTCGTACGAGTTGAGAAGTCAGCGTGATGTCCTTCTCTTTCACAATTATGTCAATGTCGTTAGAAAGCCGCATTAACTCGGCCGTAAAATCTTCCCGTCCTTCATCCAATAAGTTGAGTTTGATTTGAGTTACAGTCATTCGGTCTACGAGTTCTGAAAAGGGAGGGAGAAATTGCCTCGAATTCATGCTATCGCTCATAGTAGAGAGTCTACCTCACGGAATTAGCGGCTTTGCCCTCGATACCATTCCACTGTCTTAGCAATCCCTTCCGCCAAGTTTGTGCGCTGATAGAAACCAAGAACACTCTTCGTCCTATCCATGGACATGATTCGAATTGGGTCACCCGCAGGTCCGTTGGCGTCCCACTCTAACTCACATTCCGGATTCGCGAATTGAATGATCGTCTCGGCAATTTCCTTAATGCTAATACCAACTCCATTGCCCAAGTTGAGCGGGAAATTACTTGGAGCTCTCTCCAGTGCTTCCAGCATCCAAAAAGCTACATCTTCAGAAAAGATGAAATCCCTTATTGCCGATCCATCTCCCCATACTTTCACTGGGCCGTTGGCATTTAGAGTCTTATAGATTAAAGAGGGGATGACTTGGGCGGTCTCCGGATTAAAATCGTCATTAGGGCCATAAACATTAGAGGGTCTAACAATTCTTACGGCATCCCATCCATGCTCAAGTTCTAGTGCCTCTCCTAACAATTCACCTACTCGTTTAGCAATGCCAGGTATTCGGTCATTCTGCTTTGGCATTCCGTTCCACATGTTATCTTCAAAGTGAATATCAGCTTGTGGGTACGAGCAAACGCTTCCAGCAAAAAGAAACCTTTTAATTCCCGCTAAGAACGATGCTTCCATAAGATTGGTTTGAAACCGCAACATAGGTATTAAATAACTTGCTACTTTTGTTTCACCGATTCCTACAGAACCTTTGATTCCAACTAAGTTAAACACATAATCCTGGGTTGCAACCGCTTTCTTACATGAGTCGATTTCGGTTAAGTCCATCCGTCTGAATTTGATAGCTTCTGCGTTTTGGTGAAAGACCTCTTTTATGCGAGCCTCCTCATCAAGTGAGACTATCGTTACGATGGAACCCCTCTTTAGCAGTTCGTTTACTAAGGGGATTCCTATAGTTCCTGTTCCGCCAGCAACAAGAACTCTTGCACCGTCATACATGTGGATTTTCCCAAACTGTTATTGTGTAACCATCATGAAAAAAAGAACCAAAAGTCTTTCTATGATCAAGAATTCTAAGCGCCCCTCGGCCTTCATATTCTTTCAGAAGACTAAAATATCCCCTTAGCCAATTTCGCTTCTCAATATATTTTTTGGCTAAAAAACCTAGTTCCGTAGTTGCATCATACGCCTCATAAATCGTTTCTAAATGAACTACTCGTTTGAATTTTGCAAGTAGAACGAAGTCCAAGAATGCCTTATGGTTCTCTCCCAATTGCTCCATAGCTCCTATAGTAAACATCATTGAATCCGGCGGGACTCTTTCTACAAACCTTAAATCCGGCTGAAACAAGTCAAACCGAAATCCTTCGAGATTAAGCCCAAATTCACTTTTTAACTTCTCAAGAATTTGAACGGATGATTCGGCCCAATCCGAGCCATACAACTCTTTTTCGGGAAAAATACTTGCAAGATGGACCAGATTAAGGCCCGTTCCACACCCAAACTCCCAGATACTTCTTGCATCAGCGAAATTCGCTCTAAAAAGAGTGTCACGCAGTACGGTAACAAAATTCGTTTCAAAATTTGGATCTTCGGGGACGATAAATCGCCCACCAAAGCGTGTCATACTATTCTTTCTGACGAATTTAGGAAGCAAATCAGAAAGATTTCCTGACTTGGTAAAGTCATCTAGGTTTTCTTGCCAACCTTTTTCCCAAATTTCTTGATATTCAGGTCCAGATTTCCTTTTTTCACTCAAAAGGAATTCAACAATGCGAATAATTGCTCGTTGCCGTTCATCATCTTCCGCATATCGATATAAGAAATTATTATTTCCAACAAATTTTACCGCCTCCGATGAAAGACTGACAGAAAGGAGTCTCTCAAAATCCTCTAAGTCAATTTTCACCGTAGGAGACCTCTTCAATTGAATTCTTAACTGAATTATAAATTTGTTCGGGACTCAAATTTGCCGCCGCTAACATTTCTTCACGGTTCGCTCCTTGGAAAAATAGTTGCTCGTCAATTCCCAAATTGGATAATTTCACCGGAAGTGAATGTTTTGTAATAATTTTGGAGATTTCTCCCCCCAAACTCGAGAGATAGGATTCTTCAATTGTTATCACATGAGAGTACTTCTTTATTTCACTCAGGAGAGCCTTCTCGGGCAACGGTTTTATAAGATGTACGTCAATTACACTAGGTCGCAATCCAAGCCTTTCCTCACACATGGAAGCTACCTTCAATATGTCATGTGAAATGCGACCGGTTGAAAGGAGAAGAAGTCGATTGTCCCCCTCTCTCAATAAAGAGAATCCTTTTTGAAGGGAAGAATCAACGCTTTCCAATCGATGGAAGGATTCCAAACTCTCTTTTTCAATTCGAATATAATGGGGCTTCCGACTCGAAACCGCAGCGTCTACAAAAAATCGCGTGTTTTCAGGATCCGATGAATTAAGGATTGTCATCCGAGGGATAGTTAGAACTGCAGAGAGATCTTGCAAACCCTGGTGGGTTGGTCCGTCTGTGCTGTAGGTGAATCCAGCGCCAACGCTCACAACATTGACCGGAAGTTGCATTGCAGCGACATCAATTGTCAATTGTTCTAGAACTCGCAAGCTTACAAAGGGGCTGATCCCGTATACAAATACAATTTTTCCACTCGCGGCTAGCCCAGCGGCTACTCCCACCATATTTTGCTCAGCGATACCAACATTTATGTAACGTTCCGGCATTTCTTTCTCGAATTTTGTGAGGGCAAACGCCCCATGGTCTGCACTTAAGATAATAATTTGATCGTTGTCTCTTGCCAGTTCCACCAGCCTGTCGAAAAATGCATCACGCATATCAATTTTCATTGGGGCCTCGATTGAGAGGGCGCGAGTTCGGACATTGCAACCGCGAACTTCGCATCGTCAATGCCTCCATGGTGCCAACTTGATTGGTTCTCCATAAACGAAACACCTTTACCTTTGACAGAGTACGCAATTACTAGCGAAGGCGCGCCAGAAGTCTTCTCAGAAATCTTCATCCATAATTGTTTAAGTGCAACGAAATCATGCGCATCAACCTCATAAACGTCCCAACCAAAAGCTTGCCATTTATCCTTGAAGGGTTCCAACCGGGTAATTGATTCAGTTGCTCCATGTGTAATGAGTCCATTTCGATCAATTATTGCGCAAAGGTTGTGGAGTTCGTGGTGGGCTGCAAACATGGCAGCCTCCCAGACAGAGCCTTCGTAACACTCACCATCGCCCATCAAAACAAAAATCCTACGTGAATTCCTATCCATTTTGTCAGCTAGTGCCATTCCAGATCCGATAGGCAAACCATGACCGAGAGAACCCGATATGACTTCTATTCCAGGAATTCGTGGATCGGGATGTTCACCCAGCAAGCGCCCTTGGTTTAAGAAATTAAGTTCCTCTTTTGGGAAATAACCAAGATCTGCAAGAACCGCATACAGTGCAATGCCTGCATGGCCTTTGCTGAGAATGAATCGGTCTCTTAAGGGCCATTTTGGATCTTGGGGATCGTATTTCAAGACGTTGCCATGGTAAAGACTTACTAAAATCTCAACAATTGAGTAAGCGCCGCCAATGTGCCCCTTACCAGCGGAATGAATCGCCTTCAAAATATCAATACGTATTTGGCGTGCCTTTTTAGGCAATCGCTCGCGATCATCCTCTAGTTCATGTGGCATCAAAAGGGACCTTTGAAATGTTTGTAGAAATCAGTCATAGATTGCTTAAGTGGCAAGAGAATCGAGTGGTTCTTGGCTCCAAAATGGAGGCCTACAATAGCATCTACTAGGTCATGAACGTCCGGGTAATAAAGATCCTCTAGGGCTTTTGCCGTTGGGCAGGGTGCTTGTTGCATTCCAAGACTTATAGAAGGTGCCTTCAACAGGGTTGGATCTGACTCATTAATGATTCTGTTTATTTCTGCCGCGACACCGTACGGCGTCCAAGAAGTGTCGGCCACTAATAATTTTCCTGTTTTGCGCACACTCTCCAGAATCATTTCATGATCCGGGTGCGAAATAGAATGCAGATCGATAATTTCTACCGAAATTCCATGCTCCTTGAGGTACCTCGCTGCTCTTTTCGCCTCAACAACCATAACTGAAGTCGCCACAACTGTTACGTCCGAGCCTTCATTTTCGAGTATTGAACCGAATAGTGGATTTTTTGGAACAGAATGACCTGGTTCGAACTCCAATTCGTACATTAGACGATGCTCAAGCATGACAACTGGACCACGATAATTATTTATCGCATATTCATAACTGGAAAGGACGCTTTGGGGAGAGGCTGGCATGAGCACAACTAATCCCGGAATGTGCGCGAGGAGAGATTGAAGACTTTGCGAATGCTGCGCGCCTTGTCCCCAACTGCGTCCAATTACCATTCGCATCATTAGAGGCACTTCAAAGAGCCCGCCAAACATGTAGCGGTATTTTGCTGCAAGGTTTATTAATTGATTAAAAACGAGCAAACCAAAATCTGCGCGAATATGGGTGTTTATTGGGTACATTCCATTGAGAGCGGCACCTATACAAATACCTGCAACGGCATCCTCCGATAGTGGTGTTTCAATCACTCTAGTTGGAAAGCGCTCTGCCAAACCCAAAGTTGTGCCAAATAAACCTTTAAAGTCAGCCACTCCCTGACCAATAATTAAAGTGTTCTCGCTCTTTTCCATAGCATTTTTCATGGAAGTCTCGAGCGCTTCTCGGTACGTGTTAAATGACATCTGTTAACAAATCATTAATAGTCGGAACGGGTGATCCATGCGCAAATCTTAACGCCTCATCAATTTCGGCAGCGATTTGATCTCGAAACACATCTAGTGCGACCTCTTCATTCAATAGCGGGTCTTTAGACTTCCAGATGTTCATTAATTCTTCAGAACGATATCCAGCCTGAAAATCCTCTCCAGGACCAACGTGCTCACGATATCTAGCAGTCGTTATTTTCAAAAATACAGGTTTTTGCTGGTGCCGAACCTGATCTATTGCCTTCTTAGCTATTTCTTGAACCTTTTCAGGATCGTAACCTTCATCAAGTTGTAAATAGGGAATTGCAAAAGACTCTAAGAGTTTATCCAATTTGAATGCTTGTCGTTCATGATGTGACGTATGCACAGCAAGCCCGTTGTCTTCACACAAAAATAAAATTGGCACTTCATGTAACGCTGCAAAGTTTAATGATTCATAAAATACACCTTGTTCCATCGCTCCATCGCCAAAATTGGCAACGAAAACTCGGTCTTGCTCTCCTTTGATTTTGGAAGCCAGAGCAGCACCTACAGCATGAGAGATTGTTGAGGCGACTACGGCAGAAGCACCAATAATTCCATGTTCGGGATCAGCTAAATGCATGGAACCAGCCTTGCCCTTACTCAAACCACCTACTTTGCCCATAAGTTCTGCGAAAAATTCTGGCAAGGGGCCACCCTTTGCAAGGTAAAACGCGTGACCGCGATAGTTGATGAAGACCCAATCTGTAGGCAGCAGATGGACGCAAACTCCAACGGCCACGGCCTCTTGTCCAATTGAAAGATGAACGGGACTTTGGATCTGATCCGACGGGTAAAGTTCAATAATCTTCTCTTCAACCATTCGGATACGGAGGGCTTCGTAAAGTAATCTACGTGTGGCCAACATGGCGCAATACTAGTCATTTCCTGGCTTTTTAGAGACATCAACAAGGCCTACACCTCACATAATTGATCGGAGATGGCAAGGGTGAGACTCATCCGGCAAGAAGTGGCGAATCGTGTCCAGTACTTCCTATAAGCGAGACATTGGTGAGATTGTGTTCAAGTTGCGCAGGAAAGACCAGAACTCATAATTTATCCTCATTTGAGTGAGAAAGACCAGGAATTATCGAGTTAAACGTTTATCTATATATTCACAGATACTTTCAAAATTTGATGAATCCACTTGAAGTCCGTGTATGCCAGCACCAATTGCAGCTTGCCCATCCGTAACTTTATCGCCGACAAAGAAAATTCGATTTCGATCTTTAACTTTGGAAACCTCAATTAATCCATTAAGCATCCCTGGCTTAGGTTTTCTGCATAAGCAGTCGTCCCATGGGGCATGTGGGCAAACCGCAATTAAATGAATATCGATGCCACTTGAGCTCAAAGATTTGAGAAGCTTCTTGTGAAAATCTTCCACGTCATTTAATGTGAGCAGTCCGCGCCCCACATAACTTTGATTTGTAGCGATCGCAATAATAGGGCTTGCCTTATCAAGCATTTTGATGCCTTCAATAACTTTAGGCAGAATTACACACTCCGACTTGCCGCTCATTGCTCCGAAATCTTCGCAAAGCGTGTTGTCTCTATCAAAAATCACGAGTGAATTAGAATTCACTCCAATTTTAGTATGACTACTTAAAATCATATTTATTAAAAATTTCCTTTTACTGAACACTCAATAGTAAGTCCACGTCCGGCAATGCTAGCAATCTGATCTCCTCTTGCCAATGCCTCACAATCCTATGGGGGTGAGATAATCCAAAAAACTATGAGATCTGTAGTGCTTAGAGGTCCTAACACGATCCTCATCCAATATTTTCACTTCCCACATCGGATCACAGATGACGCATGCCAAAAGTCCATCTCACGGATTCTTATTGATGGATCCAACTGGGGTGCTGACTCGACCCCAGGACAATTGAGCACATTAAATGGTCAGTGGCAGCCTTCCAATTTGGTTTCGTTCCTCTGGAGAAAAATGTAAGACTCCGCCTGATGCTTGACGTTTGATAGCCGCCTGATCCTTGACACTTCTAGGTGGTTATTTATAACTCATTTCTTGGCCATTGTCTGTGCGTTCTTCTTGCGGATCACCTCCCCGGGTTTGTTTCTTAGGGCGCTTTTGATGAGTTCAG
>Ga0315268_10006691_pt1 | contig 12242 bp, 13 predicted proteins | sample C1_top_MG_FD_204535 | JGI IMG/M metagenome (GOLD analysis project Ga0315268, IMG submission 204535) | Sediment microbial communities from Yellowstone Lake, YNP, Wyoming, USA - C1_top | ecosystem: Environmental > Aquatic > Freshwater > Lake > Sediment | place: USA: Wyoming | collected 2017-08-01 | reverse complement strand
GGCGGATTCCGGGATGACGTGAGTTTTATAGTGATCTTGTAAGCTTCATCCAATCATCCAAAGACAGATCCTGCGCCCGGATATCTTCCCTCCAGCCGAAACTTTTAAAGATTTCTTTGACTTTGGCGCTTTCCAACTTCAAGCCGACGGAAAGATTATTGTGCAATTGCTTGCGTTTGGAACTGAAGCCGATTTTTGCCAGGCGGAACAGCGCCTTTACATCAATATCGGGGGTTTCTTTCCGTAAAACCAACCGCACGACAGCCGAATCGACTTCCGGTTCCGGCCAAAAACTGGCTGGCGGAACGCTGAACAATATTTCCGGCTCGCTGTATAATTGGACCGACAGCGCGAGCAGATTCATCTCTCCGGGCTTGGCAATCAGCCGCTTGGCCACTTCCTTTTGAATCATGACGATTATTTCTGACGGCTTCGGGCCTAATTCCAAAAAATTCCTAAAAAAATGCGAGGTGATGCTGTAAGGCAGATTGGCGATAATCTTAAAATTAAAGTCAGCCAAGCCGAGATTAGCATAATTAATCTTCAGCGCATCGCCTTCGACTAATTTTAATTTTTCTGATTGCAGCTCTTCAACAAAATTTTCTTTCAGGTATTTCAGCGCCTGCCTGTCCACTTCCACCGCAATAACTTCCTTGGCAGCCAAAACTAGTTCAGAAGTCAAAACACCCAAGCCCGGACCGATTTCCAAAACCGTGTCGGCAGATAAATCGCCGGCGGCAATAATTATTTTTTCTATGACTGTTTCGTCAATCAAGAAATTCTGGCCTTTGGCCTTAGACGGCCGAAGACCGTACTGCTCGCAAATTTGCTGGATTTCGCGCTTAAGCATAAAAGATAGATTATGAGTAAAACAACCGGAACATACCAGAAAAAACTAGAGATGCTTAATCCTAAAAGCGTATGGCCGATAGTAATGATAAGGAAAAATTGCAAGAAATACAAAAAAAGAGCTTTTCTGCCCATTATCGCCAGGCAGTTGTTACGTAGCATATTACGTAACGAGTTGTTGGCTAAAGAATAGAACACCAAAGATAGAATTGCCAGCCAGCCCAGGATCCAGAGCCAGGTCAGAGGCGAGGGGTTCCAGTAACCGTTCAAATTAAAATCATTGTCAAAGGAAAAAATATTACTGCCACGCAATATTATAGATAAGACGAGCCAAGATGAGATTAGAAACGCTCCGGCCGATAATACTCTTATTCTGATTTTTCTGACCAACTCTCCCCTGGCAATGATTTCCTGTCCGGCGATCATGCCGATCAGCGCCAAAAAAAACCAGGGGTAAATCGGGAATTCCGACATGAATATTTCGGCAAAAATCCGATGGCTCAATGATAACGCTTGCAAGGCCGGGAAAATGAACGGATATATCATTAATCCTAGCAATACTATGGCCGAAAGCCAGAATCGCTTAAGGCGATCCAGAGTCAGGCTGTAAAAGGGATAAGCCAAGATGAGGCTGAGTCCGATCGTTTGCAGAATGCGGCCGCGCCAAAGCGGCTCGTCATAATAAAAAAACAGATTGATCAGCCAGCCCAGCGCAATCAGCTCCAACCCGCGTCTGAAATACTTTAAAAAAAGCAACGTTTCCGACTGGCTGGCGTTTTCCTTCTCTTTCTTTATTGATAAGACAAGCGATGCCCCGGCCAAAAATAAAAAAAGTGGCGGCGCAAAGGTGACCGTCAGATAAATCAGAAGATATGCCCAGGCCGGCATATAGCTAGCCGCCAGATAATGGCCGGCGTGATTGACGGCCATGAAAATAATCGCCAAGCCGCGCAGGGCATCGATGTATTCCCGCCGCTTCATTACTTGATCTTAAAGAATAAATAAAACAAGGTGAATAATCCGCCGAGAATAAACATGGCATTCCAGCCTGGCGTAAAAAGCGTGAGTATCAGGATGCAAAGCAAGATGGCGACGATCTTGCCGACCACGAGTGACATCTCGAAGAAGACGATCGTGCCCATGACCGAGCCGTTCTGGGCATTCTGATAAGTCGTGGCTGTGATCGGCAGAGCGATCGTGCTCTTGCTGACGCGCGAATATACGTCGATCAAAAGCACGCCCAGAGCGCTGCGAGTCACAATCTTAAAGAGCCAGCTGAAAAAATAAAAGATCGTGCCGGAGCGCAAGACCCGCACCTTATCGCTCTTATCGGTCCAACGGCCCACAAACAGCAAGACCACGGTGGCGATAAAGGTCGAGGCGGCGGCAATCAAGCCGAGCCCGAGAAAATCCTGAACCACCAGATACATGAAAATCGGCCAGATCACCAGCACGATCCATTCTTCGCCATAGCCCAGTTGGGCCAGAAGATGCTGCCGGTTATCTTTGCTGAATAAGCTCTTGAAAGCCGAAAAATAAGCGAATTTCTTGGGTTCGAATATTTCCTTGGTTACCAGCATCGGGATATTGGAGACTAACATCAGGATAGAGACGACGATAAATAAGACTCTGAAGCCGTAAAACTGGATGATCAGGCCGCCGATAAGAGGACCGAGAATATAGATACTCGACTCCAGCGCCCAAAGATTGCTGATTTCCCTGCCCTGCTCTCCGGCCGATGAGAAACGGGCGAAGTTCGAGTGGAAGGCCGGCCAATAAAAAGTTTTTTGGGCGACATAGGCGATAACGGCGACGATAATGAAGGCCGGCCAATTCCTGGCCGCGAACAAGGAAAAATAAATCAGGATAAAAAAGATGGAAGCGACGGCGATGGAGTTCTCATAGCCGTAGCGCTTGGCGAATTTCGCCCCGAGCGGCACCGCGAACAGATACGGGATATAGATCGCCAGATAAAACAAGGCGATAAAAATCAAGGTAGTGCTGAGCGGAAAATGAGGGCTGATCAAAACGTAAAGAAAAACCGGCTCGAAAATCGTCACCATGGAGACAGCCAGATCCAAAATCAAAGTCGACGTCCAAAGCTCCCGCACTTGGCGGGTCAGGTGTTTGGCGAATAATGATGATATTATTACAGACGGCTTGGAGAACATCTAATTGAATTTAATATATTAAATTGTTGTCATCCCCGCGAAGGCGGGGATCCAGGCTAATCCAGCATTTTTTCCGATAAATCACTCCAATCAGGATTTTGTTCTTCAATTATGCGCATTTTCCATTGCCTGTTCCAATTCTTAAGTTTCTTTTCGAAGTAAATAGCCTCATTAACATCTTCAAATGTAGTAAAATATACTAATTTATCGACATTATATTTTGAAGTAAACCCTTTAAACGCTTTATTTTTATGCTGCCAATTTCGTTTAACTAAATTATTCGTCACCCCGATATACAAAGTGCCGTTTCTCGAGCTAGCTACAATGTAAACATAATAATATTTGGTCATTCAATTTAACCTGGATCCCCGCCTTCGCGGGGATGACATCTAAATAACTTTTTTAACAATATTATATAATCGGTAAAAAAGCTCTTTATAGACAAAATCATACGCTCCGATATATTGCGTAAGGGAGAGATTGGGCGCGAAGCCTTGCTTGAATCGCGTCACTCCCGGCCAGCGTTTGGCAGGGGCGCCCCAGAAATCGTAATACTTGCAGCCGGCTTTTTTTGCCTCCTGAATCATCTGCCATTGCAACAAGTATGGCGCCATCTTGTCCCGATATTCATAATCCGATGCCCCATGCAGGTAAATTTCCCATCGGCCGAAATTTATCATGATATTTGCGGCGATATTCTTTTCTCCCGATCTGGCAAAGACTAAGCTGACTCCCTGGCACTTCAGCATCTTGCGATAATATTCCTTGCTATGCGATTTGATTGAGTCGCGAACGGAAGTCTTCTGCAATAATTCCCAAAATTGCTCGAATTGTTCCGGGCTATTATCGCTTTCGACGATTTTTATCTCATGCTTCTGGGCCACTTTGATGTTATAGCGAGTCTTCGGCTTCATTTGCGTAAGCAGCTTTTCCTCGCTCAGCGACAAATCCAAAATCAGCGTGCTCTTAGGCTGGACATCGCCGACAAAATTGAATTTATTTTCAATCAGTTCCTTATTGCTCTGCCACGGCGGATCCAAACGGAAAAATATCGCTTGTTCCTGCTTGGCGATCTTCGCAATCGCTTTGAAAATAAAATCCGTGATTTCTGTTTTATCAAGATTAGAATCGATAACCGGCCCGCGCGGGCAATAAAGATAAGAAAAACCCAAAGTCATCTCATGCTTAACAACCAAAGCTGTAGCAATAAGCTTAGAACTATCCATGACAGCTAAACGGAAAATCTTGCGCCCTAAATCCTGCTGGAATTTGCCCCAATTCCATGATTGCAAAAAACCGCCGTCGCTCGCCTCTTTGGCGGCAAAGGCATTCCAATCTATTTCTGATAAATTGTATTTGATGGAGAGATTCACAGACATATCATAACATATTTGCGCGCATTTTAAAAATTTTGGGCGTAAAAATGCCGAGAACGACGTTCTCGGCAAAATGAGCTTTAGTGATTAGGAAAATTCTTATCTACGACCACGGAAGTGAAATCCAAGGCGTGGCCGCTTTGGGTCATAAGATGCAACGTAACGTGATACTCCGGTTCGTCCCTGCGCTTATCCGCCTTCAGGGAAACGAATTCCACTCTGCCCGATTTCTTGCATTCATCGATTGCAAACGCGGCTGAATTTTGCAGCCAAACTCCGTCAGCATCCAAGACAGTAACGTTCAGCTGAGAAAAGCATGACTGCGCAATCATGCCGGCGATGACTTGCTCTTGCGCCAATATCGCGCTTTTCTGCGAATCCAGTAGCATCTTGGAGATGGCGATAATGCCGACCGCCAGAATCGCCAAAGCGATCAGGACTTCGACCAAAGAAAAACCGTGTTTTTTCATCATTCGCTCCTATCTTATAACCGGCTTACTCGCCGATATACAATCGCAACGCTAGTTTTTCCGGCAAGCCAGCTTTCCTAATGCTTTCGGCCGCTTCCCGAATCGGATATGCGACGCGCCGCCAAGCAAATGACTTGCCATAGGCTTTTATTTCCAAAATGCCATAAGCCGCCCGGTTATCCTTGTCCCGCGGCTGGCCGACGCTGCCCGGATTGATCAGATATTTATCTTTCTGATCCAAATTAATGCTATCAATCTTTGCCACCTTCACTCTGCCGGCCGTCATGGCATAGCAGAGAGGCTTATGCGTGTGGCCGATAAAATTAATGGCAGATGGAGCGAAATTTAACTCGCCCGGCGCTTCTTTCTCATAAATATAATTGAAGTTGTCGCCGGAAAAAGATCCGTGCGCTATAGCCGCGCCATATTCCGAAAATTCCAACGTCTGCGGCAAAGCGGCAATTTCTTCCGCTGTTCCGGCTGGCGCCGTCATTAGCGCAAATTCTACTCCGGCAACCGCGGCGTAATTGAAATCCATCATCGACTTGGCATCAATCAAGGCATTTTCATGATTGCCCATTAACGTCTTGGCTTTCATTTCATCTCTGCTTATCCGCCAGCACTCCCAGGGATCGGCGCCATAGCCGATAACATCTCCCAGGCACCAGACTTCATCAACTTTCTGATCAGCCATATCTTCCTGAACGCAACGAAGCGCAGGAAGATTGCCGTGAGGATCGGTAATCACCGCTATCTTCATCGCGCTTCTCCTATGTTGTTTTTCTGTCAAAGGACTTCGAAATATAGTAGCAAATTGTTACTGCTTTGTCAATATTAATATTTTAACGTCAGCTCATGATTTTGACTTCGTAGGCCGTTTTCTGTTTTAAAATATCCCGATAGTTGCCATTAGGCCGATTTCCTGATATCATATAAATTAACACGATTATATGGAAAATAAATTACCCAAAGTTGTCATCGTCGGACGAGCCAATGTCGGCAAATCGACCTTATTCAACCGCATTATAGAAAAACAGAAAGCCCTGGTCTCATCCATGGCCGGCACGACGCGCGATAGGAATATCGGCGTGGGCGAGTGGCGCGGCAAAAGCTTCGAGCTGACCGATACCGGCGGGCTTGATATTGATTTGAGCGAAGAAACCCATCAGGATATCGCCAAGGGCGTGATCAGGCAAGCCTTGACGGCTATCGACAAGGCGGATTTGATTCTGTTTGTGATCGATGTCTATGAAGGCGCGACCGCGGCAGATAAGAAATTGGCCAACGACCTTTTGAAAAAGGGTTATAAACATAAGATGCTTTTGGTCGGCAACAAGGCCGAAACCGCTCGCATCAAGAAATACGAAGCCGGCGCCTTGAAGCTAGGCCTGGGCGAACCGCTTTATATCTCCGCCGCTTCCGGCTCCGGCGTCGGCGATCTCTTGGATATTGTACTGGATAAAATCGAGCACGTCATAATCCCGCTTAAAGACGAAAACGCCGTCAAGCCGATCAAGGTCGCCTTGCTCGGCCGCCCCAACGTCGGCAAATCTTCGATTTTGAATTCAATCTTAGGCGAAGAACGCGTCATTGTCTCTGAGGTCGCGCACACTACGCGCGAGTCGCATGACACTGAATTCAATTACAACGGCCGGGACTTCATCATCATCGATACGGCCGGCATCCGCAGAAAATCCAGGTTGGATAAGGAAGGTCTGGAAAAAAAATCTGTCGGCAAATCCATCGCCGCCATCCACGACTGCGATGTCGCCGTGCTAGTGACCGATGTCAACCAGAAGATTGATATGCAAGACAAGAAGATTACTCAAGAAATTCTCGAGTCCGGCAAGTCGGTCATTATCGTCGCCAACAAATGGGATCTGATCGATGACAAAGACACTGATACGATCAATTCGCATGTGGACCGCTACCGTTTGGATTTCCCTTATTTATGGTGGGCGCCGCTCATCTTCGTTTCCGCCAAAGAGAACTTGCGCACCAAAAAAATCTTGGAGCTGATCCAGGAAGTCGTCGCCTCGCGCTCAACCACTATTTCCGATTCCCAGCTCGATAAATTCCTCAAGCAGAGAATCAAGCAACATAAGCCGTCACGCGGCAAAGGTTTGAAGAACCCATATATTTACGAGATCCACCAGGTGGGGATTAATCCCCCGCGCTTCGAGATCTATGTCAACGATCCGACGACGCTGCATTTTTCCTACATCAGGTTTTTGCAGAATAATATGCGCGAGCAATTCAAGATCATCGGCACGCCGATACAAGTCGAACTCAAGAAATGGTCGGCCTTCCACCAAAAGGAAGCCGAGGCCTTGATTCGCCATGTCTCCAGCAAAAGCAAGAAAAAACCGACTAGATACGCTAAATAAAAATATTCAATATTAATCAATTTACAATTTACAATAAATTCTCAATTTTATAATTTTCAATAATGGCTATGGATTGATAATTGTAAATTTATTGAAAATTGATTATTGATTATTGATAATTATTATGAAATTAATTATAGGATTAGGCAATCCGGGCAAAAAATACGATAACACTTGGCACAACCTCGGCTTCGCCGCTCTGGCGGAACTGCGCGCCATACTGGATATGCCGCCGCTAAAAAAATCGGATAAGTTCCGCGCCGATCTTTGCGTCGGCACTTATGCCAGCGACCGGATCATCCTGGCCGGGCCTTCGACATACATGAATAATTCCGGCGAAAGCGTCCAAGCGTTGGCTAAATTTTACAAGATAAAATTTTCAGATATCGCTGTCATTCAGGATGACATCGATCTGCCTTTGGGTAAGATCAGATTAGCCAAAGATTCTTCGGCCGGCGGCCATAACGGCATCAAATCGATCATCGAGCAATTAGGCACCAAGGACTTCAGCCGCATCAAGATCGGCATCAAGACGAATAAGCTGGAAAAGATTGAGGCTGCCGACTACGTCCTGATGAAGCCTGACAAGGCGGATAAACTCATCGTAAAAACCCAGACAAAAAAAGCGGCTGAGGCCGCGAAGGATATTCTGGAACTGGGACTGGAGAAAGCCATGAACAAGTGGAACTAAAATGACGGCCACATAACTGCCTGCCAGCTTACGATAGATTGCCAGGAGGGAGGCAATTGCCGCGAGTTAACAGACAGATATATAGCCGTCATTACGACCCCACCTTAGCATATGATATTAATAAAGTCAATAGCCGAATATTAGTAAAAAGGGGGGCTTTTTTTGTTGCCGAATTTAATTTTTTTAAATAAATTTTAGCGCACATTTTATGAGCGATGATTTGAAATATTGGATCGCTGTCAGCCGCCTGCCGGAAATAGGCTCTATCAAATTCCAAAAGCTGATCAAGCGCTTCGATCGTATGGAACAAGCGTGGCAAGCGCATCTGCCGGAACTGATGTCTGCCGGCATAGGCGAGAATGAAGCCCAGCAAATCATTATTGCGCGATCGACGATCAATCCTGATCTTGAGCTGGAGCAAATGGATAAATCGGACATCAAAGCAATTACTATCAGAGATGACAACTATCCGAAAAATTTGAAGCAGATTTTCGACGCGCCAGCCATACTTTATTTTCGGGGCAGCCTTAAATGCCTGAGCCATCCATGCCTAGCTGTTGTCGGCGCACGGAAGCACACGGCCTACGGCCAAGCTGCGGCGGAAAAGATTGTGCCGCCGCTAGCTGCCGCCGGTATCACCATTGTTTCCGGCTTGGCGCTGGGCATCGACGCCATCGCTCATAATTCCGCGATAAAAGCCAAAGGACTGACAGCAGCCGTGCTCGGTTCTGACCTCAGTTGGAAAAACATCGGACCAAAAACTAATTTCAAACTGGCCGAAGAAATTATTGAAAGAGGCGGCTGCCTAATATCGGAGTATCCCGTGCCGATGGCCGCCAACAAAGCAACATTCCCGCAGCGCAATAGGATAGTTTCCGGCTTATCGCGAGGTGTGCTGATAATTGAGGCGGGAGAATACTCCGGTTCGCTCATCACTGCCGGATGCGCGCTTGAGCAGAATCGCGACATCTTCGCCGTGCCGGACAGCATCTTTTCGCCTTACTCGACAGGCGCCAATAACCTAATCAAAAAGGGCGCCAAACCAGTGACGACAGCCGATGACATCCTCGGCGATTGGCTGTGCCAGGAAACGCTAAAATTAGACGCTGATAAGCCTCTTACGCCGGCCGACGAAGTCGAACAATCAATTCTCGATGCGCTGTTCTATGAACCACTACATCTTGACAAACTTTCGGAAGTATGCCAGATTAGGATTAATGTCCTCGCGAGCAAACTAATGATGATGGAACTAAAAGGTATGGTTAAAAGCATCAATGGAGGCAAATATATTAAAAATTCTTAAAACTTTATGTCCAAAAAACTTCTCATCGTCGAGTCCCCTGCCAAAGCTAAAACTATTTCAAAATACTTAAATAACGAATATACCGTCAAGGCATCAGTCGGCCATATCCGCGATCTGCCTAAATCCAACAAGAACGCCATCGACATCAAAGCCGGCTTCGTGCCGCATTATGAGATCTCGCCGGGCAAAGAAAAAGTCGTCTCCGAATTGAAGGCTTTGGCCAAAACGGCTGATGATGTCTTACTCGCGACCGATCCGGACCGCGAAGGCGAAGCCATTGCCTGGCATATCAAAGAGGCTATCGGATTAAAACATCCCAAGCGCGTCGTCTTCCACGAGATTACAAAGGAAGCCGTGCAGGAAGCGATGAAGCATCCTCGCGATATTGACGAGAATCTGAAAGAAGCCCAGGAAGCGCGCCGCGTCCTGGACCGCTTGTTCGGCTATGATCTGAGCGGCCTCTTATGGAAAAAACTTCGCTACGGCTTATCGGCCGGCCGCGTCCAATCCCCGGCTCTGCGCATTATTGTAGAAAAAGAAAAAGAAATCCGCGCCTTCGTGCCGGAAAAATATTTCGTCATTGAGGCGGACATGGAAACTCCCAAGACGGAAAAAATCCATTTTAAGTGCGCACAGGAAGTCAAAGAATCCGCTGATGCCGAGAAAATCGTCAACGATGCGAAGACGACTGACTGGACCGCCGGTTCGATCGATGAGAGCGAAGCCATCCGCCGAGCCAAAGCGCCTTTCCATACTTCCACTCTCCAGCAGGTCGCCTCGAGCCGCCTGGGCTATTCGCCGTCCATCACCATGCGCTTGGCGCAGAAACTTTATGAAGCCGGCCATATCTCATATATGCGTACCGATTCCACTAATCTTTCAGCGCAGGCCATGAAGGAAACTAATGCTTTGATTATAGAAAAATACGGCAAAGCCTATGCCAAGCCGCAAAAATTCTTGACCAAAAGCAAGAATGCGCAGGAAGCGCATGAAGCCATCCGCCCGACGCATTTCAGCGTCTTAGAAGCGGGCCATACGCCTCAGGAAAATAAGTTATACCAATTGATCTGGTCCAGGACTATGGCCTCGCAGATGGCTGACGCCAAAATGCTCAAGACTCGCGTTACTGCTCAGGCAGAAGGACTACCAGATTTTACTGCCGATGGCATGCGCATTGTTTTCGACGGCTGGCTGGCGGCTGATAAAAGATCGAAAGGCGAAGAAATAGAATTGCCGAAAGTAGTCAAAGGTGAAAAATTGAAACTCTTGGACATAACCAATGAGGAAAAACAGACCGAACCGCCGCATCGTTACAGCGAAGCCGGCCTGGTCAAGGAATTGGAAAAGCGCGGCATCGGCCGTCCGTCCACTTACGCCTCCATCATCAATACGATCCTGGCGCGCGGCTACGTCGAGAAAGAGCAGAAATCATTGAAGCCGACCGATACGGGCGAAGTCGTCGATGATTTTCTGGAGAAATATTTCGGCAACTATATTTCCGACACTTACACCGCCGAACTGGAAAACGAACTGGACGAAATCGCCAAGGGCAAACTGACTTACCTCAAGCTGCTCAAGGATTTTTACGGCCCGTTCAATGAAGAAATCAAGAGCAAAAAAGATATTCCGAAGATTTCCGATTTAGGCAAAGCACCCGCGAATATCAAATGTCCGATCTGTGGAGGTGACATGATTATAAAACTGAGCCGCGGCGGCAAATTCTATTCCTGCGCCAAATATCCTGATTGCCTCGGCGCGATGACGATCGAAGGCAAGGTCTTGGAAGCGCCGAAAGAAACCGGCGAAGATTGCCCCGAGTGCAAGACCGGCAAGCTAATCGAACGCGAAGGCAAATTCGGCAAGTTCATCGCCTGCAGCAACTATCCCAAATGCAAATTCATCAAGAAGGACGAAGCTGCCGAAGCCGAACGCGCCAAGCTGGCTGATACCGGCGTGCAATGCCCGGAATGCAAAACCGGAACGATGGTGGAACGCCGCGGCCGCTACGGCGTTTTCTACAGCTGCAGCAATTATCCGAAGTGCAAGAACATCACCAAGGCCAAGCCGACCGGCAAATTATGCCCGACCTGCGGCAAGCTGATGATGGAAGGCACCAAGACGATTCCCGAAAGATGCAGTGATAAAAATTGTCCTAACCACAATCCGCAAAAATTGAATAAATAAGCCAGATAAAAATATCCTCTCTCGAGCAAATCGAGAGAGGATATTTTTGAAATACAAATCAGCCGTATAACTGGCTATGCGTTCCTAAGGCGACAAATACGATAACGCCGCCATCAACGGCATAGACTGCGCGCCAATCACCGGCGATATTAATGGTGAAATTTCCGGACAGATCGCCTTTCAGCGGATGATTTTTCAATATGGCATTATCAGGATCGGATAAAAAAATCTCCAACCGCTCATCGAAGGATTTCCTGATGGCTGAGGGAGATTTTTTATAATGCTTTTTGAATTGCCTGGCGAATCTTATTTCCATACGATTACGATTTCAGCCACTTAACAGCCGACTTCGCATCCTTGAACGCCGGTGACAGTTTTTTCGCCTTTATCTCTTTTTTGCCGGCCCCGATCGCTTTGACCAGCCAAGGGCCGGGCTGGGCATCTTTGCCCAGATTAATGTAGACGATTTTGTTCTGAACAAAATTCCGCAAAGCTACATTCAGCACGTCGCTCAAATCGAGCCCCATTTCAGCGGCCAATTTCTGCGCCTGCGCCTTGACTTTCGGCTCGGTTTTGAAATTTATTACAGTATTCATAGTTATATACGTTATATATACATTGTATATATAACGGAAACAACTGTCAAGATGATTATCCACAGCCATAAATCAAAAACTCCCAGACTTGTGAACTGGGACCCCAAAAGTAGACACCTTAAATAAGTGCCTACTTTTTTAATTTGATATAATTAAACTGATTAACGCTAACAGCCAAACATATGCTTACCCAGGAACAAGTCAAGGAATTGCTA
>Ga0315268_10006690_pt1 | contig 12243 bp, 12 predicted proteins | sample C1_top_MG_FD_204535 | JGI IMG/M metagenome (GOLD analysis project Ga0315268, IMG submission 204535) | Sediment microbial communities from Yellowstone Lake, YNP, Wyoming, USA - C1_top | ecosystem: Environmental > Aquatic > Freshwater > Lake > Sediment | place: USA: Wyoming | collected 2017-08-01 | reverse complement strand
TCCGCACATTCAAGCGCCCGCACCGTTTCGACAAGCTCTGAAGTAAGATTTGCGATCTCCAGACTCAATATGGTGGTGTCCTTTCCTGAAATCAGTTTTTTCAAATTCGTTGATGTATCAAGCGCAACAATCTTGGCATGATCCATAATGCCTATGCGGTCGCACAGCAAATCAGCTTCAACCATCATGTGCGTCGTTATAATGATTGTGATCTTGTTTTCTCTATTGAGTTTCTTTACAAAGTCCCTGATTTCAACAGACGATTGAGGATCCAAGCCCAGAGTTGGCTCATCCAGAAAAAGCACTTGAGGCATGTTGAGCAACGCACGTATCACGTTCATCCGCTGCCGCATGCCAGTGGAAAATGTACCCACTTGAGCGTTCTTCCATTTGGTAAGCTGAACCAGCTCCAGCAACTCGTCAATTCTCTTCGTCAAGACAGCTTTTGGAATATTGAAGAGACTTCCAAAAAACCACAGGTTCTCTCTGGCCGTCAAACGATTGTACATTATCATCTTCTCGGAAACGATGCCTATCAGTTTCCGCACCTCAGTGTCATTCTTCACTATGTCGTAACCGCCAATCGTGGCAGTTCCCTTCGTAGGCCTAGTTAACGTGGAGAGCATTCGCAGGGTCGTGCTCTTGCCCGCTCCGTTGGGACCGAGCAGACCGAATATCTCGCCTTTCTTAACGTCGAACGAGATGCTATCAACCGCCACGAAATCGTTAAATTTCTTGGTAAGGTTCTTCACCGCGATTGTTGACTCAGTTTCCAACTGTGAGTCACCTTCATTCAATATTATCCGTTGCAATATATCTAAGTAAAATATGAATATTCCTATAGACAGTAGTAACTTTGAAATGCACATGCGTGTGAGAAAACGTAATAAGGCCTGTTGAAGAAGTGGATTTGAAGGAAGGAAAAGTAGATGGATGTTTTCGAAGCAATAGAGACGAGAAGAAGCATCAGAAAATACAAGCCGGAACCTATTCCTGCGGAGAAGATGGAAAAAATCCTTGAAGCTGCAAGATTGGCTCCTTCCGCAGCTAATCGGCAACCATGGCGGTTCGTGGTGGTCCAGAACGCGGATCGAAAGAAAGCCTTAGCTGAAATTGCTAATAACCAGAAATTCTTAGGTGACGCGGGAGCGATTGTGGTTGCGATGGGTGATCCGGATGTGACAGCGAAATGGTACGAAAAGGACACGATGATAGCTTTGGAACACATGGTTTTGGCTGCCACTGCCTTGGGTTACGGCACTTGCTGGATAGGCGCTTTCGATGAAGACGCAGTAAAAAAACTGCTCAATATTCCACCTAAAATGAAGGTCGTCGCGCTTCTACCAATTGGAAAACCAGACGAAACACCCCTCCCGAAACCGAGAAAAGAGCACTCTCAGATATTTCAAAAAGAAGAATGGCAGAACCCTTAGTCAAGGATTTGCCAACGAGACAACGCATCGTCGGCAAGAGTTGATTGTCATTAGAAAAACCTAATTCTCCGTGTGCAATTACTGTTGTAACTGGATGAACAGTGGGGAAAGAGTGGCCGAAAGCGATATTTTGCCCATTCTGTGGGGCGCCATGCGACAAGCTTGTGCCGTCAAGCGGCATGCTGAAGTGCGCATATTGTGGCGGATCTTTTCAGGCTCCGCCAAGAATGGACATCGAAGTTTCCTCATGTTATATTCATCCAGACAGATTTTCGAAAGGACTATGCAACGATTGTGGCAACAATTTCTGCGAGGACTGCCTGCATCCGTTTGACCTTCGGACCCGTGATGACAACGCCACTCTGTTCTTGTGCTCAAGCTGCCTTAGAGACAGAAAGGTTCAACAGGCTAGGGGCAGCTTCTTTTCAGGCATTTTGGTGACGCTGGCAGGACTGCTGCTTCTGTTTTTGGCGCCTGACGCGTTCGGGAAAATTATACTTGCGTTGCCAGTTATTTTCGGAATCGGCCTACTGATCTACGGCTACTCAAAGGGAAGAGAAGCAGATGCAGAGTACGATGAATCGGTTGCGAGCGAGCCTTAGCCCGTTGCTCTTTGGCAACTCTACATTTTTTCTACTAGAATCTAAACTGGTTTCATGCCTTGACAGGACATTGGCGAGACACGGAACAAAACGGCTACTACTTCTGAGTTTCTCCTCAGGCCTTAAATCCCGAAAATCACAATTCATGCAGTGACCAGATGCGCTTGATAATAGATGAGGAGATTGTTGTGGGAAAGAATAAGGCCAAATTCACTTATCCGCCCTATGTCATGCCTGTGAGTCTCGTAGGAGCAAACGTAAGCAGAAAACCAAACTTTGAAGCGATCGCATGGTTCACACTCATGGACTATCAGCCAAACCTGATCGGCATATCGTCCGAGAAATCACACCACACAAACAAAGGCATACGAGAGAACAAAACGTTTAGCGTGAACATACCGTCTGCAGACATGGCTGCGGCTACTGATTTCTGCGGATTGCATTCAGGTTCGAAGGTTGACAAGTCGAACGTATTTGACGTCTTCTACGGAGAGCTCAAGACAGCACCCATGATAAGCGAATGCCCCGTTAACATCGAATGCAGACTCAATCAGACATTGGAGCTGTTGCATGGTGAGATTTTCGTCGGAGAGATCGTTGGAGTATACATGGAAGACAAGTATCTGACTGACAACAAGCCGGACACAAGGAAGATCGACCCGCTACTATTCGAGGGAACTCTTGGAAACTACTGGAAGGTTGGAGAACACGTAGCCAGAGCCTTCACGGTAGGAAAGAACTACAAGCCAAAACAGGACAAATGAGAGCATCGTGTCATCACCTATGAGCCGAGCGAATACCGAAGCCTTTGCCACTCAACAGCAAGTCTATCCGCCCTCATACACAAACAGGCTCAAATCTGCACTCATCACATGAAGTGAAGCACACTAGTCATTTGTAGCATTTGATGTTTCCCCCTCAACATTGTCAAGAGGAAAAACAGAGATTGCCAGAAGCCGGACTTGATAGGCTGCCATCGGGACAACATTATGCTTTTCGGAGAATGGAAGTGAGAAGATGCTCTGCGTCTGCTGTTTTTTGCCCCGGACTTGCAGCTTTTGGGTTCGTCTCTTGGAATTGAATGACTGAACGAACGATCATCAAAACAACTATTGCAGTTGCAAGCGCAGCGAATAATCTGAAATCAAAAATCACGGAATTTTCACCTTCCTCTGCTTTTCCTCCTAGCACAGCAAGACCTAACGTCTCAGGATGCCCGAGACCCAATAGAAAAAAGACCATGAAAAGCCAGAAAACCTTCCAGACCGCAGAAAGCGCCAGATGCCTAGGAGAAGACTTTTTCACATGCCCCCGTAACACGATCAAGACAGACAGCGCAACACCTACCAGAGCTATTCTGCTGAGAAGATCCATCAAGTCAAACCCGCCTTGCACAGATAAGGCCTTGAAGAACTCTGAGGGAATGAACTGTCGACCAACGACTGGCAAAATAGTTAAGAAAACCAAGATCAAGACAGCCTTCAGCACAGCCTTCACATTTACGTTCAAAGCTTCGCATCCCCCGGAATCCGCATGGTCTGCGTGAACCCAACAAGACCAGCTAGCGTGCGTATACCAAACATCATCTCAAACACCACATCAGCTCCCTGTTCTCCATCAAGATTGTACTTTTGAACCTCTTCATACGGAATCGTGAGAACCAGAGAGACTGGGCTTTGCCCCCCAGGCGCCATGTACACTGACGTGGAATTTACGGCAATGTATTCTCCGCTCGCGTTGGTAATTCCCAATTGAATAAACAAACTCATATCCAGAACTCCGTTGTTTCGAGGATCTGCATTGAACGTGAGTACCCAGTCGCCTGCAAGACCGTTTTTATCAAGTTCGAGGCCAAACGTGTCTCCAGAAACTGCGCCAATCAAGCCAATGAAAAGAGTATACATACTCAAAGCAAAGAGAACTACAGTTAACAGTATCAGACCTATTATGCCGAATTTGAGCGCCCTGATAACCTTTTTTCTATTCATCGCTTACGGTCTCCTTTAAGCGGTCATTATGCATAGCGGAGGTATTGTTTTATTTAGGTTTAGATTTGGAGACAAAACGAAGTTACTTCTTGCGCACTTTTTTGCCGATGAAACCGCCTGCGGCACCCAATCCTGCTGATATCAAGGCAAATGGCAGAGCCATCATGATAATTATTGCCATTGCCACGTTTGGGTCAGCAAACGCTCCAGATTGGAGAACGAGCCCTTCCACGATGAGCATTATGAAAGGAACCAGAAACCCGAGCATCAATCCCTTCTTTACTCCTCCAGACAGAAAACCTATCACGAAAGGAGCTGCCAACATGAGAATGAGCTGGGCACCAGTAAGATCTCTCTGCACGGATGCGAGGACAATTACCAAGGCATACATTATTATTCCAACAGTTATAGCAGAAACAGTTCGCATGTTCATGAAAAATCACTACCACCGCATAAGTATGAGAATCTGATTATAAGCATTCGCATCATAATTGACAAGACTTTTACCCTCCAGCAAGAGTATGAGAAGCAAAGGAGAGGAAGCAACTGTCTTCACTGAGCAACGAAATAAAACGCACCAGCAACGCGCTCAAAAACGGAGCTGCAACCCAAGTCGCAGACTACGAGCAACGCTTCTCCTCACTCAAAAACCTCTACAACGACCTATTATCCAGTCTTATAAGAATGAATTTTAGCTGCAAAGAAGCCTCTGAAACTGCTGAGGAGTTTTTTGGCTCATCAGAGGTTCGCTTCGCGGGCGTGGACGGAACGATGTATTCGCGTCCACTGTTTGACATGGTCATCTTCTTTGGCGGCGCGTACGCTTCAACAGGCACCGTGGCCTTCAAAGGAAACGACAAGCCGCTGGTTAGGTATGATTTGAAGACGATGCGGCAGAGCGCTGGCATATCAAGCGTCATGCCTGTCTACATCAACGAAGTCATAGATTTGGATCAGTCCTTCTACGGCGAAGAACCCTCAGAAGAGATGAACCCCAACAAGCCATTAACAGACGAATCAATAATCGACAACGCAACCGTCGCAAACTGGATAATGACGTTCGCCGAGTACTACTTGGCCTACAAGCTAGCCACAGATCCAGCCCAGAACATCCGCATACTCCTCCTAGACAGAAGCCTTTCCATCGAACGCGCCAGCTTGCTTTATGACACTTCTAAGCACGAGTTCTGGAAAACCAAAAGCAACATAAGAGGCTACAAAATCGACGACACGCCAATAGACGATAACGACCTCACCATTGCAAGACAATGCGTCTGCAACCAGGCTCTGAACCTGCCGCCAACAAGAGCAGACTACTTGATCCACGCAATAACGCATCTACTGGAAAACAAAAAGACCCTAACCGAAAAGCAAATTCTAGCCGAGCTGGGAATAGCAGACGAGAAAAGGGCTAAGCGAGCAAAACGGGCGCTCCAAAATCTTGTCAAGAGAGGCGTCCTCTCACAGGAAAAAGACGAATCCTACCTTCTGAACCCGAAGTACAAAACCACTCGTGAACGCGTGAGAAAACTCGTAATAACCTTGGGTGACCGCTTCTTCTACACCAAAACCGACAAAGTGATGAAAATAGAAAAAGACGGCAAAGAACACTGGCTCACCACGCTGGACATTGCTTTCCTGACGCTCTTCACGCTACACATGCTCATGGAGGAATGCTGGAAACGACACATTCTGCTCGTGGGCATGACCAAGGACACGGCCGCACGAGACTTCAAACGCCAGCTAATCCCGATAATGCACAACGAAGGCCTACTGAAAACAGCCATCTCTCAGGAAACCTTCGGAAAACTTCCAAACACTGACCGCATGATCCTCCAATCAACAAGCATATTCAACCTAGACAAAATAACGCCGCCTTGGAGCCTAATTGAATATGATTCTGCCGTGCGCACGATGATCGCGGACAGGCAGAAACGCGGAGGCCATGTTTCAGGCGCCATTAAAAACCGCATAACTCTCGAACGCACGTTCCTCAAAACCTATGTGCAGTTGAGCCAAGCCAAAACCGATCTGATGCTGAGAAGCAACGTCCTCCTCATCGACCGCTTGGTCTACCCGGAATATGATTACAAACCAGAAAACGTGCTGCGCTTGTGCAGCGAGTTCGGCGGAGCCGTCGAACCCGTCGAAATCCTCCTCTACAGGGACAAGAACGCGGAGAACAAAATCCAAAACTTGGTCATGACCCTGTTAGTGGCTATGGCGCCTGCGAGCATTCCGGAAGCCTTCGGCCACAACAAGCCCCTGTTCATCGCGGACAAAATTGCCAAGTGGAACTACAGTCAATTCAAGTGCGTCGTAGACTCCACCGCAGGGTGGATACTCAATAATCATAAATTGAGAAAATTCATATTCTACATGAGCACGTTCAGAGAAAGGAGAGCTTCTATTGAAAGCGCAAGAAGAGAATAAATTTAACACAGCCTGCTTCACCGACTTCGAAGGTCGCTTCAACGCGAGGCTGGCTGCCGTTATCCCGCGGTTCTTTTCGGGCGGAGAAGAAACCAAAGTCGCTGGCACAAGCGCCCGCTACCAGTGCCGCGTTAAGATCGAATACCAGAAAGACCTGATGGGTCTGCTGGAAGAAGGCATGCTACTGGCTGTGAAGAATTTTAAAGAAGCTGAGCCGGACTCGGAAAGGTTCACGCTCATGGAGGTCAGCCGAGTCTGGCCCGAACACTTCGGTTTACGCGGCCTGTCTGATCACGGTTATTACCCGATGCAGTTCGAAATCATCGAGCAGTCCGAAGACGACTGGCAGACCAACGACACCTCGACCATGATGATCCAGATAGACGCTATCCCCATAAACTATGATTTGATTCTTAACGGGAAATGCGAATTCAAATTCGAAAAAGGCTTCTCCTACCCGATCGCAGGCAGCTCCTGCTACATCCTCAACAGCGAAATGATAAATCGCATGTACAACCAGAAGATCGCCGAAAAATACGGCATAAACACAGCAAAGACCGTGGAAGACGCCCGAACCGACCAGCGGCTTGGTCAGATCAAGATGTTTGAGGCAAGCAAAACCGTCATACCCATCTACGTTGATTTCGAGAAGCTGGTACGGTACCACTTCGGAGTTTTCGCGTTCACGGGCGGAGGGAAAAGTAACCTCATGTCCAATGTGCTGAGAAGGTTACTGCTTCACACGGAGAACACGAAGATAGTGGTCTTTGACATAAGCTGCGAATACACGTTCCTGCTGCTGGACATGCTGGCTGACCCGAACGTGAACGCAAAAGTCGTCATGGAGCACCGCATTGACTCGCTGGAGCAATTCTTCAACAGCGTGGTCAAACCGCGGGAATACGAAACTGACGAGCGAACCAAACACGGACTGAAGCGCATTATGGAGCAGGGTAAGCTCGCGTACTATACGAAGCCCAGACAGCAGATTCCAACTTACAGCCAATTCGCAGAGGAGCTTGACGAGCAGAGGAAGGGCTCGTTTGACAAGCCGCACTACATTAACGCCCTAGACAAGATCCACGACGCCGTGCGCGAATACGTGGAAGAGCACGGTCTCAGCGAAAATCAGGAAGTCACCGAGGACTTTGTCAACTACGTGAGCGAAGTTGCCACCGAAACGGTGGAACAGTTCAAGGTGCACGACAAAAGCGGCCTGTACGCGTGGGCAACCACCAGAAACGCGATAGTCGACGTTATCAAGAAAAGGCGGTCAAAAGAAGAGGAACCCACTGGCGGGTTGACTGTGGAGAAGATCCGCGAGCTGATAGAAGATAAGACCACCAGTCTCGTTTGCATCTCGATCTCTGATCCGTACACGATAAAGGATCTGGCCATAAACCTGACCCAAGACCTGCTCATTCGGAGAAAGCGGAAGTTCCAAGTCAAACCCTACATACTCGTAGTATTCGACGAGGCACAAGAATTCATCCCCAGCAACAGCGCAGGCATAGAAGCAAAATGCTCAACCCACGTTGAAACGTTGCTGAGGCAAGGACGCAAATACGGACTGGGCGTGTGCATAGCCACACAACGAATCGCTTATTTGAACACTAACGCACTGCAGCAACTTCACACGTACTTTGTAGGCACTTTACCCAGACCGTACGACCGACAACTCGTCAGCGAAACCTTCATGATAGACAAAGGTATACTCGAAAAAACCCTCGAGTTCGCGCCTGGCGAATGGCTACTCTCAAGCTACATAGCCACAGGCATGGAAAACGTGCCCATATTCATAAAAGCCGACAACGCCGAAAAAGAAATAGAAAAACACCTAGCAAAACCGTGAGCCAGCTCAGCTTCTTTGCCTGCAGGCCCGAAATGACAAGTACGTCTTGTAAGGTTTGAACCCGACCTTTGAGTAGGCCCTAACTGCAGGAGCATTGTCTCTTATGACGTGAATCAACGCTATCGGCGAAACCTCAAGTATCTCTTTCACCAAGGCAGACACAATTGACGTTGCGTAGCCTCTGTTCCGACAGTCTTCTCGCGTGGCTGCTACTCCGACGTTGCTACCAAAATCCACAAAACGCGTCTGCCCAACTGATACAATTTGTCCATTTTGCCTTATTCCAAGCCAGTAGGCGTCAGGCGTCATAGCCGCTTTGAGGCGGTCACCAGACATTTCGCCCCACCAATTCGGATCAGCCTCTCTCATCAACGCGCTAATCTCGTCTGCGTCATCTGGGCCAAGCTTCACTGGCGCCGTGGTTATCTGGATGTTTTCTTCTCCCTTCTTAAGAGACATCAGCATCATCTCTTGTCTCAGTTGAGGAACAAACTTGGCTGTCATTATGTCCTCGCAGTCCAGAGACACATTGAATTCAGCTTCCTTCAGATCAGGCATGTGGTCAAGCAGGAGTCTCACAGCCTCATGGTTTCCCCTCAACTGTACAACGTAGTCTCTGTATACAAGCATTAGACCATGAATCTGCTCGCCTTCCGTAGCCACCCAAATTTTAGTTTGGTCTCTTCGCGACTTCCAGTCAAAAATGAAGAAATAGTAATCAAGCGGGTTCTTGTGGACGTATTTCAAGAACGCTTGCTCTAAGCCATCTTCTATTGGTGCTATCCTCAAAGTGAAAACCAGAAATACAAATGACTAATAAAAGAGAGAAAAATGTTTCGGCAGCCTAAGCCGTCTTAGGAGTCATTCCGCACTTCTTGAGCAGTTTGTTCCAGTTTTCGTCTGTCACGCGCTGGATTTCGTCTATCAGCTTCTCGTGCTTCGGTGTGAACAGGTGCCTGAAACGTCCCTGAACCTGCAAGTACTCTTTGACTGGCTTCTTCTTCTGCGGTGCTAGTGCGAGTACTTTGCTCGGCGTAGACAGCTGGTACTCGCCGTTGACGGCTTCCCACAACGGAAAGATGCATGTTTCCACTGCTAAGCGTGAAAGCTCGATTGATTTGGCCGAGTCGCTTCGCCAGCCTCTCGGACAGGGCGCAAACGCGTGCATGAACGCTGGCCCGTTGACTTCGATGCCCTTCCGCGCTTTCATGATCAGATCCTTCCAGTAGTATGGCACTGCTGTAGCCACATAGGGCATGTTGTGCGCAACCATAATGTCTGCTATGGGCTTCTTGTGTTCCAGCTTGCCTGGAACTACGCTGCCTGCCTGCGACGTCGTTGTTGAAGCACCTAATGGTGTGCCTCCGCTTCTCTGTATACCCGTGTTCATGTACGCCTCGTTATCGTAAAGCACGTAAAGGAAGTCGTGTCCGCGTTCGACTGCGCCGGAAAGCGCTTGTATGCCAATGTCGTACGTGCCACCGTCTCCGGCAAAAGCGATAACGTCAATCTGCTCGTCCTTGATCTTGCCTTTCTTCCGCATGATCTTCAGTGCAGCTTCGATTCCTGATGCGTTCGCTCCCGCCGTCTCAAAGGCCGTGTGCAGCCAAGGCGTGGCCCAAGACGTGTACGGATAAATCGTAGCGGATACTTCCATGCAGCCTGTGGCGTTTGTTACTATGGTTGGGCCTCTCGTGGCTTTCATGACTAAGCGTAGCACGGTTGGAGCCGCGCAGCCTGCACATGCCCTGTGTCCGGAAAGGAACAGTTCAGGTTTTTCGGCGATGTCTTTCGCAGTGAATTTTCCTTCAGATATCAAGTTTCCCTCAGTTACTTGTGCCATTAATATCTCCTCCTTTTACTCCCTCAACCCAACATACTTGATCAGTTCGTCAACGCGCTTGGTCTGCAAGATTTTCTGCAAGTCCTCGTAGATCTTGCGCATCTGAGCTTCGCTCGTGTCTCTTCCGCCTAAGCCGTAAATGTAGTCAACCACATATGGGTGCGTCTGCACATCGTATAGCACATGCCTGACTTCTTGGAACAATGCTCCACCGTTTCCGCCAAAGCTCATGCTCTTATCCATTACCGCTATTGCCTTGGTCTTTGCAAGCTCTTTCGCGATTTCATCTGCTGGAAACGGTCTGAAAGCGCGAATTCTGAGCAATCCGGCTTTGACACCTTCTTCTCTCAGAACGTCGACGACGGTTTTTACTGTTCCAGCCGTGGAGCCAAGACAGACTATTGCGATTTCCGCATCGTCCAACTTGTATTTCTCTACTAGGCCGTTGCCGTAGCCTCTTCCGCTCAATTCTGCGTACTCGTCGTGGATCTGCTGGATTACTTTGAGCGCGTTTTTCATGGCTTCCTCTTGTTGCCGCTTGAACTCGAAATAATAATTCGGCAAAGCAACCGGCCCCATCGTCATCGGATTGCTCGGATCAAGCTTGTACGGAACAGTTTTCCCTTCGTGCGTAAGCACTGTGGGCAACTGTCGCGTTCCAACAAACTTGCTGACAACGTCGTCAGCCAGCACTTGCACGTTTTCCAGCGTGTGGCTTAATGTGAAACCGTCCAAGCCGACTAACACGGGCAATTGCACGTCTAAGTGCTCAGCAATTCTAAAAGCCTGAAGCAGTGAATCGTAAACTTCCTGAGCGTTTTCAGCGTAGATTTGTATCCAGCCGCTGTCTCGTTCTGCCATGGCGTCCGAATGGTCGCCGTGAATGTTCAACGGTGCCGACAGCGCTCGGTTTGCAACTGCCATCACTACGGGTGCGCGGCATCCGGAGGTCACGAACAGCATTTCATGCATCAGGGCCATGCCTGCTGAGGCGGTTGCTGTGAAGGTTCTTGCGCCTGTGGCTGCGGCTGCGAGGCACGCGGTCATGGCACTGTGTTCGGATTCGGTGCACACGAATTCGGTGTTTACTTCACCATTGGCAACATACTCGCTGAGCTTCTCAACGATTATTGTCTGAGGTGTGATCGGATAAGCGGCTACCACATCGACGTCTGACTGCTTGACAGCGTATGCGACGGCCTCGTCTCCGTTCAAGCCTAAAACTTCTTGTTTTACAACGCTTTTCATTTTTCATCTACTCCTACTCGATCTTCATTACTATCGCCTTTGTCGGACACTCGTTGGCGCATATTCCGCAGCCTTTGCAGAAGTTCAAGTCGAATTCGATGTCGCCTTTCTCCTTGTTCCAGTGGATCGCGCCGTCCGGACAGAAAATCGAACATAGCAGGCATTTGGTGCATTTCTGCAAGTCTCTGACAGGCGTGTAGGTTTTCCAATCTCCCGTCAGGTACGTGTTGCTGGATTTCCAGCATACGCCAGCCGGCGAGACTTCTTTCCAGTTTTTGTCTTTGCTGCTCATTCAGGTTTTACCTCCTCGTAAGCCTTCTTCACGACCGCAAAGTTTTTCTCTGCAACGTCCGGGCGGAATCTGCTCTTAACCATCTTCTCGATCGTGTCTAAGCTGACTATTCCTGTGACGCGTGCGACTGCGCCCAGCATGGCGGTGTTGGTTATGGACATGCCTAGAATCTTGATGGATATTTCCGAGGCTGGAACAGTCCACAGTTTGCCCTTGTCGCTGTTGAGTTGTTTTCTGATCTGCGCGGGCGTTTCGGTCGTGTTTACTATGATGTGTCCGCCTTCCTCGTTCAAGCCGTCAGCAACTTTGACCGACTTCAGCAGGGTTGGGTCGAGAACTGACACGACGTCGGGGTTGTAGACGGCGCAGTGTAAGCGGATTGGTTCGTTGCTTATTCTCGTGAACGCGGTTACTGGAGCGCCCATTCTTTCTGGGCCAAATTCCGGGAAGGACTGTATGTATTTTCCTTCAGAGATGGCTGCTCGGGCCAAGAGTTCGCTTGCGGTCCATGCTCCTTGACCGCCTCTTCCATGCCATCTGACTTCAAGTATC
>Ga0315268_10006689_pt1 | contig 12243 bp, 11 predicted proteins | sample C1_top_MG_FD_204535 | JGI IMG/M metagenome (GOLD analysis project Ga0315268, IMG submission 204535) | Sediment microbial communities from Yellowstone Lake, YNP, Wyoming, USA - C1_top | ecosystem: Environmental > Aquatic > Freshwater > Lake > Sediment | place: USA: Wyoming | collected 2017-08-01 | reverse complement strand
AGATCGCATCCATCGAGACCATCAAGGTCAATATCAGCCTGGGTTCCCCCCTGGCAGGCAGGATCCTCGAAATCAACCCGGTCATGGAGACCGCACCCGAGACCCTCAACCTGGACCCATACGACCAGGGTTGGCTGGCACTGCTCGAACCAAGTGATTGGAACGTGGATCAAGCCCGCCTGTTAAATGCCCGGGCTTACCTCGATATTATCCGCTCGGAAGCGGAACAGGAACTGGACAGATGAGTAAGAACCGCAATAAGGTGGTTATCGTGCCCTGCAGCGGGATCGGAAAGACATATGGAAGTGTCAGCCGGGAGGCTGGCTACAATGTTGTTGAAGACCTGCGTCCGGAGGCGACCCAACTGGTGGCTCTATCCATGCTTGTGCTGGGGGATGAGTCCGCCCGCAGCGCCATCGCCGACCAGCCCGCCATCACCATTGATGGCTGTAAACTGGCTTGTGCCACCAAAATAGTAAAAGATAATGGTGGAACTGTCGCCCGGGATTACGCTGTCCTGGATGTGTACCGTCGCTACCGGCAGTTCAAACCACAGGGGATCAGCCAGCTCAACGAAGGCGGTCAGCAATTGGCACAAGCCCTGGCAAATGAGATCGCCGGGGTGGTGGATGAGTTGGTCCTCAAGGAATGAGGTGAATAGCATGCCTGAACTTCCGAAAAACAAAGTCGGGATCGTTGCCTGCTCGGGTGAAGAATTGGCAGAAGGTACGGTCACCCGCCTGGCTGCCCTGCAGGTGCTGGAAAAATCGCGCCCGACTGAAACGGTCACCATTTGCCTGCCGCTCTTCCTGGCAGGCGGTGAAGGTGATCGGGCGTTTGCCAGGTTTTATCCAACCATCGCCGTGGATGGTTGTTCTCTAAAATGCGCAGCGCGTGCCACAGAGATGTACTCGAGCAAACCAGCCAGGAGCCTGGTCGTCCGTGAACTGGCAGCGAAAATCAATCTCGAGCCCATTGAAGGCAGGCGGCATTTGAATATGGCAGGCTTACAGGCAGTGGAAGCGACTGCGACCGAGATCACAGCAGCGGTGGATGAACTGCTTGGCAAAAAATGGAATCGGAGGACTGGCGAAATCCTGGAATCAGCAGCAACGAATACCAGCGAACCACCCATAGAGGATGGGAAAGGGCTTTGTTCCTGCGGTTCAGGCATACCGGTTCAAAAGGTTCAGATTGACGGTCAGGAGATCACCCTGGTGGGTCTTTCGCTCCTCTTTGCCCAATTCCGGGAGGCAGGCAAACCAGCCAATGAGTCCAGCGCGGCAGAACTGCTCGAAATGGTGTCCATTTACAACTCTTTGCCAGTTGGGGTGGAAGCAGCTTATCGAACTGCCATTCTGCATGAATATGAACGCTATTGCCGCAAGGAGGCGGAACGATGAGCCAAACCGCCGTTTACCATACCGATGTCACCTGGAAAGGTGAACACCGCGGGCATATCACTCTGGGCAACGGTCCCGCCATGGATTTCTCCGCTCCGCCGGACGCGCAAGGCATGGCAGGGGTGCTCACCCCGGAAGATGCCTTTGTGGCAGCAGCCAACACCTGCATCATGATGATGTTCATATGGTCCGCCGAACGATTTAAATTGAACCTGTTATCCTATGATTGCCGTGCCGAGGGCACCAAGTTGATTGAATTGGACAGGACCGAGATCTTCACCGAACTGCGGTTCAAACCGGTCGTCCGCATATCCGCCGGCAGGGAGAGCAAAGAGGTCATCCGGTCGCGAGTGAAACGCGCCCTGCATTCCGCTCAGAAATACAGCCTGGTGGCGAATTCGGTCAAATCTACGATCATTATCGAGCCAGAGATCGAGATCCTGGCATAACGTATCTTTTTCAAGGAGAAAAATTCATGCTTACTATCAAGGTATTGGGTTCCGGTTGCACCAACTGCAAGACACTGGCTTCCCTGACCGAGCAGGCAATTGCCAGTCTGGCGGTGGAGGCACAGGTCGAAAAAGTGACTGATTACAGCGAGATCATGAAATACCAACTGCTGGCGACTCCCGGGCTGGTGATCAATGAAAAGGTGGTCAGCGCCGGACGCGTGCCAAGCCAGGCAGAGATCACCACTTTTCTGACAAATGCACTCATGAAACCATGAAGAAGATTGATTAGGAGATAAAAAATGTCACACGAAGAAAAATGCGATTGCAATAATAGCGCCTGCGGGTGCGAGCATCAACAACCCTGCGACTGTGGTTGTGATTGTTGTGGGGATGACGGTCACTTCCCGCGCCGCTACCAGACCAAAGCAGAACAGATCGCCTTCCTTGAAGGCTACCTGGGTGAACTGAAACTTGAATTGCAGGCAGTCGAAGAACACCTGGCAAGTCTGAAGATTTAGAAATTTGAGAAAAGTGATCAGTACCGGACACGTTCCAAACCAATTAGAGATCCCTGCTTTCCTGACAAATGCATCAATAACGGAATGAAAAAGAAAGTTTTATTCCTTTGCACCGGGAACTCGTGTCGTTCACAGATGGCTGAAGGCATTGTCAATGCCCGTCTTAGCGAGATATGGGAAGCATTAAGTGCAGGGACCAAACCTGAAGGGTACATCCACCCGAAGGCATTGGCAGTTCTAGCTGAGATCGGCATTCAACATACTGGGCGCTCTAAGGTTTTCGACGAATTCCGGGGAATGGATTTTGACCTGGTGGTCACACTCTGTGATTCAGCGGAGGAGGAATGCCCCACCTGGGTAGGTAATGGGAAGCGTGTACATCAGAATTTTTCTGACCCGGCAAAAACAAATGATCTGAACGATTTCCGCAAGGTACGTGACGCAATAATGCACGATATTATCGCTTTGCTGGAGGCATGGGGTACTGATCCCAAGATATCATCATTGAAATAACACCGATTGAACGCGATATGGATCTTAAAAGGGCAACCATACAATTTATCAACAAACAGGAGAAGAAAATGACTGGCGCAACAACCTCCATGGATAAACAACAACCAAAACTTGGTTTGGTCAGCAAGCTATTACCTTTATGGATCATCCTGGCTATGGTGATCGGTCTGCTACTCGGAAAATTCCTGCCGCAGGTCGGCAAGACTCTACAGCCAGGGATCCCCATTGGTCTCTTCATTATGATATATCCAGCAATGACCAAATTGAAATTAGGTGAGGTGCGAAGTGCTGTTAAAGATTGGAAACCTGCTGCCATAGTAATATTCTTCAATTATGCCTTCAATCCCTTTCTGCTTTATTTGATCGGTTGGGTCTTCCTGCGCAATTATCCCGACCTGTGGACAGGCCTGGTACTGTTAGGCGTGGCACCTTGTATTGCGATGGTACTGGTATGGACTGACCTGGCTCGGGGGAATGGACCCCTGGGGATCGTGTTAATGGCTTGGAACTCGCTCATACAGATCATAACCACTCCTTTTTTCATCTGGCTGATCCTGGGCAGGAACGTGTCAGTTAATATTTCACTGGTTGCTCAAAGTGTATTATTGTATTTGGGTTTACCCTTGCTGACTGGTGCCCTGTCCAGAAAATGGATGTTACAAAAGAAAGGGGAGGAATGGTTTTCCAAGAAAGCCCTTCCTGTCCTGGATGATGTGCAACTCATCGCCCTGATCCTGACGCTGGTGGTCATGTTTGCCCTGCAAGGCGACGTAATCTTGCAGCACCCTGAATTGATCTATCTTATGGCAGTACCCCTGGTCCTTTTCTTCTTCCTTCTTTTTTTCAGCGTATTAATGATCAGTCGAAGAGTAGGTTTTTGCTATGCGGACTCAGCAACCACAGCATTCCACTGCACCGGTCGTAATTTTGAGCTCGCAATAGCGATCGCCCTGACAGCCTTCGCCTCCACACCGATGGTTGGAGTTTCCACGGTGATCGGTCCATTGATAGAAGTACCATTAATGTTAACCATCGTTTATCTTGCCAGGAAATTCGAGTGGAAGTTGTTCAAGACGAATACAGCAGGTGGCTGTGGGCAAGAGGAATTGAAGGCTAAAAGTGGACAGCTTTAACTAAAACACAAAATGGCATGTTGTGAACCAAGGTCCTTTGCTGACAGGATTGATAGCTATATGACTCCCAAGGATGTAGAATTAATCCGAGCCATGCACTTCAGAATGCCAATTGGAAAGAGATAAAATGCTCAAATTAGTTATTATACGTGGTGAGCAGCATCTGATTGAGTTGGAGATAGTCCCGAGATGACCTGATGTTGATCGATAGATACGACATTGAAATCTTCACTCCGCCTTGTGACCCAGGTGCAGAACGCTTTGCAGCACGGGCACGCCTGATTGTGGATATTTCTGAGATCCTGCCCTATCTCAATGCCACCCTGCGTGGGGCAGTTTATCTTCCCACAGCCAATGCCCTGACCTGGAAGAAGGCGGGGCATAACGTCGCATTTCATGCCTATGAGATCGCCACCAGCAACGTTGAGGATCGCGACGGGGCGGAAAAAGAGATTAAAAGTCTTATTGAGCTGGTTAACCACACCTGGGAGCGGAGATCTGAAATTTCTCCTGATGTTAGCACCCGCCAACGACCGTCTTCAATGGAAATCTACAAACTCTTGCCGCGTATTAACTGCAAAAAATGTGATGACCAAACTTGTTTTAACTTCGCTTTGAAACTTACCACATCTCAAAAGGATTTAAGTGATTGTCCCCCTATGGCAGAGGATCAATACGCTGAACAGCGTGCTTTTCTAGATAACATCCTCATATAGATATAACTACAGCCACCAGCTAACTGGTGGCTCTATGAAAGGGTAAAAATCGGTCGGAATAAATGACAGGCTTTATCCCAGGTTTTGTCCAAAAAAAAACAATGTTGCATTCTGGCTGAATAAGAGGATGTTTGCCCCCGATTGAATATAGGGAAGTCTTTACAAAGAAACTGTTTTTTTATACGACGTGGCAATCTCTGGAAAAGTGATTGCCACGTCGGTAAAAACACCCTCCTCGCAATGACCAGAGAGAGGGATTGCCACGCCCCTTTGGGGCTCACCAATGAGGCTGGGGACGGTGTCGCAATGACGGACCCGGGGAATTGGCTAATAGGTGGCGACTTTATTTCCGCCCGTGCTCTTGGCAATATACATCGCCTGGTCAGCGCGGTGTATGAGACTCAACAGGGTGGGCATGTCGGAGTTTAATTCGGATACCCCGATGCTGATGTTCACCCCCACCGGACCGGCATCGGTCTCCACACGCGCATCAGCAACGCATTGGCGCAGACGAGTGCCAACATTCTGGGCAGCTTTCAGGTCGGTCACCGGCATCAGGATCGAGAATTCCTCCCCGCCATAGCGACCGAGGATATCGTGCTCGCGCAGATTCGCCTGTAGAACCCGGGCAACGTTTGCCAGCACCTGGTCGCCGACGATATGCCCGTAGCGATCATTGAATTTCTTAAAGTGATCGACATCCAGAATGATGGCGGAAAGCGGCAGGTCATACCGGCGCGACTGGCTGAATTCATGCTCTGCCAGTTCAAAGAAATGACCGCGATTGAAAATACCGGTCAGGTCATCAACCAGTGCCATTTTTTGCACCTTAGCCATCAGGTAGGAATTCTGCAACGCGATCGCCACCTGGCTGCCAAAGATGGATAGGGTGGGCAGGTCACTTTCATCCATGCCTTGACCCCACAACCAGAAGATGCCCTTCAACTCGCCATCCACAACCAGGGGCAGGTGACAGATGGGCATATCCGCGGTCACACCCAGCGGGGTCAGCATCTTTTGCACCCTTTCCCGCGGAAAATCAACCAGGACATTGCTGACCACATCGATCGGATCTCTGATAAGCAAGGGATCCGTGGAACCACGTGAAAACTTTAGCACGCGTTCACGGGAAATATTTATTTCGTTGAGTTTTCGTCCAACCCCATATTCAATAATTCGCATGTACCGGGCTGGAATGGAAGTGTAGGCTAATTTCAGATCCTGGCTGTCCTGGTCGGGCAAGGCGATCAGGCACATCAAATTTAGCATGGATAATTCGTTACCAACAGTGTGCATGACACCTTCGGGATTGACCGCTATGGAGGCGCGTGAGCCCACCTGTGCCAGCACTTTGATCATGGCGTTCGACCGCCCCAGGTGGGCATTTTGAACATTCTGTGCTTCGATCGCCCGCAGGCGTTCCATGGTGGTGCTGAGTTGGACGGCGATGATGCCCAGCAGTTCCTCATCCCGTTTGGAAAAGGCATTCAGGCGGGAACTCTCGGCATTGACCACCCCGATCACTTTTCCTCCCATATTTAGCGGTACGCACAATTCAGAAAGAATGCGGTCATCCACGCACATATAATCAGATGCCTGGGTGATGTCTTGAACCCGCCGCGGTAAGCCGGTCAAGGCAACGTTCCCACAGATGCCGACACCTAATGGCACTCTGACAGCGGTCTCCTTCAGCCCCAGACGGTATGACGAATGCAGTTTGAGAGTAGTCTGGTCTTCATCCACCAGCAGGATCCCAAAATTATCGGGGTAGAGTTTTTCCCCGATCATGCGAGTCACAAATTCGATCAGTTCATCTTCATTGTGGGCATCCATTGCCGCCATGGCGATGGCATGCAAAACAGATAGTTCCTCCGTACGGCGCCGTTCGGAAGCGATCAACTGCAGGTTCTGGATGACGAAGGATGCCTGGGCTGCAAAAATACCCAACTGAAGCGGTTCATCCTTCCCAAATCCACCGGGTTTGTTGATGGCGAACACCTTCCCGAACAACTCACGGTCTGCCCGCCACATGGGAGCTGCCATGACCGATTGGATGTTCAACCTGGAGGTAAATATTTCAAATTCAGGAGGGATCTCAGAGGTTGAATTTGCGCAAAAAATCTCGTTCTGTGAAAAATCTCGTTTCTGATTTCCCCAGTTGACGGGGTAATGATAATCCCCGACCTGGTCATCCGTTAACCCATAGGCGGATGGCTGGGCAATGATCTCATCCGTTTCCTTATCATACAGACAGATCATGCAGATCTGCACGTTCAACAGGCGCGCCAGGATCTCAGACAGCTTGCCAAAGGAATTGGTCGAGTTTTCCGGCAGGTAAAGTACATGTGAGATCTCATACAGACCTGAAAATTCATGCACACGCTGACGGGCATTTTCCAGCAGCATGACCTTGGTCATGGCGAGCGAAACATGCCTGGCAGCCAGTTCAGCCCATTCCACATCCTCGGGGGAAAACGGACGGGAGGTGTGAAAACTTAACAGGATGGCTCCCAGTTTCTTTTCAGCAGAGACCAGGGGTAAGACCAGGGAACAGCGGATCTCCGGGAAAGGCGCGACCACCTGCGGGTCGACGAAGGGTGAATTGTGCGAGTCTTCAATCACAAGGGCGTGACCCAATTCCAGCACGGAGGCGGTCAAAGTACGCTCTCCTGGTTTGGCGACCACCGAAGAGTAATTCTCACTGTTCGAGCCATAAGCAGCCATGGGGATGGTCAACCTGGTTTCATCGTCCCAGAAGGTTATGAAACAATCATCGGCGGCGAACAATTCCCCCATGCGGCTGACCAGTACTTTCAACATGGTGGGCATGTCACTGGCTTGCAGGGAAGCCTGGACGATATCGTTCAGCATTGAAAGGAAGCGGTTCTGGGCGCGGTTCTGGTTGGCGATCTTCTCTCGTGCAAGCAGTTCTTTTTTCTGTGCCCGGGTGATCTCCCCGATCTTCCCAAACGCTGCAGACAGGATAATGGTAGCCAGGATGCCTGGTGCTGCACCCGCCCCAAAGAACTCCTCAAAACTCACCATCCCAAAGAAATAAAGCAGGAGCACAAATGCGGAAAAACCTGCCAAGGTGAACAGGGCAGCCAGCCAGGGAGGCAGATACCAGGACAGCAGGACAGCCGGGACGACCAGCAGTGCCCCGGCGATCGGTCCAAGGAGGTTGATGAGAGAGTAAGCCAGCCAGGAAAAAGCACCCCACAGAACAAGGGCGGTCAGCCAGTGCATGTCAGTGCGTTGGGATCGAATGAAATTGCGCGGATTCATCATTAATTGATCAACTAAATAATTGTTTCACCTGCTATAAATATATACGAATTCCATAAAAAATGTTGGACAACCTGTTTACTATATGTTTGCATCTTCTTTACAAATTAATCATGGGGAAAACGCTTTTTTTCGATAAGAATAGGGCTGTCCCAAAATACATCTTGGGGCAGCCCGTAAAAATTTTCCTGGTGAAGTGCAAAAGCCAGGTTCACCCGCATACTAGGGTGAGATCAGGTTTTCGTACCAGACCACATTGCCATTTCCCGGGTTAATGTAATCGACTTCCAAATCCAAGGTATCCGTTAGAAGGATATCCAGGACGCTTGAGAAATCGTCACTGAACGTGCCTGCCGGGGTTGACTTGAGATAATCACCATAACCATACCAACATGAATAATCAGTACATTCATTTCTCACATACAAATACACATACAAATATTGGCTGGCAGGGGCAGTACCAGAAAAAATATCGGTGGCAGGATCGACACTGGCGGTCATCGCTGGAATGGTCAGGGCTGTCACGCCCGTACCGGAAACCTTATCTCCGACCTGCATGAACATGGGAGCCCCATTCGGTTTTAACAACTGTGCGAAAAAATCTCCCCGGTTATTAAATTTTCCGGTAAATGAATAATCAAACCCGGCATGCCGGATGGTCATGCTGGCTGGTGCATAGGGAGTACCATGTAGATAACTATAATTGGAACCCAATCCGGTGGAAATATATGGAGCCGTCAGATATGTAGAGAAATAGAAATTCGCACCGGGTTCAAGAACAAGATATACCTCATCATACCCACGGATGGGTGTTGTGAAAGTGGTCTGCCACTGACCCGATGCGGGCGTGACCAGGAAATTGGTGGTCGATGATGAGTTTCCAAATGCATTCAAATTGAGGTGATACAATTCGACCATCAGGTTGCTGTTGGCAGGGGCGGTGCCATTAGCAGTCTTGCTGGCGACATCGATGGAGGTGACACGCAAATTTGGAATGGTGCTGGAAAAAGTCTTCACCAGGGTGGTCCGGTCGAGCAGGTACATTCTTGCAGTGAATGTGTACCCGGGTTCCATGGCAGACCAAGTACCCCAGCCGAAGTACCCCCAAAAATACCCATCCGTAGATGTGTAGGCATCTTCAACCGCCATCAATTTGCCAGATGAGTCGGTCAGGGTGAATTTGAAATAACGGTCGGCAGGGAAGTTATAACCGTAGAAATAGCCTTCCTTGGGGTGAAGATAAAACCTCGAAGTATAGAGTGCCGGCGTATCCAAAGAACCAGTCGTTCTCCTTCCATAAATTCGCATGTTTTCCAGGATCGGAGCGGGATCATTGAAGATGCTGAACCTGTCCCCCAGCAGGGGAGCCAGGTTGACCCCGGTTGTGTATTCCACTTTCACCATCCCGGCGGATAATTCCGGTCGGAACTGCACGATCACACCCTGCCGCCGGGCATTGACCAAAGCCGGGAATAGTTTCTCGTAAGCCCGCTGACTTTGCATTTCGATCGGAAGCGAGGCATTCTTTCCGGTTGAAACGACCGGTTTGGCGGGGAACAGAGAAATATAGGCGAAGGAAGTGGTTGCACTCGCCTGGGCAAACGCGCTCAGGCTGTTAAGCGACAACAGGATCACCAGCGCCAGCATGATACGAAATGTTTTCATAATGATTGACCCTTTCACTGATAAATTTGGTTGGATTAGATTCAAGATATTAAAGAGGCGAACAAGTTGAGATATCATCTACTCCTTATTAATTTCTCTTTTATAAAATGATTCCATTCTCCAGGTGAACTTTCTGAGCCGGGTTCACGTACCCATTACGGCGAGACCGGGTTCCGATAAAAAACCTCATTCCCGGTTGCGGGTGCAATGAAATCGACTTCCAGTACCACGGTTTCGTTGGGGAGAATGTCCGCATCACTTGAGAAATTGGCACTGTATGTACCCGCCAGGGTAGACTTGAGATACCTGCCATAACCATACCAGCATGAATAACCGCCACAATCTTTTCTCACATTCAGATACACAATCAGAAATCTGCTGGCAGGGGCAGTGCCAGAGAGGATATCCGTGGCAGCATCGATACTGGCGGTCATTGTTGGAATGGTCAGGGCGGTTACACCCGTGCCGGTAATCTTGTCACCCGCCTGCAGGAAAATGGGTGCCCCACCGGCGTCCAGCAATTCTGCATAAAACTCTCCCCAATTTCCAAATTTACCAGAAAATGAATGATCGACCCCTGCATGGCGGATAGTCATGCTAGCAGGGGTATTAGGAATACCGGATAATACGCCAAAATTTGTATCCAATCCTGCATAGATGTACGGCACTTCCATGGATGTAACAAAAATAAAATTCGCATTGGGTGAATAACCAATTTCCATATAATCATTCCCGCGCATGGCGATTGTAAAGGTGGTCTGCCACTGACCCGTCCCGGAGGCAATCGGATACAAATACTCAGTATTATTGTCATTTGCAGCATTTAAGTTAAAGTGAGTCAATTGGACTCGAATGCTGCTGTTGGCAGGGGCAGTGCCCTTAACGGTCTTGCTGGCGATATCGATGGAGGTGATACCCAGGTTGGGAATGATCCTATAAAAAGTCCTAACCAGAGTGGTCCGGTCGAGCAGGTACATCTTTGCGGTGAATTTATACCCGGATTCCATAGTTGTCCAACTCCCCCAAGAAAAGTATGCCCAAATATGCCCGTCCGATTGAGTATAGGCACTTGCCACCGCCATCAATTTGCCAGATGGGTCGGTCAAGGTGAACTTGAGATAGCGGTCAGCTGGAAAGTTGGAGCCAAGTATTAAACTCCCTTTTGGATGAAGAATAAAGTTAGGCGTTAAAACTGCTGGTGCATCCGAAGAACCAGCCGGCTTTCTGGTAAAAGCCCGCAGGTTTTGCAGGATCGGAGTGGGGTCTGAGAAGATGCTGAATCCATCTCCCAACTGGGAAGCCATGGCTGTACCAGTTGTATATTCCACTTTCACCATCCCGGCGGAAAATTCCGGGCGGAACTGCACGATTACTCCCTGCCGCTGGGCTTTGAGCAGATCCGGCAATAGTCTGTTGTAAGCCTGCTGACTGAGCATTTCGATCGGCATGAAAGATTCCTGGTCGGATGAAACGACCGGGTTGGCGGGGAGCAGGGAAATATAGGCGAAGGAGGTGGTCGCATTCTCCTGGGCAAAAGCGCTCAGGCTGTTAACCGATAACAAGATCACCATCGCCAGCATGATACGAATGATTTTCATGATCATTAACCCTTTCACTGAAGGTTTAAGTTAGATTAAATTATGACTGAAAAATACGGACAGGTTGGCTGATCATTTCACCCCAATAATTTCCTCCTTTCAAAACCATTCTATCGTTCCACACCTGGTGCTAATATAATTTCAGTATAGCGGTGTTTGGCAATATTTCAATAGACAATTGTACTGGTTTTATATAGACAATTTTGAGGTTTCATACAGTATTTTCCCCTCGTTGGTTTGATGTTTATGCCCCCATAACTCTTACCTTGCGATGTTTTTTACCTGCCGATCAGGTTCGGGTCGAGGATGTATTGCCACCAGTTGTTGGCGATCCCGTTCGTGCGGCCGGCTGCCTTCGGCAGATGGCGCAGCCACCACTTGTGGTGCAGGCGGATGTCCCCGTTGCCCCATTCGTCCGAATTCACCTGCCTGGCTGGCGCGGCTGGCGCCGGGAATCGGATCCAGTCATCACAATGACTGGGCACCAGGCAGGGATTATTCCAGTCGTAATCGTTCTCGCTGTTGGGGGCATAATGCAGGCTGCCCACCTCCGCCTGCCCGGGATTCTGCTTGTCATATCTCGAGAAGCGCTCGAACAGGTTAACGGTGGAATTTTCAAAGGTTTTGGTCAGGATCGATTCGCAGCGATGCCCGAACGATTCGAGCATCTCACCCACCTGGCGTTCATAAGAGAAGCCCATGATCATGAACTTGCGGCTGCATTGGGAGGTGTTCTCCAGCGCGGGAGAGTTGCACCAGAAAGAGTCGTTGCCTGCCATGCGCGATTCGTAAAAACCGGCATGCGGAAAGCCGAACAACCAGACCTCGTCGATCTCGCGCTTTTCCACGCGTTCCAAAATATGAAATTCATCCAGGATCGCCTGGTAATTGACCATGGCGGGTGAGTGCGGTTCGCCGCCGCCCAGCACCTTCATCAGGCTGAGGGGATCATAACGAAAT
>Ga0315268_10006687_pt1 | contig 12245 bp, 7 predicted proteins | sample C1_top_MG_FD_204535 | JGI IMG/M metagenome (GOLD analysis project Ga0315268, IMG submission 204535) | Sediment microbial communities from Yellowstone Lake, YNP, Wyoming, USA - C1_top | ecosystem: Environmental > Aquatic > Freshwater > Lake > Sediment | place: USA: Wyoming | collected 2017-08-01 | reverse complement strand
ATTCGCAAATAACCGAGTGGCAGTATCCGAAGTCTGTTCGTGCATCTTATTGACAAGCTCCGAAAGCCTCTGCCACCCTTCAGGAGTACCGATAAAAGGCAAAATCCGTGCAATTACTGCGATCACGATCACTATGAAAACCGCACTGACCGGCCATTCATTCAAATCCCATGGGTAATCCACTTGTCGGTGATCCCAGTCAATATGTTTTGCTGAATAGGCATTTTGTGCAACCAATAATAATGAAAGAATGAAGAAGACCCATAATCCATTAATGGATTGCTGGCTGAGATGAACATTAACTGCTAATAGAATTCCATATGGAACAATACCAATTAGAGCCTTCTTCTTGCGCAAGACAAACCACATCATCCAGCCACCAAGGAACCATGTGGCCAAGCCAACTAAGAATACAAACAAACCAGTGTCCTCAATATTATTTTCGCCGATAGAAAACACAGACCACCATGAGATTACTCGGTCTAATAAAGTGAGTGCACGAACATTCATACCTCTGAGAAGATCAGAAAAAGGGATATTTAGGATTAAGTTAATAGGAGGTACAATCCTACCGACTTCCTGCATACCAGCCAGCGGAGATATTATCAAAAGATAGAGCGCAATAAACCAACCAGGAAGGTGAGATAAAGCCAACAGAATTCCAAGGATCGCACCAACTAATACAAGCTCAGCAAGTGATTGGGAATCCGGAACCCAATCCGCTTCATAAATGCTTGTGACTGCAATACTTATCATTACCAATAATATAAGAATTGGTACCCACCAAGGCGCAATCAGGCGAAGAAACCTTTGCACAATCCAGGGTGGAGGAGTATCCTCCCACCTGGTGTCTTGCATTGATACACTCATTGTGTACCTATGTGTTCTTTCTGTCCAGCAAATACTTCTGCAAGGCGAGGTACTTGTCGAACATGAACGCGTCCCGTTCCAAATGAAGTAAATTCCCAGCGGCGTAATGCACCATGCGCGCCGAGAATCGGTCGGATATCCTCTCGCCGGATCAACGAAGCATCCACTCCAAGTTCGAGTAATCCCGGTAAAAGTAATTTTGAATTACCAGAACCACCAAAAGAAGGAGGGTCTAATAGGATTGCTTGAGTATAACCAGACCGCCTATTCCCTGGAACGTGATGAAGGGCATTTGACCAGTCAACCGATAATGAAGGCGTCACTGCAATTAGTAAATCGTGATCCGGAATAACTGAGCGCGCCTGGCTTAGCGTCTCTGAAAAAGACTCTCCTTGTAAAACATCAAGGAACGAAAGCGCACGTAATATGGACCAAAGATGAACTCGGCCGCGCTGTGGTACAACAATCTGTGGTTGAGCCCCAAGAGCAAATAGACCGACTGCTAACCGCTCCTCCAATATTCGAGCTGCCAACGAGGCAATCAATATAATTCCCATTTCAAGGGTTGATTGGCTTCCTTCTCCTAATTGCACACCAGCATCTAGATCAGGAACCAACCATATCGATGAGGTGGATTCGGGCTCGAATACCTTGACGAAAAGGGACTCATGACGAGCAGTCGATTTCCAATGAATACGGCGCAATGGGTCTCCTGGAATATAGGCACGAGTTTGAACAGCATTGGTTGTCTCTGCAGACAAAGGTTGATAAAGTGGACGGTGGCTTCCCACTGCACTGGAACGCGGAATCAGATGGCGCGGGATAGCCGCAAGCGGTGGGTATACAATGACTTCTTCTCTCTGTTCGTAATATTTATGAACACTGAATACACTGAATGGATCGGCCATCTGAACTTCCCAAGGCCCAAGAGAATATACACCGCGACGGGAGCAAATTGTACGGGCTCTCCATTCCGTTGTTGACCCACCTCCCGTTGCCTGAACGCTCGAAATTGTATAATCAGGAATGCTGGAATGATCTTTGAATTCCGCCCACAAGACCGGCAGGTTGGAATGGTTTGTCAGGGTGACAAATTCCTCCAATTCATCCCCCACTTGGAAAGCTGTGTAATGCAATTTACGGTTACAAACAACATTGGCTGCCATCTTTCTAGCCCAAATGTAGGACACAATTAATAAACCACCTAGCATTCCCACCGACATAATGATTACATTGGTGGGTGCAGCAATATACCATAAAAGCAAGACCAAGAAAACTATCGGTAGAATTGGCTGGCGTAAACGGATGACAGCCTGGTGACCATCCAAACCCTCAAAATGCCATAGCCGTGAAATAAGCTTTATCTTATCGATCAAAAAAGAAATACTTCTTTTCATAATTAGCCAACCGATAAGTTAGTATAACATCAGAATTTATGGGTAGGAGTATATAGTAAAATTACATTAAAGTTAACCCTTTTTGATATCCTTGAAAACATTCCTCAAAGGAGATTGTCCATGCAGAAGCACCTTGAGCTTACCCGCAACAGGCTGCAACAATTTGCATCAGAAACTGGAATTGCCAGTCGATTATATCCAGATCGCACTTCAGTAAAACTTTTGGTTTTTTCTACTCCGGATAGAATAGCTTTTGTTGAAGCAATACGTGGAACATACCGTCATGCACAGGTAGGAGAGAAATTTGGTCCACTCTGGTCTACACATTGGTTTAGAGTGGAATGTCTTATTCCAGAAAACTGGAATGGCAAAGAAGTCCATCTATTATGGGATTCCAGTTCTGAAGCATGTGTCTGGCAAAAAGGTGAACCACTCCAAGGATTGACAGGTTCTTCTATCGGCTGGAGTGGAACTGCAGTTCGAAAGGAATTCATCCTTACTAAGAAAGCTCATGGGGGCGAGAGAATTGAACTTTATGTAGAAATGGCGTGCAACGGCTTATTTGGATCGGATGGTCTACAACCTGACGTCAGCCAACTAGGCCTTTTACGCCAGGCAGAAATAGCAATATTTGACCGCCAGGCGTGGGAATTGCTATGGGATTTTAAGGTAATTTCGGATATGGCTAGATTGTTGCCAGCCAATTCTCCTAGAGGTGGACAGGCCTTATACACGGCAAACTCCATGGTGAATGTCACCAACTTAGACGAACCTTCCTCCTGGGCTAGAGCTAGAGAAATTGCTGCTCAATTCTTCTCTGCTCATAACGGTGATGGACAGCACAATCTATCAGCAATAGGTCATGCTCATATCGACACCGCCTGGTTGTGGCCGTTAGCTGAGACACGTCGAAAATGCATTCGCACCTTTTCTTCTGCATTGCGGTATATGGAGGACTACCCTCATTACAAATTTGCTTGCTCACAGGCCCAGCAGTATGCATGGATTAAGGAAATGACACCTGGTTTGTACGAAAAAATAAAAACAAAAGTTAAAGAAGGTCGCTTTATTCCAGCAGGTGGGTCTTGGGTTGAACCAGATTGCAATATTCCGTCAGGGGAATCGCTTGTCCGTCAGTTCCTCATTGGACAGAGGTTTTTCAAACAAGAATTCGGCTCCTATTGTAATGAATTTTGGGAACCAGATGTCTTTGGTTATTCGGCAGCTCTCCCTCAAATTTTATTGGGAGTGGGCATACGATACTTTTTGACAATTAAATTGTCTTGGAGCCAATTCAATAAAATCCAAAGCAATACATTTTGGTGGCAAGGACTGGATGGCAGCCGTGTTTTGACTCATTTTCCACCTGCAGATGATTACAACGCAATGGCTGATGTGGAAGCAGTATTACGCAGTGTCAATAATTTTAAAGACCATGACCGGAGCAGAGAAAGTTATATGCTATTTGGCTTTGGGGATGGAGGGGGTGGACCTACAATGCCAATGCTTGAGCAGATCAACCGAATGCGCAATGTCGATGGTTTGCCGCGGGTTGAAATCCGCTCTCCACATGATTTCTTTACACGTTGCGAGGCAGACGCAAAAGATCTAACCACATGGGTTGGTGAACTCTACCTGGAGTTGCATCGAGGTACATATACTACCCAAGCACATAATAAATTCTTAAACCGCCAGAGCGAACTGCTATTACGGGATCTCGAATTCCTCTCGACGATCTGCAATACCTTAGGCGTGAGTGAATATCCAGCAGAAGAAATCGACTGGTTATGGAAAATCGTATTGACCAACCAATTCCATGATATTATCCCCGGTTCATCTATTAATGAGGTTTACCAGGACTCTGCTGTGCATTATCGTGAAGTCCATAGAATTGGCTCGAATCTCCTCGAAAAAGCCATTGAGACACTGCTCAAAAAGTCTGATGGCAGTAATGTTCTTGCTATCAACACCCTAAGTGAATCTCGCACCGAGATTGTGAATTTGCCTGCCGGCATACCAGCTATTCAGATTAGTTCAGAAGGACATCCTCTTGGTGTGGTTACTGCACCGCCAATGGGCTACTCGGTTTCCGAGCCAATTAGGTCGTTTCCTGAGAAAGCGATTGTAAGCGAAAATTCAAACACAATCTCTTTAGAGAACGAAAATGTCAGGGCTGTATTTGACCGTGGTGGCGGACTAATTAGCTTATTCGACAAACACGAAAGCCGTGAGTGTATAGAATCTGGTAAAGAGGGTAACCATTTTGTATTATTTGATGACACACCTGTCAATTGGGATGCCTGGGATGTCGATGTGTTCCATCTGGAAAAACGTTACGAGGTTAATCCTGCGAAGTCAGCTCGAGTTATTGAATCTGGCCCTATAAGAGCTTCGATAGAATTCATCTACCAAATTTCCAAGGTCAGCGAACTGAAACAGATCGTTTCTCTTACAGCGTTATCCTCTCGTCTCGATTTCATGAACGAAGTCGAATGGTATGAAAGTCGTAAATTCCTCAAAGTTGAATTTCCATTGGATATCCAGACTCAAAATGCTACGTATGAAATCCAATTCGGTCATTTACAACGCCCTACCCATTCCAATACCAGTTGGGATATGGCACGCTTTGAAGTATGTGGTCACAAATGGGCTGACTTGTCAGAACCAGATTATGGTGTAACTCTCCTGAACGATTGTAAATATGGTCATGGTACTCAAGGTAATGTTTTACGCCTATCACTGTTACGCTCACCGAAATCCCCAGACCCCCAGGCAGATATGGGACACCATACATTTCGTTATGCCCTTCTTCCTCATAAAGGGACTCTCCAACAAGCAGATATTGTCATGGAGGGATACCGTTTTAATGTACCTTTACTAGTGCGATCATCATCAATGCATCCCCAAGAAACTTCATTCTTCCAAGTCGATACAACAGCTGTAGTTATTGATACGGTAAAGAAGGCGGAAGATTCAAATGCGATCATATTAAGACTTTACGAATCCCACGGTACCCATGTCCTGGCCCGTCTGAAATCATCTCTACCTGTTAAGTCAGCTGCCATATGTAATTTGCTGGAAGAAGAGGACCAACCCATTGAATGGAATGAAGGAATAAACCTAAAGTTACGACCATTCCAAATACTGACGGTAAAATTGGATATGTGATAAGGAACAGAAATTAATAACAAATGATGCAAACCCCTCGGGAACGATTTACGGCAGCTCTGAACCGCCAGCCACTCACTGGCCAGGTTCCCCACTTCGAATTGGTATTCTACCTCACGATGGAAGCCTTTGGCAAAGTCCATCCAACCCAGAGGTTTTATGGCCAATGGGATCAGATGGAGGAGAAAGAACGTCAGCTTCATCGTCAAGACATGGCTAAGATCTATATTGAGACCGCAGAGAGATTTGAACATTCGGCCATATTTATCCACCCTAATCCAGATACACCGGAAGAAACCATGCGCCTGGTTGATTTAATCCGTGAAGCAACTGGAGATCGATACTTCATCATGCGGCATGGTGACGCTACGTATGGATTACCGGATGGAACAAGTATGGCCGAATTTTCATACCGAATCTCAGACGATAGAGCAGGTCTAAAGGCCGATGCCCAATTGATGGTGGAAAATGCCGTTCAACAGGCTGAATTCTTCGAAAGGCACGGTGGACTGGATGGTTTTGCCTTATGCAGTGATTATTGTTTTAATACAGGCCCATTTCTTAATCCCCATTTATTCAGCGAGCTCGTTACTCCCTACCTGGCATACTTGATTAAGGCTTATCGGGAAATGGGCTTTTACACGATCAAGCATACTGACGGTAATATAATGCCAATTCTCGATCAATTAGTCCAGGCAAATCCACATGCGTTGCATTCTCTCGATCCACAAGCAGGTGTCGATATCGCTCAAGTAAAAAAAACATGCGGAAACCAATTATGCTTGATCGGTAATGTGAATTGCGGGTTAATGGACACAGGCACAGACGAAGAAGTAATCGAATCGACAAGATATGCGTTGAAGTATGGGATGCCAGGCGGTGGCTATATCTTTTCTACCAGTAATTGTATTTATACAGGCATGCGGCTATCTAGATATGAATTAATTCAAGAAGTTTGGCGAAGGGAAGGATATTATAGATAGTTTAAAAGTAGCTATTACCTAACACATTCTATGTCCTTAAACTGGTTCAAGCGGCTTAGGATAACTTCAGCCAGAATACCCTCACCTATTGACGAAAGATGAATTGCACTATTGGTGAATTCGGTTTCTGGGACAATATCCCATAGATCGATGTAATTCCACCCTTCATCAACACTATATTTGGCCATCATTTCCCGGTATTGATTATAAGCCCACCGTGGGTAATAGAAGTTATATCTAATGCTGCTGTTTTCTCCTTTGCTGATTAGTATTGGTTCGTTGATGATGAGAATGGGGATATGATTATTAATGGCTATACGCAGCCCTGCGCGCATGACGTCCCAGGCAAGCCAATTTTCATCTAGTAATGGTGGAGAGAATATTAAGAATTTACTATCGTTTTCAAGATCTCTTTCTGCTGGTGTAAATATATCCGGATATTCCTGATCGATACCTGTGGCAGCCCACAGAAAGCCATACAACTGTAACCGGAACCAATCTGACAGGGGGCGTCGTTGGCCGATAATAGTTCTATCCATCCAACTTTCTGGAGATATCAAGCTTTCGTCTAAACGAAGGTGGTATTGATTAATAAGGTGTCCAATTCGCTCAGGATTGTTCACGACAATAGGAGAGTCTAATTGCTTTTGCTTTGGAAAGGACTCCAATGTTACCAACCAAAAGATAAGGTCAGGTTTGTACTTTGTGACTTGATCCAGGAGCATTAAATCTTTGATCAAAGATAAAGTGGGATAACCTAAGTTGTACACTACAACAGGTTTTTCATCACAAATTAGATTGGAATTAATTAATATTCCTGCGAGAGTCTCCTCAGGTCGTAGAAGTGTCCCCCAAACCGAGGAATCACCAATGATCACTATCCTGAAATTTTTGCCGTTCTGGAAACGTGCAGAAATGACATGAGAGGCAAACATGGCATCAAAATTATATAAGCTAAGATTATAAGATTTTTGCGGTTTTTCACCAAACGGCAAACGTAAGCGCCCCGGGAGAATCCAGTTATATAGCGTGAATCGGGCCAGGACATCTGTTGGTTTAATGCTAACGATCGCAAGATTGAAAAGGATAAAGAGCGTTATCCCTTTGCAAATCACATTTCTCAAGAACCGCCAGGTCATAACAAAACCGTCAGTCTCTCTTTTTCCAAAAAAATCAAGGATGCGAGACCAATAACGCTCGATGTAATGCATCCAAAACTTCTAGGCCTGTGAAATTTCGTCTATCCCACCCATCTGGAGTCAGATATATATTGTTACGTGATTGATCCAAGCCATGGTTGGGCAAACTCTGCGCGGCTAACCAGAAATTCCACAATGGGATATCATAATCATGCGCCACACGAGCCGTTACCAAATTAATGCTATTGTCTCCTTCTACATTGTCAGCTTTTGTCGAAAGGATAGGCACACCGCCATTTTGTATAATAATGTCCACAATTTGGCGTAAATATTGCTCATATCTCCTCGATGAAGCTCCCGGTTTCCAATTGGTCCCTAGGTTAATGAATACTATTGAAGGTTTATAAACACGCATTTCACAAGAAACTGGCGTTTCATTTGAATTGCAGAACTCTGGATCTGTCCAAAGTGACGAAAGCGCAGTAGGTGCACTTAGACCATCTCTAACCGCAAGGCTCTTGCGCGAAAATGAACCTTTATAGAAATTGATCGTCTCCTGCAAAAATTGATAATTATCTCCCAACCAATAGCGGTTGGTTTCATAGATCCCCATAAATACATTTGGCTCACTCTGGCAATCACCTACTGTAGAAAACGCATTTGCTTGATTTCCACTTCGTATTCCATAAAGGTAAATTTGCTTAGTGGTCCAACTAACGGTAGGAATGACCGGCCACTCACTCCACCGGTCAGGATTGGGCCTGACATCTGGCGTGGGAGTGGAAGTCAGGTTCGGAATTGGGGTTGTAGTAGGTGGTGATGTAGTGACTGATGGCGTCAGGTATGTAAGATCATTCTGATTGGTAGGCGTTCCTGTCAACGCAACTTCCGTTTTTAGAGACTCAACCAGCACAGCCAGAGTTGCTTGGTTAGAAGAAGGTATAAGGATTCCTCTCTCCATACTATGGTCGTTGCAAGCCATTAGGAATAGCAATAAGAATAGAAAAGAGAAGGTTGTGATCAGATTTTTCCTTGTTAACATTTTTACCTTTTATGAAGAATTTCAGGGTCAATCGGTAAACAACCGAGTATGGACTGACCAATTTCGTATTATATGGTATTTCGGAAAATAATCGAAGAGAGTCAATCCCTAGAACATAGGTATTAAGACCATGTTAAAATATAATTTCACGACTTTTCAATTTCACATGAGGAGTTTACATGCCCCAAACACCACGTGAGATAGTAAGAAGATGTCTGACTTTCCAAAAACCTGAACGGATGCCGAGGGACTTATGGCTCTTACCTTGGGCAGTAGACCGTTTTCCAGAACCGGTAGCTACATTACAAACTCGTTTTCCATGTGATTTTACCAATCCCCCCGATGTGTACCAATCTTCGCCTCGGGTCCGAGGTGATATGTACCAAGAGGGGACCTATATTGATGAGTGGGGGAGCATTTTTTACAATATTCAATCAGGCGCAATTGGCGAAGTAAAAACACCTGCAATAGATAACCTCAAGCTAATCGACAAATATACGCCCCCTTATGAGATTCTTCCTGAAGACTGGGATGATGCTCAAAGGGTTGTTAACCAATATTGCTCACAAACTGATCTTTTCGTCATGGGGAATGCCTGTCCCCGTCCTTGGGAGCGCCTGCAATTTCTACGCGGAACTGATAACGCAATGATGGATATTCTTCACCCCGAAGAAGGAGTTGCCGATCTAATTCAATTAATCCACTGTTTCTATAAGAAAGAACTAGAATTTTGGGCGACAACTAACGTAGATAGTCTTCGTTTCATGGATGATTGGGGGGGACAATCCCGCCTTCTTATTTCACCTCGTCTCTGGAGAAAGATTTTTAAACCTCTCTACTATGAATATTGTGAGATCGCTCACCGGCATGGAAAATTTATCTTTATGCATTCAGACGGTTTCATAGCAGATATTTACGATGACTTAATAGAAATTGGCGTGGACGCGATAAATTCTCAGCTCTCTTTGATGAACCTGGAAGACTTATCCAAACGAGCAAAGGGCAAAATTACTTTCCACGGTGAGATTGACCGTCAATTCGTTTTACCAGCTTCCAATCCCCAAGTGGGTCGTGAGGCAGTTCGTAAGATAGCAAAATATCTTTACGATCCTTCAGGTGGCATTATCGCCCAATTTGAATTTGGTTTAGCTGCCAATCCTGCTATTGCAATAGCAATTTTCGAGGAATGGGAAGCAGTACAAATGGATTGGCAATAACAACCTGCGTCTGTTGTATTACTGGGTTTCTTACTTTATAGATCACAAACTGTTCTGACATGGCTATACGCAAATATCTTCCGTTTTTGCTTATTTTAGTGGCTCTGACAGCCCGTTTCCTCCCGCGTGCACGAACTATTGATGACGCGTTCATCACTTTTCGATATGCTAGAAACCTTTTGGAAGGCCATGGATTTGTGTTTAACCCTGGAGAACGCGTCCAAGGTACCACGACTCCTATATACACCTTCTTAATGACGGGATTAGGTTATCTCACGGGTGGATCACACACTTCATTTCCCTCATTATCTCTTACTCTGAATGCCATTGCGGATGCTATCACATGCTTTTTGTTATGGAAACTGGGCCTTCACCTTAAATCAGAATTGGTTGGAATAGCCACTTCCCTGCTTTGGGCAATTGCCCCTTATAGTGTGACATTTGCCATAGGAGGTTTGGAAACAAGTGTTTACGTCCTCCTACTCACAGGTGTATTCTTCTTTTATATCACCAACAGGTACAACCTCACTTCTGTTTTTGCTGCACTGACTTTACTAACCAGGCCAGATGCTGTGATATTTATTGGACCACTTATAGTGGATCGGCTTCATAGAGCGAAATCATACCACGAGAGAATACAGAGCAGCGAGATACTACTCTTCTTCCTTCCCTGCCTGGCATGGGGCCTTTTTGCAACTTTCTATTTTGGTAGCCCAATCCCGCATTCTGTACAGGCTAAACTAATGGCATATCGCCTGGAATCCAACGCATCATTAATTCGACTCCTTCAACACTTCTCCACACCCTTTTTTGAACAAAACATATTTGGTGTAATATGGATCGGCTTTGGCCTGATCTTATACCCTTTCCTTTATTTAATTGGCGCTCGAAAGGCTTTCCGCATCGACCCACGCTACTTAGCTTACATTGTTTTTCCCTGGTTATATTTTCTGGTTTTTGCACTTCCCAATCCACTGATCTTCCGTTGGTACCTGACTCCCCCCTTGCCCCCCTATTTCCTTTTCATCTTGTTTGGCCTTGAAAAGGTACTAACCGATCTTCTAAGCAAAATTAAATATGTCTATTTTACGTCAAAGTGGCAGGGTGCAATTCTCTTTTTTTTCTGCCTGTTGTTACCCACTACGTCTACTCTGAGTGAATGGAGATTACATCCTGACCATGGACCAGATCGTCCCGCTCCACAAATGGCTTGGATCAAACTGGAATTGCTTTATCGGCAGGCTGCAGACCGGATTACATCACAGATTCAACCCGGTCAAGTGCTTGCCGCCGGTGATGTCGGTGTTCTAGGGTACTATACTAAGGCTCGTATTCTAGATACAGTTGGTTTGAACTCACCGCAATCCCTTCAATATTATCCCCTAGGACCAGAATATTATGTAATCAATTATGCCATCCCGACTTCCTTGATCCTAGAGGAAAAACCAGATTGGATCATAATTCTCGACGTCTACGGTCGTCTAACGTTGCTGTCGGATAAAGAATTTCTGAAACAATACCGATTAATCGATACAATTCCTACAGATATTTACGGGAGTCAAGGCATGTTGATTTTCAAGAAGAACCCCGATTAATGTGATTAAATCGAATTGTTCTCGTAGAAAATGTTACCTAACCTCTCGCCTTTGTAGGAAATATGAATTTTTTCCTCAATGTAAATCCAGGATGTATCTTGTAGTGCCTCCATAATTCTTACACTGCAAAATCCAGACCCAATGATATTAGCTTTTGTTTGACAGGCCAACCCGTATTACGATCCCAGCCATTTACTCTGTAATATTCATCCAACATACGGTTTAGATCGGGAACGAATCCTTCCTGACCTCCTTCTGGCAATGGTTGCAGTAGTAATTTTGGTAGTTTTTCGCTATCAGGTTTTAGGCCCAGGCGGAGGTTATATATTCGCTTTAGGTTCCAGGCCCGCTCACCAGCCAGTAGTAGTTCTTCCATTGACCAATCGTCTCCGCTCGCCGCACTAAGTAGATCCAGCACTGTCTTTATTGGAGTAACGGCAAAGTAACACATGACTAGACTGTTACATACGGTACGCCAGTGTTGATGACGTGCCACCAAAGCAGCTTTACCTTCAATCGAGAATCGATCCGTCAATCCAATTCCGATCTCATCTAATGTTCCACCCAGGTCAATAGTGAAGTAGTCTCCTTGATTATGACAGGCACCGCGCGGCGAGGTTACATAAACTAACGCCATACCACTGAATGCTCTTGGATCGTGCATTGCCACTTCAAGATTATGTACCTGGACAGCTAAATCTTCCACTCCGAAATGTCTGGCAAAGGATTTACTTCCCATTGCCAATAACGCACCAAAACCTTCCCGGTTTGCCATCTGATTAAGCAATTGAAAACAGGGAGTTCCATTACCCCAGGCCAATTCTAAACCGGCTG
>Ga0315268_10006685_pt1 | contig 12247 bp, 12 predicted proteins | sample C1_top_MG_FD_204535 | JGI IMG/M metagenome (GOLD analysis project Ga0315268, IMG submission 204535) | Sediment microbial communities from Yellowstone Lake, YNP, Wyoming, USA - C1_top | ecosystem: Environmental > Aquatic > Freshwater > Lake > Sediment | place: USA: Wyoming | collected 2017-08-01 | reverse complement strand
GCATATTCTATCCGCCCTGAGGAAAAACCTCCAAGCCGGCCCCACCTCAAGGAGCGGGCCGACGAAGACCTGGATCTAACGCAAAGTCATCTAGCGCAGAATCCTCTCCAGGAGGCCCTTGGCCTTGGCCCCCCGGCCCTTGGGCCGCACGCTGTAGGCGGCCGAGTTGACGACACCCTCGACCTCGAGGCGCCCGTCGTCCAGGTCGAGGCTCTTGATGTGGAGATCCTCCCCCTTTAGGTCCAGAGTTCCGAGGTCGGTGTCGATGACGATCTCCTGGTCGTCGAAGCTGTCGACGCGGATGACCCCACCGACGGTCACGTGCTCCCGGTTGGCTATGGTCACAACGTGACCCTCCCCGGTGAAGTCCTTTTCGTCCATGGCTTCCGCCTCCCCGGCCGCGCGGGGCGCCCCCTGTCTTTGGGCGCCGCTCCCCGTGTGACAATCTCTATGTGAGGGCCCGTCCGTTAGACCGGCCCGCTACGGCCACAACTTGACCGTCCGCGCCCCGCTGAAAAAGTAGGTGACGATGTCCTCGGCCGTCCCACCCTCGGTGGCCATTCCCCGGGCGCCCCACTGGGACAGGCCGACCCCGTGCCCGAACCCCTTACCTTTCATGGTCACCTTGCCGCCCGCGACCGCCACTGAGGTAAGCATGTTTGACCGCATCCGCGTCGACCCTAGAGCCAAGCGAAGTTCGGGGGCGGGTACCGAAGTGCTCCCGACGACCACGGTGAGAGCTCGCCCCGACGGTCCCTTCGTGCCGATGGCGATAGCCGTGACCGGGCCAGGGTCTTTCTTGGCGGCCCGGGTGGCGGCGGCCCGCAGCTCATCACCGCTGAAGGTGGCCGTCCACTCGGTGTTCGGGGCTGTCCAGGGCACTTTCACGGAGCGGATGTAGGCGTAGCTCGTGGTCTCCCCGGCCGCGGCCCCGAGGCCCTCCGCGGGGGTTGCCGTCTGGCCGCCGGCGTCGGCGTGGAAAATGGCCCAGACCGGCCGGCCCCCATAGGTCAGAATCTGACCTCGGGTCTCCTCCACGGCTCGCCTGACGTTGTCGGTGACCCGAGATGGGTTGTAGGCCTGGAACTCTTCGGGGTTGGTCGAGACGTCGGCCCCGGGGTGGAGGGAACTGACCCCGCCCTTCCGATCGAGTTCCGCGATGGCGAAACTGCGGGCCACGATGGCCTGGGCCTTGAGGGCCTCCAGCGGCCAACTCGGCTCCATTTCCGCGGCCACCACGCCCTCGATGTACTTCTCGAACTTCAGGGTCTCGATGGTTCCGGAATCACTCATGTAGACTCTGACGTCGGGTTCCGTGGTGGCGGCTGTCCACTTGGAGCTGGGCGCGGGCCGGGCGGCGGGTCCGGGGCCGAGCCGGCTCCAGGAGAGATAGCCCAGCCCGATGACGAGCACGGCCACGACGGCCGGCCAGACGTAGTTACCGCGGTGTGTATCCATAGATGAAAGACCTCCCGGGGAGTAGTCTTGTTCCCACGGGAGGTCGCAATTCGCGAAATTGGGGGCGGGCGGGGAAATGCCCCGACCGGACGCCGGCGGGCGCCGGGGCCGGTCAGAAGCCGGTCCTCTCCGTCCCCCCGCCAGCCCCGGTCCGGGTGTCGCTAACGATCCGGTAGAGCGTAATGGCGGCCGCCTTGGACACCGGCCCATCCGGAACCTGCAAGACCTCAACCGTTAGGACGCGAGGCCCGTAGTCCAGGGCAATGCGATCGCCCACCCTCACGTCGCCGCCCGCCTTGCCCGGCTTGCCGCCGAGGCTGATCCGCCCGTTGTCGCAGGCCTCCTTGGCCACGGTCCGGCGCTTGACGAGACGGCTGGCCTTGAGGAAAACGTCAAGACGCAAGGTTTCCCCCTCCCAAGACTCAAGGCCCCCTGGACTCTGTGCCCAGGGGGCCTCGACACGATTTCCCCGAGATACCAGGAGCAGACCCTCTGGTAGCTTCTAGTGGTTGACGCGGTCCTTGAGGGCCTTGCCGGACTTGAAGACGGGAACCTTGGCCGCCTTGATCTTGACGACGGCGCCGGTCTGCGGGTTGCGTCCTTCACGAGCCTGGCGGACCCTACGTTCGAAAGTCCCGAAGCCTACGAGAGAAACCTTGTCGCCCTTGGCCAGGGCGTCCTCGATTGTCTCGAACACTGAGCTGACGGCCTTCTCCGAGTCCTTCTTAGTGAGGCCCGACTTCTCAGCCACCGTGGCGACCAGTTCGGCCTTGTTCACTACAGGTCCCTCCTACGAGCAAGATAACCCGCCTATTCGGTGGTCCGTTTCCGAATCCTTTCCGAAAGGAAAAGCTTGGCCCTCTCGGTCGGGCAAAACCGCACGAAATGTGACCTCGGAGCCGTCTGGCAAACCTGCTCAAAGGTTGTCCCACGCGGAGAGGGATAATTCCATAGCCGACTACTCCCCGCCCCGCTCGAGCTTCAGGGCCAGCCTGCCGCAAGCCGCGCGAAGAGCCAGTTCGGCGTCGACCCCGGCCCGACGCCCACGCTCGAGGACGGCCAGAAGCATTTCCCCGAAGTCGGCTTCGGCCGTCTCGGCATCCGCCGTGGACGCACCCTCGGCCACCGGCCGTCCCAGCCGCGCCGTCCGCTCGAGAAGTTTCTGAGCCTGCATCAGGGCGGGAAGGTGAGCCTCCAGCCGGGGCGTGGTCGCCCCCTGCCCGTCCGCGCCGGCCTCCCGCCCACCCACGGTCGCCTCCCGCCGCTTGATATCCTCCCACTGCCTGAGGACGGCCTCGGGAGTGCGGGCCTGGCTCTCACCGAAAACGTGGGGGTGGCGCCGGAGAAGCTTGGCCGTGATGGTCCCGATCACGTCATTGACGTCGAACCGCCCGTCGCGCCTGGCCAGGGCGGCATGGAAGACCACCTGGAGGAGGAGATCCCCGAGCTCGTCTTCCAGCTTGGCCGAGTCGCCGCTGTCGATGGCCCCAACGACCTCGTAGGCCTCCTCGACAACGTAGGGCCGGAGTGACTCGTGGGTCTGCTCCCGGTCCCAGGGGCAACCCCCCGGGGCCAAAAGGCGGTCCATGACCTCAACCAGGGGATCGAGCGGGAAATCGCACTCCCGCTTCTTACTCACGGATGAAGCGCGCCTTCTTCAAAAGGCGGGCCAGGGGCTCGCCGATCCCGGGCAGGAAGGAGAAGTCTCTCTCCGACACCGCTCCTAGGAGGAGGAGGGTGAAACCGTAGACCAACCCACCCACGGCCACCGTGGTCAGGGTGGCCAGATTGGCGCCCAGCGGCGGGGCGAGCCGAGGGAAGCCGAGGTAGACTACTGCCCCCATGAGAACCGCGGCGGCCAACGGCTTGTAGATAGTGGCCTGAAAATTAATCTTGAAGCCGACCAGACGTTGGACGGCGATGAGGTTGAGCACGGCGGCGACCAGGAACCCCGCCACGGTGCTGTAGGCCGCCCCCCGGATGTTGAGGGCCGGCACGCCGATGAGGACCCAGGCCAGGACAGCCTTGACCAGGACCCCGATGATCAGGTTCCGGACGGGGATGTCGGTCCGGCCAAGCCCCTGGAGCACACCCGACGTGGTCTGCTGGAGCATGAGGAAGAGCGTGGCCGTCGACACGGCCGCCAGGGGAATGCCGGCTTCGGGGTGGTTGTAGAGAAGCCCGCAAATCGGGCCGGCCAGGAGCCAGAGCCCCAGAAAGGCCGGCAGGGCGATGAGAATCGTGGCTCTCATACCTGAGGAGGTCTTGCTTCGGATGCCGGCCGTGTCCTTCAGCGCCTGGGCCTCGGAGATGGCCGGCACCAGGCTGGTCTGGAGACCGTAGGTCACCACGGCCGGTAGGTTGATGAGGGTCATGGCGAACTGCGACAGTTGCCCGTAGAGGGCGGTCGCGTCGTGGGCGGAGTAGCCGATGGCCTGGAGGCGGTAGGGAACCACGAAAGCGTCGACCATGCCCATGAGGGGGATGACTACCCCGGCAATGGAAATCGGAATGGCCAGGACCACGATACGCCGGACGATGGCGGCGGCCGGTTCGGGAGGTTCTTTGGGCGGATCGGTGGCGGCCAAGCGCAGCCGCACGGCGCGATGGGAGAGGAAATAGGGCGCCAGCAGGTAGAGCGCTCCGGCGCCGGCGCCGATCGTGGCCCCGAAGGCGGCGCCCCCGGCGGCGATGGCCTCGCCGCGCGGCAGGAGGGCGAGGGCCAGAATAAGGACCGAACCCACCCGAAACAACTGCTCGGTGATCTGAGAAATGGCCGGGGCCCCCATCCGCTGGTAGCCCTGAAAGTAGCCTCGAAAAGAGCCTTCGAGAGCCACGAAAAACAGAGCCGGGGCCAGAGCCAGGATGGAGTAGTAGGCGTCAACATTGCGGATGATGTGGATGGCCAGGAGCCGGGCCGTCAGACCCAGAGCCAGAGCCGAGACCAGACCGGCAACGGCCAAGAGAACCAGGGCGATGCGGAAGACCCGGTGGGCGCCCCGCTCGTCGTTCTGGGCGATTCTCTCGGCCATGACCTTGGAGATGGCCACGTTGATGCCCAGGGTAGAGATTCCGATCAGAGCTGTGTAGATGGAGTAGCCGGCCCCGTAAAGGCCCACGAAATAGTCCCCCATGACCCGCCCAAGGGGGATGCGGTAGACGGCGCCGAGGAGGCGGCTGAACATGGCGGCGCCGGCCAAGATGAACGCGCCCTGAAGGTAGACATCGCGACTGGTTCGCTCTGGCGTCAAGCGGGCTTTCCACCCCTATTGCCAGCCCTGGCAAGCATGTCTGGATTATACCACCCCTGCCCAGACGGGGGAAAAGCGCCGGGTCGGGTCACCCCGCTCGCGAAAGAGCGGGCCCCAGGGCCCGCTCTCGCTTGCCGCCTAATCCTGTCGCTCGCTCGCCCGGTCTGCCCCTGGGCGCCGGACTTCGCCCGGACTGGTCTACTGCTCCATCTGCTTGGCCAGAAAGCCGGCAGCCGTCTCCGTGAGCTTAAGTTCCGTGGAACCCATCTCGACTTCCGGTTCGCGGGAGACCATCACGACGGCGCCGATGGGGTCTCCGGCCGAGATGATGGGGGCGACGACTATGGCCGTGAACTTGCACTTGTCCTCGTCGTCGATGATTGTCGCGTCCGGCACGAATTCCTCTTCGGGCCCGCGGTTTTGGAGAACGCTCCGCCGCTCTTCCATCGTCCGCTCCGTAAGAGCGCCGATCCTCTTGTCCAGAAACTCCTTCTTCGGGGCGCCGGAGACAGCGATGATGTTGTCCCGGTCGGCGATCATGGCGATGTGGCCGACAGCTTCGTAGAGCGAGTCGGCATACTCCTTGGCGAAATCGCCGAGCTCCCCGATGGGGGAGTACTTCTTGAGGATAACTTCCCCTTCGCGGTCGACGAAGATCTCCAGAGGGTCTCCCTCGCGGATGCGCATGGTGCGACGGATTTCCTTCGGGATTACGACTCGGCCCAGGTCATCGATGCGGCGAACAATCCCCGTGGCCTTCATTAGGATTCCCTCCTCTTGAGCAACGGAGCCAACCCGACCCCCGTTGGATATCGTATAACTCCGCTGACACGTTTATTCATTTCTGCCAGTGGGACAAGGTTCTAGCCCGGACCAGCTATCGTGGCCGCGGCCCGCAGGTCCTTCAGGAACTGGGAATACGCCTCCCCCCTCTTTTGCTGGAGCGCGTCTTCGGCTAGTCTGTCCCTGACCTGCTCCAAAGATAACCCCTGTTGGTCAAGGGCTTCCTTATTGGCGACATAGACGGCCTGAATGTCGGCCTCCGTGACCTCGACGTCGGCCGTCACCGCCTCGTAGAGTTTGCCGTTGTAGCTCTGGACCCGTTGGTAGTCGGCCAGGGCCTGGGCCGTCACCCGGAGACGCAGTCTCTGGACGGTGATCTGGAGGTTCGACCCGTAGAGGGTGGCCAGGGCATCGGTGTACTGGACGGTCAGTTGGTCGAGCTCGTCTTGGGATACCGACAGGTTTCGCTTCTGGGCCTCAGCCGTCACGAGTTCCTCGTCGACCAGGCCGTCGAGGAGGGCCTGCCTGGTCTCGGCGTTGACCTCCTTGAGACCGTAGAGGAACATGAGAATCCGAGTCCGTTGGTTCACTTCCCTCTGGGTGATGTCCTGACCGTTGACCGTCTTCACGACCCCGTTGCCGGCGGCGTAGGACAGCCCCCACGCCAGACCGGCGCCGACAACCAGGATCGCCGCCATGACGATGGTGAAAATGCGCCTGGCCTTGGGAGACAGGACGGCTACGCCGCCCCGTCGCTTGACCTCGGCTTGTTGCCTGCGCCTAGCTTGAGTCCGCGCTTTGGCTCGCCTATCGGCTCTTGACATGACTACTCTCCCCTCCAGCTTGGGCCGAACGGCCCCGGACCAGGATCATGAAATCAAGGAGTCCGCGTAGCAGTTCCACATTCTCCCGCGAGACGCCTGTCTTCCTGTCCCCCAGGCTGGCCCGCCGCCCCGGCCGGTACCCGATGAGAAGGACCCGGGCGGCAAAGCGAACCGAAACCCCTGGGTACTTCCCGGCCGATCCGCCAAGGGCCTCTCTGAACGCCGCCGTCGGGCGCTCAAACCTGGCCAGAAGACCGCCGCTCGGGTCGCGGGAAATTGCCGCGCAGCCGAGGCCCCCGGCCACAACCTTGACCTTGGCCACAGCGAGGAGGTTGGCGACCGGCGCGGGTAGGGGTCCGTAGCGATCGCGAAGTTCCTCCTCCAGCTCACCGGCTTCCTCCGGATCGTCGATGGCCGCGATGCGGTGGTAGATCTCCATCTTCTGACGGGCGTTCGGGATGTACTTGTCAGGCAAGTAGGCGTCGACGTTGACGTCAACGACAGTCTCGATCTTGGCCGCCTCTGTCTCGCCCTTGAGATCGCGCACGGCGTCCTCGAGCATCCGGCAGTAGAGTTCGAACCCGACCGAGGCGATGAAGCCATGCTGCTCGGCCCCGAGGAGGTTGCCGGCCCCCCGGATCTCCAGATCACGCAAAGCGATTCTGTAGCCGGAACCCAGTTCGGTGAAGTCGTGGATAGCCTCAAGGCGCTTTTCGGCCTGCTCCGTGATGACCCTCCCGGGCCGGTAGGTGAAGTAGGCGTAGGCCACGCGGTTGGAGCGCCCCACGCGGCCGCGGAGCTGGTAGAGCTGGGCCAGGCCGAGGTTGTCGGCGTCCTCGACAATCAGAGTGTTGACGTTTGGCAAGTCGAGTCCAGACTCGATGATCGTCGTGGAGACGAGAATGTCGTACTTCCCGTCCAGAAAGTCCATCATGGCCTTCTCGAGTTCATCTTCCTTCATCTGCCCGTGGGCCATGGCCAGGCGGGCCTTTGGCAGGAGATCGTGGAGGCGAGCCGTCACGGCGTCGATGGACTGGACCCGGTTGTGAACGTAAAAGACCTGCCCGCCGCGGGCCAGTTCGCGAAGCATGGCGTCCTTGACGAGATTCTCGTCATACTCGACGACATAGGTCTGGACCGGGAAGCGATCCTCCGGCGGCGTGTCGATAACGCTCATGTCCCTGAGACCGACCAGGGCCATGTTGAGGGTCCGGGGAATGGGCGTGGCCGTGAGGACAAGCACGTCCACCGTGGTCCTTAGTTCCTTGAGGCGTTCCTTGTGACCGACGCCGAAGCGGTGCTCCTCGTCGATGACCAGAAGGCCGAGGTCCTTAAAGCCCACGTCCGGCGCCAGAAGGCGGTGGGTTCCGATGACGATGTCCACAAGGCCTCGGCCGAGGTCGCCGATGGTCTTGTCCTGGCGGGCGCGCGAGCGAAACCGGCTGAGAAGGTCGACGTTCACCGGGTAGCCGGCCAAGCGCTCCCGAAAGGTGTGATAGTGCTGCTGGGCCAGGACGGTCGTCGGCACCAGCACCGCCACCTGCTTGCCGTCCATGACGGCCTTGAAAGCCGCCCGCACGGCGACCTCGGTCTTGCCGTAGCCCACGTCCCCGCAGAGGAGGCGGTCCATCGGCGCGGGCCGCTCCATGTCCCGCTTGATCTCGTCGGTCGCGACCAACTGATCGGGCGTCTCCTCGTAGCGAAAGCCGGTCTCAAACTCCGATTGCCAGTTCGTATCCGGGCTGTAGCCGTGGCCCGGCAGGGCCTGGCGCTGGGCATAGAGCTTGACGAGGTCGATGGCCAGTCTGAGGAGAGATTCCCTGGCCCTGCTCTTGGCCCTGGACCACTCCGTCCCGGCCAACCGGTGGATCTTGGGCTCCTGCCCCTCCACGCCGATGTACTTCTGAATGGACCCGACCTGGTCGGTCGGGACGTAGAGCCGGTCCTCACCGGCGTACTTGATGAAGACATAGTCGCGGGTGACGCCCTCGATCTCCAGACTCTTGACCCCAAGGTAGACGCCTATCCCGTGGTTGACGTGGACAACGTAGTCTCCGACCTCGAGGTCGCGGTAGGAGGCCAGGATTCTGGCCACGCCCTCCCCCCCCGGAGTGGCGCGGCGGCGCTTCTTGGGGGCGCGACCGCGGATCTGGGCGTCGGTGACAACGCGAAGGCGAGCGGTGGGGAGGTAGAACCCGCCTTCGAGGACACCCCGGGTTACGACGACCTCTCCCGCGACCCGCTCCGCGGCGAAGTTCGGAGCCGGACCCACCCCGGTCTCGCGCAGTGAGCGCGTCACTCCTTTGACTCCGTCGGGCGAGGCCGCCAGGAGAAGAGTCCTGTCTCCGCCGCGGCGCCAGCGGGCAAGCTCGTCCTCGAAGTCCTTCCACTGCCCGTGGAAGGACGGGATCGACTGGTAGCGCACGGTCACGATGTTGTCGAGTTCCGTGGATGGTTCGCGACGGAGGAGTTGAGCTAGGTAAATGGCGGCGTGCCGTCCGGCCCTGGCCACGACCTGTCCGTAGTCCGAGCCCAGGCTCGCCTGGGCCGGAAGAAGACCGCCGTTCTCCAGGAGCACGGCGAACCGCTCCGCGTGTTCGGCGCTGACACTCCTGGCCGCCTGCTCCAGACGGGCGGGCTCGTCCAAAAAAACGGCCGCGTCCGGGGGTAGGAAGTCGAAGATCAGGGATGGGGCGGGCTCGATGAGGGTGGCGTAGGTGTCGGCGTCCTCAAGAAGCGACCCCGTCTCCATGCGATCCAGGTCCGCCGCCACCTTGGCCAGCAGGCGTTCGGCGGCTTCCCGCCGGCCAAGCTTCTCCAGGTGTTTGGCCGCCTCGTTCACCTCATGGCGAACGTCCTTGACTAGGGCCCCCGTCTCCTTGGGATCGAGAACCCACTCCCGGGCCGGACCAAGACGAGCCTCGGCTCGCTCCCGGAGCGACTTCTGGGTCGACGGCGAGAAACTCCGGATGGAGGACACGCCGTCACCGGAGAACTCCACCCGGTAAGGTTCATCGCGCGAGGGGGGGAAGACGTCGACGATCCCGCCGCGCAGGCTGAAGTCGCCGGGACGCTCCACCACGGCCTGACGCTCGTAGCCGGCCCCCACCAAAAACTCGGCCAGATCGTGGGGTTCCAGGCCCATTCCCGGACGGAGGGTGTAGGAATTGCGCTCCAGGCGCCGGGGAGAGGGAACGAGGTCCATGGCCGCTTCCACTGGAAGCACGACCAGGACAGGCTCTTCCGCGGCCAGGGTGTCCAGAACGCGCAAGCGCTGGGCCTGGATCTCACCGGACTGGGCCACGACCCCGAGGGGAGAGAACTCCCGAGGCGGCAGGAGAGCGGTGCCCTCCTCGCCCAGCCAGGTGACGAAATCGCTTTCCACGCGGCGGGCCGCGTCGAGGTCGCTGGAAACATAGAGCGATGGCTTGCCGCGAGCCCGATGCAAAGCCGCGGCCAAGAGGGTTTTGACCGAACTACCTACCCCGTAGACAACCTGGGTCGTCTCGGGGGCGAGCCGGGCAAGAAGCGCGCGGACTTCCGGAAAGCTCGCCGCCTCGGCCACGACCCGGTCGATGGCCGAGGGCGAGGCCGTGGGGCCCCCCGCGATCCGTGGCCCCCCAAACCCGCCGCGATCGGACGCTCCGCCTCCGCTCATCGCCCGGGGGCCACCTTTCCCATGACCAGAGCGTTCCAGCCCACGTGGGCGACGTAGGCCGCTCCGACCCCGGCGGGCCACCACCCGGAGGCCCTGGCCACGGCCACGGTCAGGACCCCGAAGAGGGCGTGGCCCACAAGCCCGGCTAGAGCCGCCCCCGCCCGCCGTCCGAAGGCAACCGCGGCAACGGGCCCGGGCCGGGCCGCGCCCCTTCCGGCACGCGCGGCCACCCCCGGAGCGAGGGCCCCGGCCAAGAGATCGTAAGCGGCCTCGATTCCACCGAAGACGACATGAGTGACCACGACGGGCGCTCCCAGAGCCAGGGCCGCTCCCGTCTTGAGCGTTTCCTCAAGACCGGGGGCGACGAAGACAACGGCCACCCGGTCGGCCAGAGAGCGCGAGAGGCGGTTTCCCAGGTAGGCTACCCCAGCGGCTACGAGGGCCGCCAGAATAATTCTCAGAGGCAGGGGGGAGGTGTTCAGCAACTCACGACCCCGCCGGCGGAGGTGTCATCCGGGGTGCGGTTAAAGCGGCTCATAGCCTCCTCGAGTCCCTCGCGAAGCACGGCCAGGACCGCCTCGGCCGCCCGCAGGGCCGCCTCGCTGAGGATCTCTTCCTCTGTCGGAGACGGGCGCTCGAGGACAAAGTCGACGGGGTCGACGCCCTCGGGCGGCCGTCCGATCCCAATCTTGACCCTGACGAAAGCGTCCCGCCCAAGTTCACCGATTATCGAGGCGACGCCTCGATGCCCGCCGCTCGATCCCCCCAGGCGGAGCTTGAGGCGACCGGCCGGGAGATCCAGGTCGTCGTGGACGACGATGAGATCGCCGGGCGGAAGGACGTGCCCGCGCAAGGCGGCGACCACGGCCAGGCCGCTTCCATTCATGTAGGTCGTCGGGAGGAGGAGAGTCAGGGCGCCCTCGGGTTGGCCGGACCCGCGGCCGCGACCGCGGCCGTCGCCGGGGTCGCGGCTGCCGGTCGTCGCCAGACCGTGCCGCGCCCGCCGGAACCGGGGCAAACCCAATTCCCGGGCCACATGGCGCACGGCCACATAGCCCAGGTTGTGCCGGGTGCCATCGTAGACGGGCCCCGGGTTTCCCAGGCCCACGATCAGCCTCACCCGCCATCACCGCTCCTTGGCGACCATCTTTCCCAGAAAGGCCGGGAGCGCAGCAGGCGCCGCGCTCCCGGAGAGTAGTTGACCCTGGTAGAGGAGGCGGACTACTGGGCCGCCTTCTCCTTCTTGTCAGCCTTGTCGGTCTTCTCGGGCTTCCCGTCCTCGGGCTTGGCTTCCTCGCCCTCGGCGACCTCGCCCTCGATGGGCTCAGCCGGCGCCGCTTCAACGACCTGCTTCGGGGCAACGATGGAAATCACGATCTGGTCGGGCTCACCGAGAAGCCTCACATCCTCGGGGATCTTGAGGTCGGACAGGGTGACCGAGTCACCGATGCCCCGGCCGGCCAGATCGAAGATAACGTAGTCGGGCAGCGCCGTCGGTAGGCACTCCACTTCGACCTCGCGCATCTGGTGCTGGACGATGCCGCCTTCGCGGCTGATGGCGTCCTCACCGTGGAGCACCAGGCGCACCTTGGCCTTGATCTTCTCCTTGAGCGAGATCTGCTGCAAATCGGCGTGAATGTAGCGCCCCTTGACCGGGTCGGATTGGACTTCCTTGATCATGACCGTCGGGGGTTCGCCCGTGGTGGCCTCGCCTTCGATGCTCAGCCGGATGAGGTTGTTACGTCCGGCGCCGGTGCGTAGGACGCGCTCGAACTCCTTGAACCGGACCGTCAGGGGCCGGCTGGCCACACCGTGGCCGTAGAGAACCACCGGCAGGAAACCCTCACGTCTGAGGGCGTGGGTCTGGCCCTTCGAGACGGTGCGCGGGGAAGCTTGCAGGTTGATGAGATCCACGTGATTTGTCTCCCTCGGGAGGACGATCCACGCTTGCGGAAACCCGCGTGGCCTTGGGTGAACCGCCCAAAATGACGCGATATATACTATCCCGATTTCCTGGCGCCTGTCAAACGAGGGCGGCGGCTAGATGCAGGAAAGCACGTAACCGGGACAAAGACTAAGGCCGCGGAACAGAGCCGGCGCGGAGGCCGCTCGCCTCGTTCATGTCAGCCTTGGCCGGCTACGAGGTCCTGGTCACGTTCTGGAGGTGCTTTCACTCTTGCTTTCGCCGACCACGCCACCCCCCGGCGCGCCACGTCCACCGGTCATCGATTTTCACGCCCACTTTCCCACCGGGGATTGGCGCGACAGCTACG
>Ga0315268_10006684_pt1 | contig 12249 bp, 14 predicted proteins | sample C1_top_MG_FD_204535 | JGI IMG/M metagenome (GOLD analysis project Ga0315268, IMG submission 204535) | Sediment microbial communities from Yellowstone Lake, YNP, Wyoming, USA - C1_top | ecosystem: Environmental > Aquatic > Freshwater > Lake > Sediment | place: USA: Wyoming | collected 2017-08-01 | reverse complement strand
ACGTTCTCCCATTGAAGCTTTAAGTCGCGAAGCTTCGCGACGGAACGTTGGTATCCGCCATGTCTGTCTTGGAAGTGATCAAAGCTAGAGGATCGATAAGGAGCTACAAGGACAAACCCATACCCAGGCAAGCGTTATTGGATATCTTGGAGGCGGCGAGGATGGCGCAATCTGCCGCCAATCGCCAGCCTTGGGAATTCATCGTCGTGACAGACCCAGCCATCAAGAAAAAGCTGGTTCAGGCCGCCGGCCACCAGTCTTTCGTTGGAGAGGCCGCTGCCGTGCTAGTCTGTCTAGCGAACCCGGAACAAAGCGCGTCTGTAGGTCCTTTTGAAGGATTTCTGATCGACCTAGCGATAGCTATTGAGAACATGGTCCTAACGGCTTGGGATTTGAGTATAGGTTCCTGCTGGATCGGCGCATACAGTGAACAGAAAGTGAAGGAACTGTTAGACATACCGAGGAATCTTCGAGTCATGTCACTGTTGACTCTTGGCTATCCGGATGAAAGACCGGGACCGAAGTATAGGAAAGACTTGGATGAGATCGTCCATTACCAGAAGTATGGACAAGAAGAACGTTAAGGTCCACCATAGCATCTCCATCTTTCACATAACATCTACTGACGATGCGATCCGGCTAACCGCCTCTTGCATGAATTGGTCATTGTCGATTGAGATCTCGATGGCTTTCTGTGGACAGACATCAACACAGCGTCCGCAACCTCGGCACTCGTCACTTCTTACTGCACGATTGTTGACTACTCGGATTGCGTCCACGAAGCATATGCCTTGAGTGCAGGTTCCGCACCCCACGCATCGATCGGTGACAGTCACTTTGACGCCGGGCAGTCTTGTGATCTTCGAGCTGATGTCGGGAGCCAGATGCGGCAACACTCGCCAGAGGCAACAACACGGACAGCAGTTGCATATCGTCAGGAGCTTGTTTCCCGGCTCTGCCCTGAGCCATACTGCGTCTAGCTTGTTTCGTCCGATCAAGTGCACTAAGCCGGCTTCGCGGCACTTTCTTACATGCTCGAGTGCCTCTTGCTTTGTTGCGCGGTGTCCGATCCTCGGATCGATCTTCAGCGTCGCTTCACCGAGGAATAGACAGCCGAGCTCAATCGGGTAGTTCTTGCATTTCGTGGAGGAGCGGCAGATGCACCAATTCATTATCCAGTGATAGTTCGCTTTGTCGATGAAATGCTCCACGATCTGCGAAGGAACAACGATTTCGCCTGGATTCTCGATGCACTTGTTCATTTGGATGACTTGGTCTTTCGGAAGGTAGATCATGTTGTCATTTTCGAACAGCACGTGATCTATGATCCCACGGAGAATTGGTGCCTTGCTGAGTTTGGCGATCAGAAATCTGTGTGGGAAGTTTCTTTTGAGGAACTTGACTAGTAGAGGCTCATCCACTGGTCACGCCTCTGCGTTCCAGAGATTCCTGTAAACGGACGATCGGAATGGTCGCCTTGGTTCCTTGGGCTTCGAATCTGCCGAGCAACCAATCGGCAATATCGCCTCAAGCTTGTATTCTTCTGGCGCGTTGAACACGGATCGCACATTCTCCGGGTAGGATGGAGTGTACGTTAGGCTGGAGAGCGATCTCTCCTCCAGAGCGAGCATGATGTAGCCTATCGCCAGCCAAGTGCTCTCAGTTGCGTATGGCATCTTTTGGTTAGAGAACACCGCGAGAAGTACAGGGGCGTCTGTTAGGAAAGGTTTCTGCCACGTGATATTCTTCGAACTGAACCATTGTTTCAGGTTCAGTTCGACGTTTGCGTGATGGCGTTTCTCTTGCTTTTCGCATTCCGCACGGATCCTTTCTCTTGTCTTGGGATCGTCGACGAGTACGAACCTCCACGGCTGCCTGTTCGCTCCTGACGGCGCTTGAGCGGCAACTTTGATGCAGTACAAGACATCTTCAAGCGTGACGGGGCTCTTGGCGAATACTCTAGTCGTCCTCCTTCTAGTGGCCAACTCGATAACTGTTGATGGCGATGGTGAGGTCAATGATGCAGATCACCTGCGCTCGTCTTGGATCCTACTATCCTGCATCGTATCTACTGTAATGTGCTGATGCTTGATAGAGATCTCCCGGGCTCGAATCTGACTCCATCAACTGTCTTGGGTGATTCGAGTCGCTCCATGAACAACTCAGTGACGGTGATGCTGCAATCCTTCTCGCTTTTGGGCCGAAATCCAGCTATTCCCAAGATCGCTCGTGCGTTGGCAACCGTCTCTCTGGGCTCGCCGTAGAACTTCTCGATGACATTCACAATCGACGAGATCCTTGCTCCGGTCTTCTCCACCAACTGGACGACCGCTTTCCGTGTTTTTCCTGTGAAGCCCACGTCGTCGAATATTACTACGCGATCGTGGGGGCCTATTGCATCTTGCGGGATAGCGAAGTAGTTCTCTGTTCCCTTGGTTGCGGACCGAACTTTCTCGTCTCCCACGATTGCTCCGCGCCAGCTGGCTGGCACTTGGGAGTGCGACTTGTCGTATACCTTCACGGCGCGGACAAAACTCAGGCCGGCCATGCTTGCGTAGACAGCTGCCAAAGGTGGCCCTGACGCTTCCGGCGACAGAACCTTCGTCGCGTCTCTCCTAAGCTTGGGCCTCAGCACGTATCTAACGATATCACCGAAGAACGGCGCGTCGAAACTCTGGTTGACAAACGGAACGTCCAGACCGCCGTCGCCGAGCACACAGAATTGCTGCGGATCTCTCAGGCGAGAGAAGAGTGTTTCTTCCAGCTTCGCGACGCTCTCTTTGAACTTGGCTAGGAGTGTAACTTCGTTGGAGGCAACGAGCATCGAGTCGCCAATCTTCGGGAAATAGACGTGAAGCGCAAGACCGAGAATCTGAGTTTCTCGAGGTTGTTTGACCAGTTGTTGGTAACGGTCAATCGCAACCGTGGATTCGGAGACTTGTGCAGGTGCGGTCAGAAAACGATTGACTTTCTTTACAGTGCCGATCTCACCACGGATTGTGTCAGGTGCGAGCACGGCGTCGTCGTTCACCCTCACCTCATCGCCTTCCTTGATATACACAAAACCAGATTCTCTTCCGCCACTCTCAGCCGGCAACTCTAAGCCTCACCTGTAGAGTCCGTTGGTTTGTTTAAGAAACTGTTGCGCGACCATCCAAACCTAGGCGCACTTCTCACGGAAGCCCGTTGCCTGACCACAAGAATCTGTCCTAGACGACCTTCTGTCCGCAGTTCGTGCAGAATGCCGCCCCAGAGAGCAACGCGGTGCCGCATTGTTTGCAGAAGCGTTGACGCTGTCCACCAGCATGTTGGTAGTCCAAGACTACTTGCTCGAATTTCCAGCCGTTTGCTTCAACCAATTCCTTCACTGGGCCGCGTATCTTCATGACATCGAAGTCGTAGTCGTACACCTTGCCGAAACTGCCTGGGTCTGCGGGTTTCTTGAAGCCGAAAGCTACGCCTTTCTCTTTCTGGAAGAGAACCTTGCCCTTGACGTAACTCTTCTGAAAGCCCAATTTCGGTGCTGGCAGGACTCCCACGTCTTGGCTCTGTTCCTGGATGATCTCCCTGTACTTCACGGCACGCTCAGACTCAACAAGCCACATCTTGGCCGAGTATTGCTTCTTCAGCTGCTCTTTCGAAGCAACGCCGTAGTACTTCGCGTCAACGATGGAGCGTGATAGATATAGGTCGCAGTCGTCGCCCGGACGAATCGTGAACAAGGGGTTTGACGTACCGAGATCGATCAGTTGCTGCCGAAGAGTCGCAGACAAGAATCAATGCCCGGTTTTACAGTGAGGCAAAGATCCACTTAAGCTCTTGTGAAATCGGAATACCGATCGGGACTGTTTGGATGCGTGGCGCTCCTAGGAGCATTGCCAAATCTAACGCAGAACCAAAAAGAGGCCTGTCATCTCCCAAACTGCCCCCAATGCCAAGAGTATGATCACGATCGGGTAGATCTTTGCAGCATCCTTCCACGCCATCTTGAAGGCCATCCATCTGCTTTGCACACCATATCTTCCGGGTAAGATTGGAGCTAAGGCGATATTGATCCCGGCGGCTCCTGAGAAGACATAGGCACCGAGCTCAAGTATCATGGTTCCGAGCCCGAGAACAAGACCCGCTGCTGACGAGCTGAGCACTTCCGGGTAGGTTACGCCGATCACCAAGCCTCTGAGCAGGGTGATCGCAACTGTACCCAGTGCTCCGACCAGCGGCACGACCCCCGGGAGGGTTGTGGTCAGAAACGCCCCTATCGTCAAGTTCACTACTAGAGTGATCAGAATCGCTTGGACCAGCTCCCCTCCATGAAGAGACTGAACTATCGAAGTGAAGGGCTGCTGTGCTACAACCGATTCTTTGAGTGCTTGATTCATCTCAACAGCTATTGGGGACCTGACGCTGATCAAGCACCAGCCTGCCAGATACGAGCCAACGTACAGCAAAGCCACCAAGAGCAATAGCATCCTCATTTTTCGCGACGCTTGAACGGCTTCGGATAGGATCCTCAAAGCTTACACACGTCACGTACCATGATACTGCCTTGTTCATACGCGTTTCATATACTAGCCATCAGTATAGCGATCGATGATTGCTGGTTCGATTCGATGACAAGCCTTCGAGTCGGAATGGCGCAAGTTAACCCCACCGTTGGCGACTTGGACGGCAACGCGGAACTTGTCGAATCATTCATGAAGAAGGCGCATCAGCTCAATGTTGACGTGCTCGCCTTCCCCGAAATGGTGATAACCGGCTACCCACCACTAGACCTTCTTCCTCCAAAGGAAGTTCGAACCCAGAACGGCAACCTGCCCATCGGACCATTGAAGTTCATTTCAAGAAACAAAGCGCTTACACAACGACTTGCTGAGCAGGCGCCGGAACTGATCTCTGTTCTTGGTTTCGTCGATCATGATCAGTCCGACATCTACAACTCAGCGGCGGTCTGTCAGAGTGGAAAGATCGTCCAAGTGGTTCACAAGACGCTTCTGCCAACCTACGACGTTTTTGACGAACTGAGATACTTCAAGCCGGCTACTCGAAACGATCCGGCCACGGTATTCGTTGCTGGCAGGCAGATCAAACTGGGAGTTTCGATCTGTGAGGACCTCTGGGATGAAGAGCTCCGATACGAGCGCCACGTGACCGGAGATCTTGTGCAAAGGGGCGCTGATGTCATCGTCAACATCAACGCCTCGCCGTTCTATGTGGGTAAACGACTCGTAAGAGAAAAACTCCTCAAGTCGAAGGCGACGACGCTGAAGCGACCGTTCTTCTACGTGAACATGATAGGCGGACAAGATGAGCTCGTCTTCGACGGAGAAAGCCTTGCTGTTGACAGCCAGGGAGAACTTGTGGGAGTTGGCAAAGCCTTCGAGGAAGATTTGGTTGTCGTTGATCTTGAACTCAGGCTGGGCACCGCACCTCCAGTGAAATCTACGCCCTACGACCGGGAGGAGTACATATTCATGGCTCTCGTGTTGGGCGTCCGCGACTACTTGAGAAAGACAGGCTTCAAGAAAAGCGTCATCGGACTAAGTGGAGGGATCGACTCTGCACTGACAGCTGCGATAGCGGTTGAGGCACTTGGACGAGAGAACGTGGTTGGCGTCTCCATGCCATCTCGATACTCGAGCGATCATAGCAGGCGCGACGCGGAATCACTGTCCAAGAACCTTGGAATCACACACCTGACTATCCCGATCGATGAGATCCTCAAAGCCTACGAGAGTACACTCGGACAGGCCTTCGAGAAACGCCCTGCCGATGTGACTGAGGAGAACATACAGGCACGGATCAGAGGAAACATCCTGATGGCATTGTCTAACAAGTTCGGATACCTCGTCCTGAACACCGGAAACAAGACTGAGCTGGCGTTGGGCTACTGTACTCTCTATGGAGACATGAGTGGCGGGATTGCAGTAATAGGTGATGTCAGCAAGTCTGAGGTCTATGCCTTAGCAGAGTATTACAACCGGCGAAGAGGATTCGAAGCGATACCAAAGAGCAGCATCAGCAAGATTCCCTCGGCAGAACTGAAGCCGGACCAGTACGACCCCTTTGACTACTCAGTTGTCTCGCCCATGGTGGATGAAATAATCGAGAACCGCCGATCCATCACGGAACTGATTAGTCTAGGCTACGGCCCGAAGCTCGCTGAGGAAATACTCAGTCGAATAAGATCCGCTGAGTACAAGCGCCGGCAAGCTGCTCCCTCGATAAAGATCACCCGAAAGGCCTTCGGAATCGGCTGGCGAATGCCCATCGTTAACCGCTCCCGAGAGGAAGAACTCTAGAATAGAGAGATTCGGGCAGTGTCTAGCCGTATTCACTGGTTATGATAGCCTGTTCTCGTAGCTCAAGGGGGACCCAAGTTGTGCTTTGTTTATGGTCTGACTGGAGGGGGTGAGTGCAAAACGATACTGGGTGACACTCGCTAATTACGATTTGTCTTGGCGAAGTCTTATTCCTCAGGCGCGACAAGTGCTGACTGAGGAAACATGTTGAGCCTGTCAGTGAGGACGAAGTTGGAAGCATTGGAGGCACTGGATCGGGCCAGCAACTACTTTGAGAAGAATGGCCTCGCACTTGTCGAGACAATCGCTCACCTTCATGGAAAGGGGGGATTTACTGAAATACGGGTATCTGGCGGGAAATTGGTCGGCAAGCGCGAATATGACTCGAAAACCGTAATTGATGAACTTGTGAAGAATATCAGAGATAAATTCGGCTTCGAACCGGTCTCCTTTGGATTGCATTTCCACGCTCCACTCGGTCATGTTGATGTGAGGGTATCGAACGAGAAGCCTGCTGAAGTGACGCTAGACAGCATAGAATATGACAGTCAAGTGAAACAGTTCGCTGATAGACTACCCAAAGCATAACGTTCGACATACCCTACAGAGTCGTGCAGGACTGGTGATCACTCCAGTTGCACCGACAAGTAGCGTAGTTCAGGTGTCACTGGACTCTTCGCGTTCACAAACGCCGTCATCTGGGTAGAGCTTACAGTAGAATGGCTTCGTGTCCTGAATGATACATGAGTAGAGTTCGTCTTGTTCGTCCTTCTTCAGGAAAGGGCAACTCTTCGTGATGAATAAGCCGCGCAGGCTTCGAGGATCGCTGGAATCAATGGATAGGTATCTGAGGATGTCTTCTCGTCCCTGACTTCTCCAGCGAAGTATGTCTTCGTGGGTAGCCTCAAAAGATCCCCAATGAATGATACAGCAGCTTCCGGACCGCCTACACGTATGTTTCCGAGGCAAATTGCTGACCGGATTGATCCAAGATGTGGGATGCTTAGGGGGACTGCGAAGGTTGAGGCAACTGTTCCTCAGTCGTGGTGGCCTGCGGGGTCACGGCAGGGGCCGGTTCGGGGCCAGTACACTTTGCGATGTGGTCTCGGTACTGGTCTAGTCTCACGTGAGAATGACAACGTGGGCATTCCAGAGCTTTCATCTCCGTTCTGCCCTGGCCTCTGCTCCTATTTCCGAACCTCCGCGGCGTATTCCTCACACTCAGAGAGCCCTCGTGTGGATCGTCAGTATTGAAGCTACCTGAACCTGGGATAGGGGTTGGTACTCTTTGGCTTAGCTAGGATGTTGCAAGGGGCAGCTCAGCACATAGATTGGGCCGATATGTCAAACTGCAGATGGGATGCTTCCACGGCAGGAGAAGCAGAAGCTGGCGCCCAGTGGGTTCCTCTTGCCGCACTTGGGACAAAAGGGACCACCCCGATCAGAGAGATCGCTCCTCACATCTCCAAGCGCCTTTTCGATTTCTTGTCCGGCAGTCCTGAAGGCCTCTTCCATCTCTTTTCCAGCGGTTCTCAGAGCGTCAGTAATGACGCCGCCTAGATCAGCTGCCCCTCTGTATGTTGCCGCTCCACATTTCGAGCAAAAGCTCGCAGTATCTGCGAGTTTCGCTCCACATTTGGCACAGAATGGCATCGAATCACCGACTAGATCTTCAAGGCGGATGCCGAGGCGCGAATACTAGGACCAGTGCTCGCGCGACAATTGAGATTCCTATCAGAATGATCAGACCGGCAATGAAGGAGAGCCATAAGAGCGCTCCTTGGGACAGTAGGCTAAGGATGTACCCTGCCCCCAACCAAAACACCATGCTTGAGAATGTTTCTGCTTTTCGATGCACTGATGATCGTCCTGCAAACTCCAGACCAAGGATCAGGATCTGCACAAGACCAAAGGCGTAGCAGAACTGTTCCGCGGCGGCGTATAACACGGGATGATTGGTCGAAGGGACGAACCATTGAAAGTTCTGATAGACCTCAACCAGGTGGAAGTCACTCACGAAGGCCTTGATTTCGGACAGAAGACCAGGTGTTCTGAGATAGATGACTGCGATGATTATCAAGAATGCGCCAAATGAGATCCAACCGGTCTCGTCCCGGCGATGTTCATGCCACGACCGCCGGTTTCGAATCTCAGAACTCATCTTACTCTCTCCTTTCAACCGATATGGTGCACTCGGTCACCAATGCAGCAATTGCGCCCAGGGCAGCCAGCCAAGGAGCTAGCACAGCTCCTATCACACCTGCCGCGGCCGGCACCTCAAGCAGCAGCTTACCTTGCTCGTCTCTCACAACAATCCTGTTGACATTTCCCTCGTGCAGTAGATCCTTGACTCTCCTTACTAGGTCATCGGAACTCACGGAGAACTCTTCCGTGAACGTTTTGCCAACACGGCTTCCACACTTGAAGCAATACTGAGCAGCGGGCGGTAGATCTGTTCCGCACCTATCACAGCGCACTAGCACACATCTCCCCACAATGTGTCAAGCTTCGGACATTTGAACTATTCACTACGACCTGCCAATCCGGGGACAAGACGCAATCTGATTGGATCAAGCGCAGCATAACTCGTTGTCAGAGGAGGAGGAAGGAGTTATATTCCATGCGAACATCGATCATGACAAGGAGAATTGACGTCAGCATGGTGTACTGTGTCAGGTGTGGGGCAAAGAATCCTGATGATGCGGCGGTATGTGCACAATGTGGAAAACCCATGATGGGCGTTGAAAGAGGAAGGACCAAGCATGAAGAGGAGATGTGTTTCGGCCTCCCACGCCATTGGGGCAGCGTCCTCCTAGGACTGTTCATCATAGTACTGGGACTGTCGATCCTGTTTCAGAGCTGGCTAGGGGTGCGAGACTTCTGGCCGCTCATTCTGATCTTCATCGGAATAGCCGTTCTGCTCGGTGGCTTCTATCGATACTCACGTCGGTAGGCCACTCCGGCGCATCGGAGAAGACCGCGATCACTAGCAGTTAGCTTCGATGAGACAGGGAAATCCGCGAGAGAAGCCAGAAGACGACTAAGAGGATAACGAACAAGTCAGCCACCAAGTTCCCAGTTAGCAATTCAGTAGCGAGAAGCATGAGACTCGTTCCCACAACGAACGCGAGCGCGAGAACGAATCTTGTCTTAGCGCCTTCCCCGGGCACGAAGGCTGGGAGTAGTCCTGTAATTACCGCCGCGACTCCGACACAGTACAGGAGATACGTGGGATAGATGCCGATCCAACCCGACCAAGCTGAAACAGCAAAGCTCGTCATGGTTGTCATGGAAACGGCCGCGCCTGTCATCAATCCGTAGCAAGTTGGACAGAAGCTTCTTCCCCCAAGAAGCAATTCATGCTTCGTCGACTCTGATACTGAAGGATGATGTCCATGTACGACCAGGAGGCCTAGGAATCTTGTCGCTCGTATCCCCAACCTTTCGGGCGCATCAGCGGGCGAGAACCGAACGCCCAATACTTCGGAACAAGCTACAGGGAACAGCGCTGCTAGTATGCCCGCGACACACACGAAATCATAGGCTAGCACGATCAGACCTCTTCTGTAGCCAGGTGCTGCGATGAAGTAGAGGGGATCTCTCAGCAAAGCGGTCGAGATGACTAAGCCGAAGATCGAGACCACTAGAACGAATGCGACATAGACGCCGCGCTTCTCCTGGCCTTTCATCATCTGGTTCGACAGATCCGCTAGGGTTTGAGTTGAGTGAGCACGGACTGACTTGCCATGTATCGATATATCCTTCTCTTCAGTTTGTTGGATGAGAAGATGCCACCAAGTCTCCTCCCCCAAGAGTCGTAGAAGGCTCGATAGCAGTTCACTAGCTCCTCTTGGAGTTCCTCTCTGCTCAGTGTTTCAGTGGGCATGATTGCGTGAACCATGTCATAGTTCGCCCAGTTTGAATCCTCTATCCACCTATTCCGTCTGGCCTCTTCGTACACATCCGTTCCCGGGAACGGTGTCAACAACATGAAGATTGCAAGGTCTGGATCGATATTGTTCACAAACTCCCTGAGATCGGAGAGCGTCTTGTGAGTGTCGTCGCGGTGTCCGATGATGAACGTTGCCTGAGCAAAGATCCCGCTCTTCTTCATCAAACGAACCGCATCACAAGTCTGATCTGGACTGATGCCTTTCTTCACATTCCGAAGGGTCTCCTCGCTGCCACTCTCGGCACCAGTGAGGATCCACATGTTCCCAACAGAACGCATCTTCGGAAGCAAGTTGCTGTGACGAACGACGTCATCACATCGTGCCTGAAGAAACCACATGATGTCTTCAGCGATCCCACGGTCGACTATCTCATCGCAGAGTTCGTCTGCGAACGGGCCAAGTGGAAAGTTGTCATCCGTCAACCAAAGAAACTCAGCCCCAAAGTTCTTGCAGAGGAACTCAAACTCGTCAGCGATACGCTTTGGCGATTTTGACCGGTAAGTCCCTTGCCAATGCTTCCACTGCGAGCAGAACGTACAACGGTGCGGGCAACCTCTCGATCCTTCAACGAGCGCGTAGATCGCCTTCGGCCCAGTCATCATCGTGAAGTGGTAGTTGCGGATGTGATTCTCAACGAAGTGATAGGCGGGAAATGGGAGTTCATCAAGGTTCGCTATCAGCGGCCGATCGCGATTGTGAAAGACCCTGCCATTACTCTGGAAGGATATCCCCTTGATGTCGGCGAATGACTTCGAATTCTTGGCTGCGCTTACGAGCTCTGCAAGTGTCAATTCGCCCTCACCTCTGACGATTGCATCAATCTCAGGATACGTACGCAGCGACTCGTCTGCCGTCGCTGTGAAGTGCTGGCCGCCTGCTATCGTCAGAATTGACGGATTCACTTTCTTTGCCGAGGCTAGGGTCCGAACGGTCGTGTAGGCGTTGCAAGTGGCGACGCTGCTGGAGGCAACGATGTCAGGACCAAAGGATTCAACGTACTTCTCAAGTCCGTCCCAGTCAAGATGGTCTGCCTGACAGTCGACTACATTGATCTCTACATCAGGTATCCTGTTCTCCATATATGCGGCAAGCTGAAGAATTCCTAATGGTGGGGGGAGGTACTCCCCCATCACAAACCAGAAATGTTTCGGCGGTTCGACGAATAGGATCTTCACATCTAGTCCGTCCATACTCCATCGCATAGACTTGGTGTTCTCCGAACAGCCTATCGGGTTGTGGACCACTCGCGGCTATACGACTCTGACCATCCCCGCCTCTTGCGGACCAGCAAACAGGATCGTGCTGTGCGCAGTAATCAGGTCGAGATATAGTTTCAAGTACCGTTCCTCTTCAATGCCCTTGAGTACGACGCCGTCATCGTATGCACAGATAGCCGCCAAAGGCATGTCCAGTTCTTTATGCAAGGCCCGCTCATACAGAACGAGTTCGTTAATCATGTTGTTTCTGAAGAAGCATGCCATCTCACCGGCGCCACGGAGTCCCTTGAAACCTATCGCGACTGCTTCGTCCAGTGCTTTCTTCCACAATGAGATCGTCCTGCCAATGTTGAACTCTCCTCCGATAATGTACCAGTTGCGGTAGTCCACTACCTTCAGGGCACCTGTTCTCTCAAGGTGTTCCACGTCTAATCCGAAGTCGCGCATTGCTTCCCTGATCTGGCTTGGTGATTCATCTCCTGCGACGTAGACCGCGGCCTCGCCGGCATCCAATCCGGCCTTCAAATATGTGAAAAGAACCAGATGCTTGTCCCTTTGATTTGTGTAGAACAGGATCACGTGATCTCGTGCTTTCATTTTTCGAACGAATTCCAAGATCTGGTTCTTGCTCAAGACCGGCCATCTCTGTTACAGCCAATCTCGCCGACGACTGAGCGGGTATGCACACACGTCGTTTATCTCACTTCCCACAGGGATACTGTGGTAGCCCTACCTCTTGGTAACTTAGCTGTGCCCCTGCTACTCCTCAAACATGAACAG
>Ga0315268_10006683_pt1 | contig 12250 bp, 6 predicted proteins | sample C1_top_MG_FD_204535 | JGI IMG/M metagenome (GOLD analysis project Ga0315268, IMG submission 204535) | Sediment microbial communities from Yellowstone Lake, YNP, Wyoming, USA - C1_top | ecosystem: Environmental > Aquatic > Freshwater > Lake > Sediment | place: USA: Wyoming | collected 2017-08-01 | reverse complement strand
ATTGAAAGCCGCCGCCACAGTATTTGCCAAGAGGGGGTTCCAAAAAACCCTGATGGAGGACATTGCCGGGCAGGCCGGCATCGGCAAAGGCACCATCTACCGTTATTTTAAAAGCAAGGATGACCTATATTTCAGCATTCTGGACCAATCGGTGGAGGATCTCTTGGTTTGTCTTTCTCAAAACGGTAAAACCAAAGCTTCTCCTGCGCAAATACTTAGGCTGATGATGTCCGATATGGCGGATATTTTTCTGAAAAACCGCAATCTTTTTAAGCTGATTGCCGAGACGGATGCCCGAGACCTTCATAAACGGCATAAATACATCCATCTTCAAAACAAGAAGATCATAGACCTGATCGCCGAAGTGATGGAAAAGGGGATCAAAGAAGGATACTTTATCAAAGAAAATCCCCGCTTATTGGCCATACAGCTGGGAGTGATGACCAGAGCAACAGTTATGGAATTCCCAGAACAGGGAAAAGATAAAATCGTAGACCGGATAATGAAGCTATTTTTATACGGAACCGCCAAAAACAGGAAACTTTTATAACCCCAAGTCCGTAATGTTAATAGGAAGCACCGATCCGGATAAAAGGATCAATTCAAAACAAACAATAACACAAAATAATAGCGTTATGAAAAAAATATCATTAATGGTTCTGATTTTGCTGCAATTCGCTTTAAGCGCCCGGGCTGCCGATTCTTTGACCGTGGAACAGTGCGTTTCCCTGGCTTTAAAGCAAAGCCCGGAGCTTAAAAAAGCCCAGGCCAACCTGAGCCTGGCCGGAGCCTCGCTACAGGGTTCGGTGGGAACGGTATTGCCCCATCTGTCCGGAAGTTCCAGCTGTTCCCAGAGGGGGCCGGCCACCATCGACCAGAACGGACATGATGACACCTACAGCACCAGCCTAAGCGTGGGGATGAGCCTGGTAAACCTGTCCGGTTGGGCTGATATCACCGGCACGGCGCTGGCCCGGCAGTCGGCCGGGGCGGCCTATCAGCTGGCGGTGGCTTCGCTGGCTTATCAGGTCAAGGAATCTTTTTACGGATTGGCCAAATTGGAAAAAGCGGTGGAGGTGGCCCGGGCCTCGGTCAACCAGAGCCAGGAACAGGCCAAACGGGCCGAAGCCATGTACCAGCTGGGATCCTTAAGCCGGGCCGACATGCTTAAGATCCAGGTCCGGCTGACCCAGAACCGGGTGGACCTGCTTTCGGCCGAAAGCAATCTGGTAGCCGTCAAACAATCATTGGCCGGGCTTTTGGGCATTTCCGGGGAAGTGGCCATCAATCCCAGCCTGGAATTTCCCGATACCAGCCTGATGAAAACGATCAGCGACAGCGTCACTGCCTTAGAATTGGAACAAAATCCGGCTTACCGTCAGGCGAATAAGAACCGGAAAAGCAAGAAAGCCGGACTATGGTCGGCCTGGCTGGACAAGTTTCCCTATCTTTCCAGTTCCTACAGCTATGGCTATTCCGACTCGCGGCAGTTCAAGGATAATTCTGACTGGATAGATCACGATTCCTGGAGCGCCTCGCTGGCGTTGAACTGGAATATTTTTGACGGAGGCATCTCCGCCTCCCGCATCCGCCAGGCTGCCGCCCAGTTAAAAATAGCCGATGCCGATCTGTTTTCGGCCAAGCAGTCGGTTTATTCCGAATTGAAGCAGGCCAAACTAAGCCTGAAGATGTCACGAGAGGCCATCGGTCTGGTGACCGACCTGCTGCAGCAGGCTTCCGAAGATTACAAGCTGACCACCGAAAAGTACCGTCTGGGCTCGGCCTCGGTGCTGGACCTTTTGTCCAGCCAGCTGACCTACAACCAGGCCCAGCAGCAGGCGGCCAATACTTTATGCGATTATTACCTGTCCCGGGCCAGGCTGGACAAGGCTTTGGGCAAATGGTAACGACCGATCCTCAAACACCAGAATTGGCCACATAAAACACATAATCCGTTATAACGTTACTACGTAATAACGTTAAACGTGTTTGATTTTTGTGCACTCTGTGCTTTTTGTGGTTAAACATATTTAAAGTAAACCTTTCAAATAAATTTCAGGAGTGACCAAGTGAAAAAGATCAATTTCAAAAGCAAAAAATTGTGGATCATAGCCGGGGCGGTGCTGTTGGTGCTGATCCTGGTTATCTCTAATATCGCCCGGGGCAGCAAGAAACTGGCCATTCAGTCGGCCAAGGTCAAAAAGGGAGAGATCATCTCCACTGTCTCGGCCCCCGGCAACGTCAAAGCCGAAACCGAGGTCCAGATCTCGGCCTATGTGATGGGTAAGATCACCCGGTTGCCGGTCAAGGAGGGGGACAAGGTCCGGGAGGGACAGATCCTGGTGCAGATAGACCCGGCCAACTATGCCGCCCAGGTAAAACAAGCAAAAGCCAGTCTGGTGCTGGCCCAGGCCAACCTGGCCCAGACCGAGCTGATCTACAAGCGCAAGCAGGAATTATTTGCCGCCGGCTTGATCTCCCAGGAGGAAAACGAGGCCACCACCACCCAATACAACCTGGATCGGGCCCGGCTGACCCAGGCCGAGGCATCGCTGGAACAAGCCCAGGATACCTACGCCAAGACCACCATCACTTCGCCCATAAACGGTATAGTGGTGCAATTGAACGTGGAGGTGGGAGAGGTGGTGGTCACCGGAACCATGAACAACGCCGGCTCGGTGATCATGACCGTGGCCGACCTGTCCCAGATGGAGGTGGAGGCTCAGGTGGACGAGAGCGACGTCAAGGACATCAAGCTGGGGCAGGAGGCCCAGGTGGAAGTGGACGCCGTCCTTGGCAAAACATTCAAGGGTGTGGTCTCCGAGGTGGGCAACGCCGCCATCAGTTCCAGTTCATCTTCCACCAGCAACGCCTCGGTCAATTATACCATCAAAACCAGGATCACCGACAAATCCAGCGACTTTAAGTCAGGGATGTCGGCCAACGTGGAGATAACCACCTCTCACAAGAGCGAGATACTGCTGATCCCCATCCAATCGGTGGTGATGCGCAGAGTGGAGGCCGAGCGCCAGCAGGCCGAACCCAAGAAAGGCCGGGCCGCCAAGGGGAGCGTTTCAACCGAAGATAGTTCGGCAGAAGGCAAGAAGGCCAAGGAGAAGGAACAGGAAGTGGTCTATGTCATAGAAAAAGGCCGGGCAGTGATCACTCCGGTAAAGACCGGCGTCTCCGACCAGGATAACATAGAAGTGATCAGCGGTTTGACCGAAGGTCAGGAAGTGATAAAGGGCCCCTTCAGCGTACTGCGGAACCTGAAACACGATGACAAGGTAAAGACCGGCACAGCCAAGGCCGCCGGAAAAGCTGATATTAGCGGGGCCGGTAAATAAGCACTATTTTTATTAGGAATCCATGAACAGGTATAATCCATTTTGAAGTGCAACTCTGATAGATTCCTGCTTTCCTGGCTTCCTAATAGAATAAATTCGTTTTGCCTTATGCCATGGTACAATCAACTAAATGCTATCATTAATAATTCCGGAAAGCAGATCCGTATGATAAAAATGGAAAACCTGTCCAAAATCTATAAAATGGACGGTGTAACGGTAGATGCCCTGAAGGGGGTGTCTCTGAGCATCCAGGCCGGAGAATATGTCTCCATCATGGGGCCTTCGGGCTCCGGCAAATCAACCCTGATGAACCTGATCGGCTGCCTGGACACACCTACCACCGGCAGCTATCACCTGGATGGACTGATGGTCTCCGAAATGGATGACGATCAGCTGGCGGTGGTGCGGAATAAGAAGATAGGCTTCGTTTTCCAGACCTTTAACCTGTTGCCCCGGTCCTCGGCCCTGCATAACGTGGAATTGCCCATGCAGTATGCCGGGGTTGATTCCGGCATCAGGCGGGCCAAGGCGGTGGCCTCGCTGGAGTCGGTGGGGCTGGCCCACCGGATAAATCACAAGCCCACCGAAATGTCGGGCGGCGAGCGTCAGAGGGTGTCCATCGCCCGGGCCCTGGTCAATAATCCTTCGATACTGCTGGCCGACGAGCCCACCGGGAACCTGGACAGCAAGACTGGGGTGGAGATCATGGCCCTGTTCGACCGGCTGCACCAGGAAGGCAAGACGGTAATATTGGTGACCCACGACCAAAAGGTGGGCGAACACGCCCGCCGGGCGGTCCGGATATTGGACGGAGAGATCGTGGCCGATCAAATTGTTAAAAAATAGAACCTAATGATTATCTAACTTACTCAGGAACCTTTATCCACAGATTAACGCAGATTATAACAAACCTTTTTGTACTTAAAAATATAATTTTGCATAGAATAATCTGTGAATATCTGTGAAATCTGCGGATAGAAAAGCTTTTGGAGTATGTTCCTGAGCCAATTGGATAGACATTTAAAACTTTATAGCTGTCAGCCGTCAGCTTATAGCTTACAGCATACAGCTTCAAAGGAAGATCATTATGAATATCTGGGAATCGGTCCGGCTGGCCTTTGACGCCATCTGGGCCCATAAACTCCGCTCCGGGCTGACCACCCTGGGGATACTGATAGGGGTCTTGACGGTGATCGGGATGCTGGCCCTGATAGATGGGTTCAATAAGATGATCGCCAAGCAGCTTTCCTCTCTGGGCACCACCACCCTCTATGTCCAGAAGCAGGGACTGGTGATGAGCCACGAAGACTGGCTGAATACCAGGGGCCGCAAGAACCTGACCATCGAGGACGCCTACGCCATCCGGGACAACTGTCCCTCGGTGCTGAGGGTAGCGCCTATTCTTGACAACATGGCCAACGTCAAATACGGCAAGCAGGAAGTGCTGGGCACCGAGGTCAACGGCACCACACCCGACTATCAGTTCATCGCCGATTACGAGATCATAGACGGCCGGGCCATGTCCAATGTAGACATGGTGCACAGCCGGCAGGTGGCCATGCTGGGCTCGACCGTGGTGGAAAAACTGTTCGGCCAGCAGGACCCCCTGGGCAAGGAGGTGATCATCAGCGGCAACCGGTTCGAGGTGATAGGCCTGCTGGCCAAGAAGGGTTCTTTCTTGGGCAACGACCAGGACAACATGCTGATCATCCCCATATCCACTTATCAGAAGATCTTCAGCGGTCAAGTCCGGGCCCGGGGACCGCGCAGCGGTTCGGTGACCATAGCGGTGCAGCCGCTTGATCTTACTCATGTTGAACAGGCCCGGGACGAGGTCACCGAGCTGTTGCGCCGCCGCCGCAAGGTGCCGCCATCCAAGCCGGACGACTTCGGCATCGTCACCGCCGATCAGATAATGGGCATCTTCAAGAAGATCACCGCCGGCGTGTTCGGCCTGATGATCGGAGTTACCTTGCTGTCACTTTTAGTGGGCGGCATTGGTATCATGAACATCATGCTGGTATCGGTCAACGAGCGGATCAAGGAGATCGGAATCCGCAAGGCCATCGGGGCCCGCAAGAAGGACATCATGCAGCAGTTCATCATTGAAGCGGTGACCCTTTCCCTGGTGGGCGGGATCACCGGGATGATCCTGGGGTTCATCCTGGCCTGGCTGGTTTCGATTGTCATCAAACTGCCGGCCACTGTCAGCTGGTGGTCGGTGCTTTTAGGCTTCGGCTTCTCGGCCGCGGTGGGAATATTCTTCGGATGGTATCCGGCCCAGCGGGCGGCCGAGCTGGATCCGATAGAGGCCCTGAGGTACGAATAAAATTTTTATAAAAACGAGGAAGGATGCTTGCCTAGGCATCCTTCTCTCTTTTGGAGAATGTTATGCAGTACTGGGAATCGATCAAGCTGGCGTTTGAAGCCATCAGGTCCCACAAGCTGCGTTCCGGCCTGACCACCTTGGGCATACTGATCGGGGTGCTGGCGGTGATCGTGATGATGTCCATGATAGACGGCCTGAACCGGATGGTCACCAGGGAACTGGATTCCATCGGCAGCACCACCCTCTACGTCCAGAGGGAACCCTGGGGCCCCCAGGATGAAGCCGAACAGCTTAAGGTCCAGAGGCGGAAGAACATTACCCTGGACGACGCCTATGCCATCAGGGATGTTTGCCCGTCGGTGCGCCGGGTGGCCCCCAACCTCCATTTTATGACCACGGTCAGATGCCGGGGCGAGGAGGCAATGGGGGTGCACGTCAACGGCACCACTCCGGACGACCAGTACATCGGCGACTACGAGGTCGAGATCGGCCGTCCCATGAGCTATTTTGACGTGGAGCACAGGCGCCAGGTTTGCCTGATCGGCCCCACCATAGCCGAAAAGCTGGCCCTGGGGCCCGATCCGGTGGGAAAAGACATAGTGATCCAGGGGAAAAGATTCGAGGTCATTGCCCTGCTTAAGAAACAGGGGGTGTTCTTGGGGAACGACAAGGACAGTTATGTGGTGATCCCCATCACCACCTACATGAGGTTCATCTCCGGCGAGGTCCGGGAGCGCGGAGGTTTCGGCACCTCGGTCCAGGTGGTGGTCCAGCCGGTGGATGCGGATCACGTCGCTTCCGCCCGGGATGAGATCGTAGAGCTGATGCGCCGCCGCCGCAAGGTAGCGCCCAGCAAACCGGACGACTTCAGCATAAATTCCGCCGACCAACTGATGGCGGTTTACCGCAGCATCACCGCAGGAATATTCGGCCTGATGATCGGGGTCACGATCCTGTCCCTGCTGGTGGGCGGGATAGGCATCATGAACATCATGATGGTCTCGGTGTCCGAACGCACCAGGGAGATAGGGATCCGCAAGGCCATCGGGGCCCGCAAGGTTGACATCCTGCGGCAGTTTTTGGTGGAGGCGGTGGCCTTGTCCTCGGTGGGCGGGGTGTGCGGAATGATCTTGGGATTTTTGATAGCGGCCGTGGTATCGCTGGCCATCAAGCTGCCGTCAACCGTTACCTGGTGGTCGGTGCTTATAGGCTTCGGCTTCTCGGCCGCGGTGGGGATATTCTTCGGATGGTACCCTGCCCGGCGGGCGGCGGAAATGGACCCGATAGAGGCTTTGAGATACGAGTGATAATATTTGTAACTGTTCAGGCCGTGCCTGCGCGCTGAAGTGCGGAGTTTATACCGATGAAAGAGGTGGCACGCAAGCGTGGTAAAAGGTGTCAATCTTTATGCTGATTTCTCTATTTCAATTGCCATGAGCTTTAGCTCGTGGCTGAAGGGTCATAATAAATCTCTGGGGGTTTCAACCCCAGACGGTTGGTACAATTTCTAAGCCTCTCTGGGGCTAAAGCCCATTGGCTTAAATGAAATTGCCCACCACGACCTAAAGGTCGTGGCAAAATGGTTGACCAACACATTTTTTTCAATCAATGTCTGAACAGGCGCCAATATTTTGTTCAAACGAAAAAGCCCCCGGAGCGATCCGGGGGCTTTTTATTTCCCCCAAGGTCAGATCAAATTACTTTAGGCTTGAAATTAACGGAATAAGAGGGTATACTTCAAATAATGGAACAAGCCGCAAAACATATGATTGACCTGCACTGGCGTTACCGTGTCCTGGAAAAACTGGGACAGGGCGGCCAAGGAGAAGTATATCTGGCCGAAGATAAGCTGACCGGGCAGCCGGTAGTGGTGAAGACCTCCGGACAAAACTCCGGCCAGGACCTGAAACAGGAATTCATCCGGCTATACCGGCTGAATCATCCCGGCTTGCTTAAAGCCTACGATTTTTACCGGCAGGATGAGCATTCTTTGGCCGCCTTTGAATATTTCCCCGGGGTTACGCTGGACCGCTATGTTCAGCAGAGCCAGCCCGGCAAAAAAGAACTTTGGGACATCTGGGTAAAATTGGCGGCCATTGTGGCCTATCTTCACGGGCGGGAATATATCCACGGGGATATCAAACCCGAAAATATCCTGATTGACCGGGAAGGAAGGGTAAAGCTGATAGATCTGGGCCTGGCCCGGAAAACCGGAGATGAGCTTAGTAATGGTTTCTCGGGCACCGCCGAATACTCGGCCCCCGAGGTTTTGAACGGAGGAACCGGACCCACCCAGAGTTCCGATGTTTACGGCCTGGGCTTGTTGCTTTTTTTGCTGATGACCGGGCAGATCCCGGCGGCCAAGGACCGGCTGGAGGAAAATCAGACTTGGTGCCTTAAGCTGAGGGAAACCCTTAACGGCAAGCAATCCGAGATCGGAATAAGGACTTTGAACTATTGGCCCCAGGAAAGATACCATTCCGCTCTGCAGATGGTTCAGGCCTTGGGGCAGTCCGGTTACGGCTGTTCTTTGGAAAGGCCGGACGATTTTCAATTTTCCTGCCAACGGCAGGCCCTGGCCAAAGCCGTGGAGTTTTTACGCCTGGGAAAACCCGGTCTGCTGAATGTTTCCGCCGGACCCGGACGGGGAAAGACGGCTTTTTTAAAAGAGCTGAACTTTATATTTCAGATAGCCGGTTATTCCGCCGCCTATATCAAGGCCGGAACCGGGAAAGCAAAGGAGGTGTTGCCGGACATTCCGGCCGATGCCATTTTGCTGGCGGATGATCTAACCGATGAAAATATCCGGGGCTGGTTAAAAAAACGGAAAAGCCAATCCGTGGTTGTACTTGGTCCGTCAAATCCCGGGACAGTTAAAACGGACAGGACCATAACCCTGATAAAATTCCGGAAACGGGAATATGCCTTGGTGCTATCCGGGTATTTGACCGGGATCAGGACCTGGGAACTGGACAACCTGTCCGATTGGATATCGCAGAAAGCCGGCAGCAACATTGTTTATGCCAGAGCATATCTGGAGCAATGCCAAACCAGCGCCGCCATCGGGCAAAGGCACGGTCATTGGCAGATAGACTGGCATAAATTGTTTGACGATCAAACCAATCAGGATGAGATTGCCGCCGACATTGGCCGGCACTGGCAAAAACTTGACGCTAAAGGCCGGGAGAGGCTGGAAACTATTTGCCTGGAAGACGGGCCGGGATCCCCGGAGACGGATATTGCGGCGGTCTTTGAACCGGAGTATTGGCTGGACGAAAATGGCCGGATAGACGGGGACATTTTAAGGGCTTTTATCCTAGGGCAGATCAACCGCTCCGGAAAAGACGTGGTAAAAGCGCCGGCAGTTACGGACCTTAAATACGAATATCCCTCCATGGCTCGCTGGTTATTTTGGGATAAAACAAATATTCAGCAAAATTGGTTGTCCGAAGGTAAAGGCTTGTTTGAACAGGCCAAGAGTAACAACGATTTGGAGAAGATGATTTATGTAGGACATAAGTTGGTTCACTCCGGCTGGCTGGACGAAGAAGAACGGATCCGGATGACCCGGCATTTGGTATCCCTTTACCATCGGGTAAGCCGGTGGGCACCGGCCCTAGAATTGTGGAAAACATTGGCAGGATCGTTGGCCGGGGAATGGGAGTACCATCAGGCCTTAGCCAAACTGTATGCCAATAAAGGCGATCATATTGCGGCGCTGGAAGCAGTGGAAGAAGGGTCAAAGGCCGTAAAAAATGATGACCAGAAGAGCTTGTACCTGGCCGATAAAGGCTGGGTGCTGGGCCTGCAGGGAAAGATGGAGGAAGGCGCTGATGTCTTGAACCAGGCTGTGGAAACCGCCAATGCCGGACGGTGTTCCGGCAGCGCCTATTTTGAAATATATAATTCATTGGCTAGGCACCATCAGTTTTTAAACGACTTTAAACAGGTTGTATATTGGGCCGAAAAAGCTGCCGGGATAGAAGCGCCGGAGATCATGAAAAGAGCCGAATTATTTAGTTTCTTGGGCTACCATTTATGGCAGACGGGCAATTTGATCAAAGCCCAAAAGTATTTAGAGCAAAGCATCCGTTTGTTGGAACAGGAAGGGCAGAATAATATTTTATGTTATGTCTTGTGCAACTTAGGTCATATCAATAACAGCTTGAAAGATTTTAAAAACGCAATTTCATGTTTTCAAAGGGCGAATAATTATTATGATCTGAACTACGGCCTTGAGTTGCAGGCCAGCATAATCGGGAATATGGCTTTTATATATGGAAGGCTGGGCCAGATCAATCTGGCCAAAGAAAAATATCTGGAAGCATATAAGTATTATACTGAAAGCGGCGACGATCAAGGCCGGCTGATAAGCCTGGCCAACGCCGCCTTAAAAGACCAGTTTTTAGGAAAAACTGAATACGCATTTAAAACACTTACGCATTGCCTGGACGCAGCATTAAAAAAAGATTTGGATCATACGGCAAACATCATCCGAAAAGACATTGGGATCGTTTGCATTGAAGACGGCCGGTATGGCGAAGGCCTGGGTTCCATAAAAAGGGCGATGGCGGCGGCGGAGCAGGGAAATTTGAAAATACCCTGGGATTGCTTTTACTACGGGGTTTTGGCGGCAGGATGCCTTAATGATCTGATAACGATGAGCGATTATTTGGTCATGGCAAAAAACAAGGCCGGAGACGCAATTGAAAAGTCACAGCTTAAAATGCTGGAAGGATTTTATATGGCTAAAAACGGCGATTTTAAAAACGGTTTAGACCTGGCCATAGAGGCCGCCGGGGAGATCAAGGACAGCGGCGATCCGGCCGAATCGGCCAAGGCCTGGCTAAAAACAGGAGAAATGGCGGCCGAGTCCGACGGCTTTACTGATGCGGAAAAACTGATGCCGGGCCTGTTGACGGCCGAAGCCGAGTTCCAAAAAATGAGAGCGCCGGTTTACCTGGAGCGCACCCGGAAGGCGATCCTGACCGCCGTCCGCCAGCTTTTTGCCCCGGGGAACATATTGCCCGGAGCTCAAATGCTGGAGGGACTTTATCAGATCGCCGCTTTGCTGGACCCGGATAAGAACCAGGCCGAGCTGGCTCAAAGCTGTCTGGACGTAACGGTAAAACTGCTGAAGGCCGAAAGGGGCGGCCTGTTTTTGGCGGATGAAAATTCCGTGCTTTTTCTGGCGGCCAAGGTGGACCTGGACCCCGATACCCAGCACGACGCCATGGAATTTTCCTCCAATGCGGTGATGGCGGCGGCTACCGGGGAAACCATGGTGGTCTCCAATGACGCCCAGCTGGATGAGTCCCTTAAATCGCGCTTAAGCGTCAAGCGCAATGCTATCCGGTCGCTGTTGTGCCTGCCCTTAAAATCAAGGGAAGGAACGCTGGGGGCCATTTACCTGGACTCCCGGCTTAAAAGCGGAATATTCAACGAGGCCCAAAGGGATTTCACCAAAGCCTTGGCCCAGATATTGGGCGCGGTGATTGAAAGCCATCATTTGCTGGAAGAATTGCGGACTAAGAACCTGGAACAGCAGGGTGCCGGCTCCAAGGCCCTGGCCGGGATGATCGGGAATTCGGCGGCGGTCAAAAACATGATCAAACGGATCAAAGCCGCCGCTCCCACCGATGTCACCGTGCTGTTGGATGGGGAGTCGGGCACCGGCAAGGAAATGGCGGCCCAGATAGTGCACCAGCTTTCGAACCGCCGGGATAAAAAGTTCCTGGCCTTGGATTGCGGCTCCCTGCCGGAAACGCTGTTGGAATCGGAATTATTCGGCTATGTCAAAGGGTCGTTCACCGGGGCCAGCCGGGACAAGACCGGGCTGTTTGAGGCGGCCGACGGCGGCACGGTGTTTTTGGACGAGATCGCCAGCGCCAGTTCCGGGGTGCAGGCCAGGCTGTTAAGGGTGATAGAGGCCGGGGAGATCCGGCGGGTTGGCAGTGAAACGGTTACTCCGGTGAATGTCCGGATGGTTTGCGCCACCAATAGGGACCTGGAGATTGAGATCAACGAAGGGCGGTTCCGGGAGGACCTGTATTACCGGCTTAAGGTGATAAAGATAGACATCCCGCCGCTCCGGGAAAGGGGAGATGACGTGCTGATACTGGCCGAACATTTTAAGAACAAGTTTCAGAAAAAACACAATAAAGGCCATCTTAAATTTTCGGAAGAAGCCCGAAAGTCCATTATAGTCCATTCCTGGCCCGGCAATATCCGGGAACTGGAAAATACCGTTCAAAAAGCGGCGCTTTTGGTGCAGGGCAAGACCATCACCGAAAAGGACCTGGAGATTGAAGTCTATTTTCAGGAATCTGCCAAATCTTTTAAACAGGAGCAAAATTACACCCAAAAAGAGAAAATAGTAAGGATTTTAGAGGCTACCAAAAATAATTATACCAAAGCGGCAAAAATTTATGGTGTTTCGGTAAGGCACTTTTACCGGCTATTGGATAAATTTGGGATAAAACGTGACATAAATGTCAATTAGCCTGACATTTATGTCATAGTTGATCAATGGCTTATCATGCAATAGATTATATAACTATCGGCAGGTGAATAT
>Ga0315268_10006681_pt1 | contig 12252 bp, 9 predicted proteins | sample C1_top_MG_FD_204535 | JGI IMG/M metagenome (GOLD analysis project Ga0315268, IMG submission 204535) | Sediment microbial communities from Yellowstone Lake, YNP, Wyoming, USA - C1_top | ecosystem: Environmental > Aquatic > Freshwater > Lake > Sediment | place: USA: Wyoming | collected 2017-08-01 | reverse complement strand
TCGGTGGGCCGCCAGTTACCGTCGGGGTCTTGATGCCAGGGCTGGCCGAAGCGGTCGGCCAACTGCTGGTAGCAGAGCCGATGCAGAGCTTGGAGGCAGACCTCGGCCAGGGCGGAAAGTTCGCGGGCGATGTCGGGCGCGCGGCTAAACCGGGCCAAGTCGCGGGCGGCGATGCGGAGCAACTCCCATTGCTTGAACAAGCGGAGGCGGGCGAAGGCCGCGCCGAAATCACGCCCAGCAAGCAAGGGCTCAAGCCAGCCGTTGACTTCGCGCTGAAGGGCCGGCAGCGAGCGGGGGCGCTGGAGCTCCGCCAAGTCCAGCAACCGCGGCAGCCACTCTGGCCGGGCAGCCAGCAACTCGCCGGAGGCTTGCGAGCCGGCCAGCAGGGTGGCTAGCAGGCGCGCCTGCTCCGCCGAGGCGTCTTGGAGGACGGCACCCGCGCTGGTGGCCTTCAGCAGCCCCAGGTAGTGCTCGACCCGCTTGGGGTCCGCCGACGCCGCCACTGCGGCCAGCCAAACCGGTTCTTGCACGGCCCGATTACACACTTGGCGGCGGCGGCGGCTGGGCGGGCGGCGGTGGTTCGGGCTTGGGCGGCGCCCCTTCCAGCGCGGCGAGGCGTCTTTCCAATTCGGTTACGCGCCTGAGCAGTTGCGGCAGGTGCTCCACCGCCACGTACTGGCGCTTGGCCAATTGACTGGGCCGAGCGGGCGCGCCGAACCATTTCTCGCCGTCCGGAATGCTGTTCATCACGCCGGACTGCGCCGCCACGGTGACGTGATGCCCAATCTTGAGGTGCCCCGCCACGCCCACCTGCCCGGCCAGGGTGACGTAGTTGCCCAGGCGGGTGCTACCGGCGATGCCCACTTGCGCCACCAGCAGGCAGTGCTCGCCCACCACCACGTTGTGCCCAACCTGGACCAGGTTGTCAATTTTGGTGCCTCGGCCGATGATGGTTGGCCCCAGGGCGCCGCGGTCAATGGTCACATTAGCGCCGATTTCGACATCGTCGTGGATAACCACCCAGCCGATTTGCGGAATCTTCCGATGAATGCCCTCGTCAAAAACGTAGCCGAATCCGTCGGCCCCAATCACCACCCCGGCGTGGAGCCGGACCCGTTGGCCCAGTTGGGTCCGCGGGTAGAGCGTGACACCCGGGAAAAGGTGGGCTTCCTCGCCCAGGAGGCAATGCGCGCCGACGGAGTCAAGGCCTTCGAGCACGACGCGGGCGCCAATCCGCGCGTGCTCACCGATCAGGCAATACGGCCCCACGTGGGCGGTGGGGTCCATTTGGGCGGAAGCCGACACGACCGCCGTTGGGTGGACGCCGGGGGCAAAGGCGGGCTCAGGAAAGAAGATGGCCAGGACTTTGGCGAAGCCGACCCGCGCGTTGGCCACCTTGATCAGCGCCTTGTTTTCACACTTGTAGTCGCTGTCCACCAGGATGGCCACGGCCGCGCTCTGCGCGGCGCGGGCAAAGTAGAGTTCGTTCTCCGCAAAGGTGAGGTCACCCGGCTGCGCGCGATCCGCCGGCGCGAAGCCGGTGATAAGCGTGGCGTTGTCGCCGATGACTTGGCCTTGGAGCCTTTGAGCTATTTCAGCAGCGGTGAAGCGCATGGTTTCGTGTCAGTAGAGGCTGGCTTGGAGCAATGGGTTGGTGGCGTTGCGGAGAAGGCGCGCGGGTCAGGCGTCACGCGGCAGGCGGCGCCACAAGCGATGAAAATGGAACGGTCGGCGGCAGGCGCGAAGCGTTTGGAGTGCGCCAGTCCTCTGGCGCTTTGGCCGGCGCACAGGCTGCAACAGCGGCAGGGGACTGCCGCAGTCCAAGACGCTTCGCGCGCACAGGCCCAACCGCCATTCTCTGGTCAGGCAATCGGCAATCGGCAATCGGCAATCGGCACTCATTCTCTGGCCAGGAACTCAAGAAGGTGTCATTTCTTGGTTGCCCGTCGGTTCTTCCCAGTTTCCTGGTGTCCTAATTCCTTGTTGGCTGTGGCCACCGCGTTGTGTTCATCCAGGACGATGACGCGCGGCTGGCAATGTTTGGCTTGGGCCAGGTCCACCAAGCCGAAGCTCATGATCGTGAGCCGGTCGCCCGGCTGGCCGAGGTGGGCCGCAGCCCCGTTCAAGACAATCGCGCCGGAGCCGGGCTCGCCGGGGATGGCATAGGTCTCAAACCGCGCGCCGTTGGCCAGATTGCTGCACAGAATCCGCTCGTAAGGCAGCAAACCGGCCTGCGCCATCAAGTCCTGCGGCATGGTCAGGCTGCCTTCATAATCCGCGTTGGCGGCCGTCACCCGGGCGCGATGAATCTTCGATTTGAGCAAATGCACTTTCATGGCTTGCGGGCCGCACTCGGCCCCTCAACAGTGGTCAATATAGAGGGCGACGGACGATTCAACAACTACTTTGCGCTTGAACCGGTTGGGGATTGGTTTAGGCTGGCGGGTGTGAACTCGCGGTCCTGCGGATGGCGAACCCCGCGCGGTTCCCATGGCAGGGACAAAGGTTTGCAGCAAGAACAGACAAAAACAACACACTAGACCTATGGCCAAGAAACCTCTGAATGTCGGTCTGATCGGCGGTGGCGGCGGGGCGTTCATCGTCAACCCGCACCAAAAGGCAATCCATTTCGATGGCACGCGGCGGGTGGTGGCTGGGGCGCTCTACCCCGAGCCAAAGATCGCCCTCCAGGAAGCTGAGAAGTGGCCCTACCCAATCAAGGGCTACGGCTCTTACGACGAGATGATCGCGGCCCAGGCGAAACTGCCTGAGGAGGAGCGTTTGGACTACGCCCTGATCGTCACGCCCAATCACGTCCATTTCGACCCGGCGATGAAATGCCTCAAGGCGGGCATCCCGGTGTTCTGCGAGAAGCCGTTGACGACTACGCTCAAGGAAGCCAACGCGCTGGTCAAGGCGGTCAAGCGGCTCAACGTCCCCTTCGGCGTGGCGCACACTTACCTGGGCCACTGGACGAGCCGTTTTTCGCGGTTCATCGTCCGCAGCGGTTTGCTGGGGGAAATCCGCTGGGTAGATTCGTACTATCTGCAAGGCTGGCTGGCGGCGCGGACCGAGGACACAGGCTGCATGCAGGCCGAATGGCGCGTGGACCCCAAGCGCGCCGGGGGCAGTTGCTGCGGCGGCGACATCGGCACCCACGCGCTGATGCAGCTCCGCTACGTGACCGGGCTGGAGGTGACGAAAGTCTCGGCGCAAATGGAGACGTTCGTCAAAGGCCGGTTGCTGGACGATCACTTTACGGTCTATTGCCAACTGAGCAATGGGGGCAAGGCGTTGGTCCGCGCCTCGCAAATCTCGATCGGCCACAAGAATGACCTCGGCATCGAGGTCGTCGGCACCAAGGGCACCCTGCGATGGCGCCAGGAAGAACCCGAATGCATCGTCATCAACCTGCCGAACAAGCCCGACTTGGTCTATTGGCGCGGCGCCATCGCGGCCAAAGACGGTTTCCTGGGCGAGTTGCCGGCGGACCTGATGGCCGAGCCGACCATCCCCTCCGGCCATCCGGAGGCTTTCCACGACGCCTTTGCCCGGCTGCATCGGTGCTTCGAGGAGGACGTGCGCAAATACAAGGCGGGCCAACCTTTCGCTTGCGACGGCGCCAAGTACGCCAACGTGGTGGATGGCCAGATCGGCATTGCCTTCATCACGGCTTGCCTCAAGAGCAGCGGCAGGAAAGGCGCTTGGACGCCCATGCCCAAGCTCTGAAGAGCAACGGCGCGCGGGCGTGCGCGCCCTACCGTCATGCTGTAGGGCCACCCGAGAGACTGTTCTGTAAGCTCACTCTACGGGCCGGTTTCTGCCCCGAGTGTGGAAACCGGCCTTTTTGAATTCGCGCGGGTATGAACAAGACAGCCGTGGTAACGGGCGCCGGCAGCGGTGTGGGCAGGGCGGTGGCCATCGCTTTGGCGCAGCAGCAGTGGAACCTCGCCCTGGTGGGGCGGCGGGAGCAGGCCCTGGAGCAAACCGTTCGCCGCGCCGGCCAACCGCCCGGCTTGTGCTGCCTGGTCTGCCCTTGTGACGTAGGCAATGCGGCGGCGGTGGAGGCCATGGCCAAGCGGACCCTGGCGCGCTTCGGCCAGGTGGACGTATTGGTCAACGCCGCCGGCACAAACGTGCCCCAGCGCAGCCTCCAGGCCCTGAGCCAGCAAGACTACCAGCGGCTGCTCGACACGAACCTGCACGGGGCCTACTACTGCATCCAGGCGTTGCTGCCAGCGATGCGGGAGCGCCATTCGGGCACCATTGTCAACATCGTTTCGGACGCCGGCAAACAAGCCAGCGCCAAGGCCGGCGTGGCCTACGTGATGTCCAAGTTCGGCCTGGCCGGGCTGACCCAGTCCATCAACGCCGAAGAACGGGCCAACGGGATTCGCGCCTGCGCCATTTTCCCGGGCGATATTGACACGCCGATTCTTGACCTGCGGCCCGTGCCGCCGCCGCCCGAAGCGCGGCAGAAGATGCTCCAGCCGGAAGATGTGGCCGCTTGTGTGTTGCTGGCGATCAACCTCCCACCGCGCGCCATCGTCGAGGAGCTCGTGATCCGACCAGCGTGAGCAGCGGCGCCGGGCAATCTGCCTCTCCCCCACCGGGGGAGAGCAATAAGGTGAGGGGGCAACGAAAAGCGCTGAGTGGTTCTCCTCGGCGATGGGAGAGAAGCACGCCCCCTCGCCCTGGCCCTCTCCCCCGATGGGGGAGAGGGGAGCCAATCTCGCGCGCTGCGTGAGAAGTCACCGCGCGCATGTGCCGGCAAACGCACACTTGCGCCGGGAACGGAACTTGCTCATAGTGGGGCGGGCATTGAGGATGCTGAGGTTCGTCGGCCACCAACATAATATGACAGAAGCAGGGCTTTTTCGTGGGAATCGTCTTACTGGACGTTCAGTGAGGGCTGCCGCCTTTACCTTGATCGAGTTGTTGGTGGTGATTGCCATCATCGCAATCCTGGCCGCCATGTTGCTGCCGGCGCTCTCGCGCGCCAAAGGCAAGGCCAAGGCGATCCAGTGCGCCAGCAACCAGAAGCAATTGATCACGACCTGGACGATGTACAGCGGCGACAACAATGACAACTTCGCCAACAACGGCTTGGAAGGCTCCGCCACTTACCCGGTGTGGTGTCCGGGCAGTTACGAAGGGACGCCGACGGACGAAACCAACAGCGCGCTGTTGGACGACCCCAAACGGTCCCTCTTTGGCCCCTATCTGCAAAGGACGGAGGTCTATCGTTGCCCGTCCAACAAGTCCTGGATCCCGGCGGACAAAGCGGCTGGCCGTCAGGAGGCCAGGCAGCCCCGTTGTTACGGGATGAATGCGCAAATCGGCTGGCGCGACGAGTCGTACCGCAGCCAACCCAACACCAGGTACATTATTTATCTTCGCTCCAGCGACATCACGCAGCCAGGCGCCAGCGAGCTGTTTGTGTTCATGGAGATACACCCTTCGAGCATCTGCCGCCCGTTCTGTGGTTTGATCTTGGACCACTCGTCATTCTACCACGTGCCGGCCAACTACCACCGGCCCTGCACGACGTTCTCATTTGCCGACGGGCACACCGAGATTCACAAGTGGCTTGACCCCCGCACTTACAACCCGCCCAGGACGTTGGACTGGCACGGCGCCCACGATTACCCATGTCCCGGCAGCCGCGACGTGGTCTGGCTGCAACAGCACGCGACGGCGAAGAAGTGAGGCTGCCGGCGCCAGGCAGCAGGGAGGGTTGTGCGCAGGGCTGCTCTCAGAGCGGAGGTTCGCCAAATGCTGGTGTAGCCGCAACCCTCGGGGCGAAATCACAGAGCGGTCTGTGGGATGGACGGCATTATCACGGTAGGGCGCGCACTCCTGTGCGCGCCGCAGAGTTGCCTTGCCAGGGTCTCCTCGGCGCGCTGGGGACAGCGCGCCCTACCTACTTGTCGGCCATTGAGGGAGCCCCTTGGTAGGGAGCCGGCCAGCAGGTGCGGCTGGAACTCCAGACGAGGTCTGACGCATGAGCCGGTTTTTCCGTGTTAAGCCGCTGGCGCGGTCCTTGGCTGACGCCGAGCGTTCGGAACAGCCGCTAAAGCGCGCGCTGGGGCCAGTGCAGCTTACGGCGCTGGGCATTGGGGGGATCGTTGGCGCGGGCATTTTTTCCACCGCCGGCGCGGCGGCTGCGGGCGGCCAGGGGCACCTTGGGGCTGGCCCGGCATTGGCGGTGTCCTTTGCGCTGGTGGCGGTGGCCTGTGGTTTTGCCGCCCTCTGCTATGCCGAGTTTGCCGCCATGACACCCGTGGCCGGTTCGGCCTACACCTACGCCTACGGGACCCTGGGCGAGTTGGCGGCCTGGCTCATTGGCTGGGACCTGATCTTGGAGTACGCGGTAGGCAACGTGGCGGTCGCCATTTCCTGGTCGGGCTATTTCCAGGAGCTGCTCCGCAGCGTGGGCCTGCATTGGCCCGTTTGGCTGGGAACGGACTACCGCTCCGCCAGCCAGGGGGTGGCGCAACTGGCGCAAGCCTGCGCCACGCTGCCCTGGCCGGCTTACTGGCAGCAGTTGTGCGGGGGGCTGGGGCTGGAGCCGGCGGGGTGGCTGGGGGCCGATCAAGCGGCGAGCGGGCCACTGAGCCAAGCGTTGGCTGCGGCGCAGAGCGGGCACTCGGCGCTGGCGAGCCTGAGCGCGACGGTGTTAAGCGGCGCCAGCGCGTACGGGCAGGCGCCGCGTCTCTTGGCGGTGCCAGTCCTTTTCAACCTGCCGGCGCTGCTCATCATCGCTTTCATCACTTGGCTGCTGGTGCGCGGGGTTCGTGAGAGCGCCGGTTTCAACACGACCGTCGTGGCGCTCAAGCTGCTGATCATCCTGTTCTTCCTGGCGGTGGGGGCTTGCTACGTGCAACCGTCGAACTGGGTGCCGTTTGCGCCCAACGGCTTTGCCGGCGTCTCCAGCGCCGCCGCCATAATCTTTTTTGCCTATATTGGATTCGACGCGGTTTCCACGGCGGCGGAAGAGTCGCGGAACCCGCAGCGGGACATGCCGGTGAGCATGGTCGCCAGCCTGCTCATCTGCACGGTCATCTACGTGGCGGTGGCCATCGTGCTCACCGGGCTGACGAAATGGAACCAGCTTGACACCGCGGAGCCGCTGGCATTCGCGTTCTCCCACTTGGGACTGCACTGGGCGGCGGGCATCACCTCCGTGGGCGCCTTGTTGGCCACGACCTCCGTGCTCATGACGTTCCAGTTGGGGCAGCCGCGCATCTTCTTCGTCATGGCCCGCGACGGGCTGCTGCCCCCTTGGGCGGCCAGGGTCCACGCCCGCTACCGAACGCCCCACGTCACTACCATCCTGACGGGCGTGCTGGTCGGGGGCTTTGCCGCGGCCACGAACATCAACGAGATGGTCGAACTGTGCAACATTGGCACCTTGTTTGCCTTCATCCTGGTGGCTGTTGGCATCGTGGTGTTGCGTCAGACCGACCCGCAGCGGGCGCGTCCGTTTCGGACGCCGTGGGTGCCGTGGGTGCCGCTGGGCGCCATCGTCAGTTGCGGTTACCTGATGATGAAGCTGCCGCCGGTGACTTGGCGCCGGTTCGTCTATTGGATGGCCGCCGGTTTGGTGATCTACCTCGGCTACGGAATTCGCCGCAGCCGGCTCAATGCGGTCGGACTGACAAGTGACGGGTGACGAGTGACGGGGGGACGAGCGACGCGGGACAGAGGGGCAGGGCAGGGGAGGCGATTTGCGATTGCCGATTGCCGATTGCCGATTGAACCGAGGGAGGCGCACTCGTCACTCGCCAGTCGTCACCAGTAGTCGGTCATGCCATCAAAAGCATGGATGACCTCGATAGGGTAGTGGAGGCCGCGGAGGATTTCCCTGGTGAGGTTTAGTTTGTGGTCCAGAACCTCGTCATCGTGCAACGGTTCATGATGCGTGACGACCCAGCGTTTGACCTCGGCGAGGCGGGCGAGGGCGCAAGCGTTGGAGAGCGATGAATGGCCCCAGCCGATCTTGGCCTGGTATTCCTCGTTGGTGTATTGAGCCTCACCGATGAACGTGTCCACACCGCGGACCAGTTCCACCAACCGCCGATGGGGCACGAGCACCTCGCTCTCCAGCCCGACCGCGTCGGGAGCGCCGACGTAGCCATAAAGGAACTCATTGTCGGTCACGTAGGCCAGGCTGCGGCCACCGCTCTCAAACCTGAATCCGACAGTTGCCGCCGGGTGTTGGGTCAACTCCCACCTTATCTGCAGGTCGCCCAGCCCCAACTGGTTGCCTTCCAAGGTGCGGAACTGGATATCGGCCTCCATATCCTCAAACTCAACGGGGAAGTAGTCGCGGTCCAACTGACCACGAAAAATGGAGGCCAGGTCCTTCCTGAAGCCGGCCGCCGCGTAGATGACCAACTCGAAGCCCGGCAGATACGCGGGCGCGAAGAAAGGGAACCCCTGGATGTGGTCCCAGTGGGTGTGGGTGATGAGGATGTGCACCTTGTGCGGCGCTTGCTTGGCGAGCCGCAGCCCAAGCTCCCGAATGCCCGTGCCGGCATCCACAATCACCTGCTGCCCGCCATGGCCGATTTCGAGGCAAGCGGTGTTGCCGCCGTAGCGCACGTAGCGCTGCCCGGAGACCGGAGTCGAACCGCGCGTGCCCCAGAGCCGGCAGTAATTCCGAGCGAGGGGAATCTTGGGCAGATAGGGTTTGCCGATGGCGGTCGCCTCGGGCGCAGCCCGCTCCTGGGCGGCCCCCGCGAAATAGCGCCTGACGGCCTCGATGAACTCTTCCTTCTTGACCGGTTTGGTCAGGATGTCGAAAGCGCCGAGCTCCCGGGCCTGCTCTTGATCGGTCTTGTAAGCCCTGGCGGTGCAGACAATCACGCCCAAGGCGCGCGTCGCTGGGTCGGCCTTCAGGCGCCTGAGCACTTCGATGCCGTGGATTTTGGGCAGCATAATGTCCAGGATCAGCAACGCCGGCGCAATGGCCTGGACCTTTTGCAGGCATTCTTCGCCGTCGGCAGCCAGCTCCACTTGGTAACCACGGTTGGCTAGCCAGGTGCGCATCAGCGCCGCCATCGCGTTCACGTCTTCGGCGATCAAAATGCACCCTCCGCTCGCTTTCTGCTCAGTCATGTTCAACCTCCACTTCTTCCAGATAATCCGTGCAGGCCAAAGTCAGCCCCTGGAGCCGCGCTCGGTCACTTTCCCGGGCCGCGCCCTCCAGGGAACGGGCCAGGCGGGATAGCTCCTCAAATCCATAGCTGCCGCCGACGCCGGCAATCCTATGGGCGAGGCCCCCGACCGTCCCATAGTCGTCAGTCGTCATCGCCGTGCGGATGGCCTCCACAGTCTGGCGCATCTCGGCCAAGAAGGCAGGAATCAGCGGCAGTATCTCCGCATCCACGCGCACGCGGATGGGTCTGGTGGGCGCCCCTGCACCCGCAGTGGCTTGGATAAGGGTATTAGTTGTTCGCTGGATGAGAGCCAGCAGTTCGGCTTTTTTGACCGGCTTGGCGATGAAGTCGGTGCAGCCTGCGGCCAAGCACTCATCGCGGTCTTCCTTCAGCGCAGAGGCGGTCAGGGCCACAATCGGCGTGGCTGGCCGGCCATGCTCACGCCCCCAGGCGCGCATGAGGCGGGTAGCCGTCAGCCCATCCATCTCCGGCATCTGCATGTCCATCAGCACCAGATCGTAGGCGCCCTTTTCAAACTTGGCCAGGGCGATTCTGCCGTTTTCGGCTGTTTCGACCTGGCAGTTGGTGCGCTCGAGAAACTCGCGGAGGACCATTTGGCTTAGAGGGTTGTCTTCCACCAGCAAGAGGCGAAGCAGGCGGGCTGCAGGCTCAATTGCCGGGGCAGGGCAGGGGAGGGCGGCCGGCGAGAGGTCGCCCGCAACTGGCGGCTTCAGCGGGACCCTGAAGGAGAAAGTGGTCCCGCCGCCCGGCCGGCTTTCGAGCCAGATACGACCGCCCATGAGTTCGACCAGGCCCTTGGCAATGCTCAATCCCAGGCCGGAGCCGCCATAACGCCTGGCCACCGAGGAATCGGCTTGAGCGAACTGCTGGAAGAGCCGGGCGCGTTGCTCGGCGGAGATGCCGATGCCGGTGTCGCTGACGCTGAACTGCACCTGGCCGGCGCCCTCCTCGGCCGGGGCGGCGTGGATGTCAAGGCCAATCCGGCCTTGGGTGGTGAACTTGAGCGCGTTGCTCAAGAGGTTCAGGAGTATTTGGCGCAGCCGGTGAGCGTCGCCCCGCCACCGGTCGGGGATTTCGGGGGCCACCTCAGCCACGATGGTCAGGCCCTTTTCCTGCGCCAGTGGTTGCATCGCTTCCACCAGCCCGCCAGCCAGGTCACGCAGCCCAAAATCGGCGTCCTCCAATTCAAGCCGCCCGGATTCCAGTTTGGAGAGGTCCAGGATGTCATTGACCAGCCGGCTCAAGTGCTCGTCCTCGGAACGAAGAATGTCCACATACTGCTTTTGTGGCTGGTTCAGGGGCGACTCAGCCAGCAGTTCGGCCATGCCCATGATGGCGTTGAGCGACGTGCGGATTTCATGGCTCATGACGGCGAGGAACTGCGATTTGGCCTGGGTGGCCTTGGCCGCCTCCAGCCGGGCCTCCCGCTCACGGCGCAGGGTGTTCTTCAACCGCCCCAGCAAGAAGCTGACGAAGATGAAGATGAGCGTCCGCATCGCCGCGTTCCACACCGGAATCGCCGCATGGGAGTAAGGGGGGGAGCCTTGGGCGTCAGCCGCGTACCTGGTGATGCCCTTGACGAGAATGGGATACGAGTAAGTGACGCGGCCCATCACGTCGGCCATGTACCAGGCCGTGCCGCTGACGAGAGAGATTAGAACGCCCCACCGGGGGCCCACGAGCCAGGCCACCAGCGACACCGGGATGAGGTAGAAAATGGAGAAGCTGACCTCCTCCCCGGTCACGTAGTCCACGCAGCCAATGAGGAATACCCCAAGCACCCCGCCCAGGAGGACCAGCAAGTTGAACCGGCGTTCCAGATGTCGGGCCAGAGCCCTCATGTTCGCACTGCCAAACAACCCGTCCCACTGAAACCGAACCACAGCCTTGCCCAGCCCGGCCCGCCACCGGAGCGCGGAATTCATCCCGCTTCCCCGAAGCGCCGCGCCTAATTGGCGGCCCAGAAGCCTATCGGCGACCGGGGCGTGATGCAATTCTATTCGCAGGGGGGCTTGACTTCGCCCCGCGGCATGGGCGACTCTTGACCAAGCACGGCTGGCAGGCTCGTGGCGGATCCAAAGTGGGAAGCCCGGCCCCAGCCGCGAGAACCGAAGCACAGAAAGGACTTGCGTATGAAGCGGATGATCTTGCCTGCACTAATCGCTGTTGGACTCCTCTGCCTCATTCCCGGCTCGCAGGCCGGGAAAGGAGACGACCGCGACGCCAAAGCGGAAAAGGAGGTCCGCGCGGTCGAGAAGCAGCGCGTGGACGCCCTGTTGGCTGGTGACGCGGCGACGCTTGAGAAAATCTGGGCGGATGACTTCCTGCAAATCACGGCCCAGGGTGAGTACCGAAACAGGCGCCATCGGGAGGCGGCCTTCAGGGCCGGCACGATCAAGTATGAGGCCATCAAGAATCATTATGATTCGTTTCGCTTTTACGGGGACGTGGCGATCGTCACCGGCATCGCGACGCGGGAGGGTCTCGAGGGCAACCAAAAAATGAGCGGGCAGTTTTGTTTCACGCGCGTGTGGGTCAAGAAGGAAGGGCGCTGGCAACTGGTCCACATGCAGCTCACCAGATACGCTAAGCAATGACGGCCAGGGGGCGGCGAGCGTAAGTCCAGGACCAGCACTGGCCCCCGTGGTTTGGCGGTCGCGCCTCGCGCCCGTTACTCGGAGCGCCGGCTCAGGGGACAGGGCGGCTTTGCTGCCGGACGTTCGCCACGACCGTTTTAGCCTGCGGAAAAAGTTGACACTCCATGACTGGCGATCAGGCCCCTTCTGAGGCCAGCGAAGTCAAGTTGGTGCGCGAGCTTGGGCTGCTGGACGCGACCATGCTCGTGGCCGGCTCCATGATTGGCTCGGGCATCTTCATTGTCTCGGCCGACATCGCCCGGCAGGTGGGCGCGGCGGGCTGGCTGTTGGTGGTCTGGGTTTTAACGGGAGTGCTGACGCTCATCGCGGCGCTCAGCTATGGGGAGTTGGCGGCGATGATGCCGCGGGCCGGCGGGCAGTACGTGTATCTGCGCCAAGCCTACGGCCCACTCTGGGGGTTTCTGTATGGC
>Ga0315268_10006680_pt1 | contig 12253 bp, 11 predicted proteins | sample C1_top_MG_FD_204535 | JGI IMG/M metagenome (GOLD analysis project Ga0315268, IMG submission 204535) | Sediment microbial communities from Yellowstone Lake, YNP, Wyoming, USA - C1_top | ecosystem: Environmental > Aquatic > Freshwater > Lake > Sediment | place: USA: Wyoming | collected 2017-08-01 | reverse complement strand
CGACGCAATCACGCAATTTCGCCGTGCCCGAGAAGCCGGCTCTCCGTTCGACCTCGTGCTCCTCGATCTCACCATCCCGGGCGGAACAGGCGGGACCGCTACGCTCGGAAAGCTCCGGGAGATCGATCCCGCGGTCCGCGCGATCGTTTCGAGCGGGTATGTGGACGATCCTGTTATGAAGGATTGCAGGAGCTTCGGCTTTGTCGGGGCAATACCGAAGCCGTACAATGCGGCTCAGCTGGACACGCTTTTTCAAGATGCGCTGAAATTACCATAATTCGTCCGGCCGCGCGGTATGCGCGGGACCGATCCGATCAGCGGACCCTCAGCGTGATCGCTAAAGTTTTGTTGTGAGGCTCCGATAAGTACGGAAGGGGACCTCCGTCGGCCGCGCGCACGCTCCCGCTCATGCACCTGCAGAGCTATTTCCTGCCGGACCTTGTTCTCAGGGTTGACGATTCCTGATAAACATACTATAGTAGAGCAGTGATCGGCCCGTGCCTTGTCCGGGTTCCCTTCTCTGAGGAGCATGCCACGTGACAGATTCTCCGGACCTTTCAATGCAAACCGCCTCCGATGCTCCGCCCCCCCTCTCGATCATCGCCCTCGGCGGCATCGGCGAGATCGGCCTGAACATGACCGTGCTCGAATGCGGCGACGACATCATCGTGATCGACGCGGGGCTCATGTTCCCGGACGCCGAGATGCTCGGCGTGGACATCGTGATCCCTGACTTCTCCTACCTCCTCGAGAACCGCAGCAAGGTGCGCGCCGTCCTGCTCACCCACGCGCACGAGGACCACATCGGTGCGCTGCCGTTCCTGCTGAAAGAGCTCAAGGTGCCCGTGTACGGGACCAGGCTCACGCTCGGTTTTGTCAAAGAAAAGCTGAGGGAGCATAACCTCGATACCGAGACCGATCTGATCACGGTCGCGCCCCGCGATGTCGTGGAACTCGGCTGCTTCCAGGTCGAGTTCATCCGCGTTACACACAGCATCGTGGACGGCTGCGGACTTGGGATCACGACTCCTGCGGGCCGTGTGGTGCACACCGGCGATTTCAAGATCGATCCGACGCCGGTCGACGGACAGATCATGGACCTCCGCACGTTCGCGGAGTACGGGGACAAGGGCACGCTGGTGCTCATGTCCGACAGCACGAATGCAGGCCAGGGCGGGTACACCTTCTCGGAGAAGGAGGTGCGCCGCGGCCTGGAGGACATCTTCCACCGCGCGCCCGGCAGGATCGTGGTCGCCACGTTCGCATCGAACATCCACCGGGTGCAGCAGATCATCGATGTCGCCGTGATGCACGGCCGCAAGGTGATCCTGAACGGCAAGAGCATGATCGCGAACGCCCAGATCGCGCTCGACCTCGGGTACCTCAAGATGCCGCCGGACACGTGGCTCAAGATCGACGCGCTCAAGAACCTGCCCGACGAGCACGTGGTGATGATCACCACCGGCAGCCAGGGAGAGCCGATGAGCGCGCTTTCCCGCATGGCCGCCAACGAACACAAGCATTTCCAGATCAAGAAAGGCGACACCATCATCCTCTCGTCCAAGATGATACCCGGGAACGAGCGGGGCATCACGCGCATCATCAATCACCTGTTCAAGCGCGGGGCGGAGGTGTTCTATGAAAAGGTCTCGGAAATCCACGTTTCGGGCCACGCGTCCAAGGAAGAGCTGAAGCTGATGCTCTCCCTCATCAAGCCGAAGTATTTCATCCCGGTCCACGGAGAATACCGCCATCTCGTGTACCATTCCCAGCTCGCGACCAAAGTGGGCATTCCCGAGGAGAACATCTTCATTGTCGAGAACGGCGAGGTGATGGAGTTCACGGAGAACAGCGCGCATCGCGCGGGGATGGTGAACGTGGGCAGGATCTATATCGACGGCAAGACCGCCGGGTCCACGGTCGACGCGGGCGTGGACACGGTGGTGCTTCGCGACCGGATGAAGCTTGCGCACGACGGCGTGGTGATCGTGATCCTCGGCATCGAGAAGACCACGGGCAACGTGGTCTCGGGCCCGGACATCGTGTCGCGCGGGTTCGTGTTCGAGGACGCGTCGCAGGAGCTGCTGGCCGAGGTCCGCGATGTGGTGATGGATACGCTTACCCTGATGATCCCCGAGGCAAAGGGCGACTGGTCGCTCGTTTCGGCGCGCGTTCGAAGCGCGCTCAAGAAGTTCATCAATAAACGGCTGGAACGAAGACCCATGATCCTGCCGATCATCATGGAGATCTAGCATCACTAAAAGAGCGGGAAGGACCGAAGCGTTCATGAACGAGAGCACCAGCCAGACAAAAGACGGCACCGTCAAGATCGAGGTCATCAAGGAGATGAACCGGGAGCTCAGGAGCTTCCTTGAGCACTCGCTCAGCTCGGATTCGTTCTGGGAGAAGTGGACCTCCATCGAATTTCCCCAGGAGCGGATAAAGTGCTGGGAGATCAAGGGCTGCGCGCGGGAGGACTGCCCCTCGTACCGGGACGCCGATTGCCGGTGCTGGCTCAGGGTCGGCACACTGTGCGGGGGAGAGGTGCAGGGCGATTTTGCCAAGAAGTACAAGAGCTGCTTCAACTGCCCGGTGCTCCAGCACGTTGAAGAGGACGTGCTGCGCTCCCTGTACGAGCACATCAACATTCTCATCCACCACCTGAAGAAGCGGGACGAGAAGATCGTGAGCACGGCCATCACCGACCAGCTGACCGGCATCTACAACCGGACGTATTTCAACGAGTACATGGAGAAGCAACTCGCCCACGCGAGCCGGTATAAAGAAAACATCTCGTTCATCATGGTGGACCTGGACGGGTTCAAGGGCCTCAATGACACGCACGGGCACCAGGCGGGCGATACCGTTCTCAAAGAGACTGCTGCCCTGCTGCAGCGTCTGGTGCGCTCGTCCGACCTGCTGTTCCGCTACGGCGGCGACGAGTTCCTGATGGTGCTGCCGCAGGCGGACTGCGAACGGGCCGAAGTGGTCAAAGAGCGGATCCGGGAGGCCGTGGATAGCTGGAATAAGGACCATCACGAGCGCTACGGGAAGTTCCGGCTCTCGCTCAGCACGGGCTGCGCCACCTGGAAGCAGGGCGACGATCTGGTCGCCAGGATCAGGGAAGCGGATGCATTGATGTATCAGGACAAGCGGGAAAAAAAAGGCGTACCACGGGCGTAGGAACGGTGCTGTACGTCGAACGCCTGCCGCACGGGAGGTTGTATGACCACCAATAAAAAAGACGGCTTCGAGTACGACAAGCTGGGCAATGACGCCCATTCCTTTATCCACTCGCTCTCCAACCGGCTGATCTACTCCATGGGCAAGGACCCCATCACTGCCACGCACCGGGACTGGTACCACACCGCGGCCTATACCGTGCGGGAACGGCTGATCGAGCGCTGGATGGAGACCATGCGCAGCTATTATGAATCCGACTCCAAGCGGGTCTACTATCTCTCCATGGAATTCCTGATCGGCCGGCTGTTCGCGAACAGCCTTCTGAACCTCGGCGTCTTCGACGAGTGCAAGGAAGCGCTGTGCGACATGGGGATGGACATCGACCATATCCGCGAGCTGGAGCAGGACGCGGGTCTGGGCAACGGCGGCCTCGGCAGGCTTGCCGCCTGCTTTCTCGATTCCCTTGCAACGCTCTCGCTGCCCGGCTACGGATACGGCATACGCTACGCCTATGGTATGTTCAATCAGCGCATCGAGAACGGCTACCAGGTCGAACATCCGGACAACTGGCTCCGGTACGGCAATCCCTGGGAGTTCCCGCGGCCCGAGGTGCTGTTCCCGGTCAAGTTCGGCGGCAGGGTGGTGCAGGTCAAGGACGAGCACGGCCACGACCGGTTCCACTGGGTGGAAACGGAAGACGTTATGGCCATGGCCTACGACACGCCCGTGCCCGGGTACGGCACCAGCACGGTGAACAACATGCGGCTGTGGTCCGCCAAGGCATCGCGCGATTTCAACCTGAAGTACTTCAACGAAGGAAACTATATCCAGGCGGTCGCGGAGAAGAACGAGTCCGAGAACCTGTCCAAGGTGCTGTACCCCGACGATACCACGCAGATGGGGCGGGAGCTCAGGCTGAAACAGCAGTATTTCTTCGTGTGCGCATCGCTCCACGATATTCTGCGCCGCTTCACCAAGTTCCATCCGAACCTGGAGGAGCTGCCGGACAAGGTTGCGATCCAGCTGAACGACACGCACCCGTCGATCGCCATTCCCGAGCTGATGCGCGTGCTGCTCGACGTTCATCACCTGGACTGGGACCGCGCGTGGGACATCACGAGGCGGACCTTCTCCTACACGAACCACACGCTGATGCCCGAAGCGCTCGAGACCTGGCCCGTGCATTTGTTCGAAGAGACGCTGCCCCGCCACCTCCAGATCATCTACGAGATCAACTTCCGCTTTCTGGAAGAGGTGCGCCACAGCTACCCCGGGGACACGGAGCGGCTCAAACGCATGTCGATCGTGGACGAGGCCGGCGGCCGGCGGCTGCGCATGGCGCACCTTGCCATCGCGGGCAGCCACCGGGTGAACGGGGTCTCCGCGATCCACACGGACCTGATGAAAAAGACGATCTTCGCGGATTTCGACACGCTCTATCCCGGCAAGATCATCAACATTACCAACGGCATCACGCCGAGGCGCTGGCTGCACAAGGCGAACCCGGGATTGTCGGCGCTCATCACCGAATCGATCGGGCCCTGCTGGATCAAAGACCTTTCCTGCCTCAAGAACCTGCGGCCCCTTGCCGAAGACGCCGAGTTCCGGAAGCAATTCCGCGAGGTGAAGCACGCGGCCAAGGAACGGTTGGCGGAGATCATCAAGTTCCGGCTGCGTCTAACGGTCGACCCCGCATCGCTCTTCGACGTGCAGACCAAGCGCATCCACGAATACAAGCGGCAGCTCCTGAACGTGCTGCACGTGGTGACGCGGTACAATCGCATCAAGGAAGGCCGGGGCAAGGACCTGGTGCCGCGCACCGTGATCTTCGCGGGCAAGGCCGCGCCCGGCTACGCCATGGCCAAGCTCATCATCAAGCTGATCCACAGCGTGGGCGATGTGGTGAACAACGATCCGAAAGTGGGGAACGCGCTCAAGATCCTGTTCATTCCCGACTACAATGTATCGAATGCCGAAAAGATCATTCCCGCGTGCGACCTTTCGGAGCAGATCTCCACAGCCGGCACCGAGGCCTCGGGCACGGGCAATATGAAGTTCGCGTTGAACGGCGCGCTCACCATCGGCACCCTCGATGGCGCGAACATCGAGATGCGAGACGAGGTGGGCGGGGAGAACTTTTTTATCTTCGGCAAGACCGCGGCAGAGGTTGCCGCCACCTATGCGAGCGGGTACAATCCCTGGGACGTGTATAACGAGAACGCCGAGCTCCGGCAGGCGCTCGACATGATCAACAACGGGTACTTCTCGCAGGACGCGCCCGCCCGGTTCAGGCAGCTCTTCGACTCGCTCACCGGATACGGAGACCACTATCTGCTGCTCGCGGATTACGCCTCCTATATCGCCTGCCAGGAGCGGGTGGACGCGCTCTACCGCGATCCCGAGGAGTGGTCCCGGCGCGCGATCCTGAACGTCGCGGGCATGGGCAAGTTCTCGAGCGACCGCAGCATAAACGAGTATGCCGAGAAGATATGGAATGTTAAGCCGGTGAAGAAATGAGAAGAAGCATCTGATCGACGAGCAACACCCTATACGGAACGCGAGCGACAACAGGAAGGATGAGAAGCGCTGCTGAAATTAGCGTGCAGCGCTTTATCCTTCCTGTAATCGTTGAGCCCCCATCTTTACAACACTGTAACGTTCAGTCCGAATTTATCAGCGCATACCGTTAAAATACCCCGATAGTATCCCCCGTCGAAAGCATTGACATAATCCAGTATTCAGCTTATATTCGTTCATAAATATTAACTCGGCAAGCTGCGGATCTTAAATGCGCAGTTAGGGCATCGTTCTTGCTAAGTCGTAAAGACCGAAAATCAGTTATTTACGACTTAGACCTAACTCGACAATCACTGGTTAGCGAGGGAATTTATGAATATAAGGGCTGCATTCTGTTTGCTATTGGTTGCTGCGCTCACGCTCAATGGCTGCTGCACTACTCCACTATTGGCATCCGCACAAAGCGCCGATCCGCCGCTGACTACAATCCATGCGGCTTACTCTAATGGAGATGAGGTTATTCTAGACTATTCCGTTGGCGAGAGAGGGACCGATCACTACGGTGTTGGCCCCGCTCGTTACTGGGCAATCGTAAATCTTGGGGATGTTGCAAGTCAAACGGATAAGTTTGTTATCCATCGTTCTTTACTTCCAAGCGCAAAAATGGTTGGCTGGAAAAATGTTAATGTAATCGACTTAAGAGAAAAAATAGTTCCTGCAGCAGACGGCTATTACAAACTTGATTCGTTTTTGGCATTCACAAACACAATTCCAAAAGATGACCTGCCTGCTATAACTATGTTGCCCCAAGGAAATGAAGTAAATAATTCCTTTTTCTCCATCGTTTTCCTTGATCAGAAGACTGGAAAAAGAACACTCCGTCCTCACACCCCGGGCACTACTTACATTCCGTTAAAAAACATTCCGCTGTTGATAATTCTATTTCCGTTTGCACTCATAGGTGACATATTGACCGCCCCATTCTTGTTATTTATGCCAAGAATCGATGGCTAAGGAATGAGTCGTAACTAACTAGATTCTAACCATTCGGCTCGAGCGGGTCGCACAAAGCGCGCCCCTCAGCCGAGCCGTTGAACCTGCAGGGAAAGTCGTTTCGTGCGATACACTCTAAGGTAGCCCTGCATCCCTTCCCCATCATCGTCGTAAATGGCCCTTGACAATGATACCAATAGTGATACTATATAAGCATGAGCAGGATAGAAGACGTACTCGCCCATATACGCCAGAATCCTCGAGATGTCCGATTCAACGATTTACGCAAAGTATGCGATCATTATTTCGGCGAACCCCGTCAAGGAGGGAGCAGTCATCGAATTTACAAAACTCCGTGGCAAGGCGATCCAAGGATAAACATTCAAAATCATAAAGGGAAAGCAAAAACATATCAGGTTAAGCAGGTGCTCTTGGCAATAGAAAGGCTGGAGGTGAATCATGTCCATGAAGAAAGATAGATTTACATACCGGGTAACATGGTCTGAAGACGACGAAGAATATGTGGGATTGTGCGCTGAATTTCCCAGCCTTAGTTGGCTGGCAAAAACACCGGAATCAGCGCTAAAAGGTATTCGTAATGTGGTTGACGATGTCATGAGGGATATGCATAAAAAAGGTGAGGCCATTCCCGAACCGATCTCATCCCGTCATTTCAGCGGCAAATTCATGGTGCGTGTCCCTCCTCAGGTTCATCAAAAACTTGCCATACAGGCAGCCGAGTTCGGCGTCAGTCTTAATCGGCTTGCCAGTTCAAAATTAAGCCAATAGAATCAGATTCCAACCAGCGGGGGTCCGCCGCGAAAAGCACGCGGCTCATTCGCGCGTTATAGGGCAAATAAAATACAGTCTGAAAGGCAATCTCTAATTTTGAACAATTTATCACTCGCGGGAAATAATGATGTCACCTGAAGCTCCAATGTGCCGAGTCGTTGACTCAATGGCCGTACACTCAGGGCAAAAAGGGAGTAGATATTGCGAAACATTTGCATCATTCTATTACTGTCGCTGGTCACGCCATTCTCATCAGGCTGCCTGACCTCTGCTACTGCAGACCTGATCAAGAAAGTTGAAAACAGCCCCCCTTATCCAGCTCAGATCGAAGGCGAATATGAAGGTATAGACTTCGGAGAGGTGCAGAAGGGTTCAACGGTTTATCATCATTACCGCTTTCCCGTATATCCCTGGCGTGCCGTACACAGCCGCTACATGCACCTGTTCTTTCCGATCCCCCCTGCCGCACCGAAAGTTTTGACAGAAGACGAGGGACTGCTTTCGGGCAAACCGGTCTTATACAGCTATGACACGCTTGCGGCGCCCATGTTCGTCGACGGCCGTTACGAGGTGAGAGGGAAAGCTATCCTTTTCATTTACAAAAAATCACAGGATGAAAAGATGCAGGCCTTCATCAAGAAGACCGGTCATGGGTCTCCCAACGGGACCATGGATATCCCCCGGGTCGTTCTTGCGCATACGGACGCAGGGAGAGGGTCAGTGTTCTTCCAGGTCATGACCTCGCCGCAGGGAGCCGTTACCTGGAAAGGCCCTTATGAGCTTAAGGAACAGCCCTTTTATCCCTATCCTGAAAGGCCGGCGCCCTATTGGGCTTATGCTTTTTCTGTGCCATTGGACATTGTCACGTCTCCCGTTCAGATACCCTGGATTGCCTTCTGGTATTTCACGAATAAGGGTATGTCTCCATAAGCCGGGGCGCAACAGTCCTGGATGGAGCTGCCCTGCGCCCACTTTCTCCCCTGCCGTCATCCTTGACATCCGCCATGCAATCCGTAATACTAAAACGAAAGGCAGCTTTTCTGTTGAGGCATCCACGTAAATGAAGAGGTTTCAATGATTCGCTTATTAACGGTGTTGTTCATCGCTCTTGCCTTCGTTCCGCCTCTGCATGCCGGGGCCCGGGACATCACCGGGTACGGGCCATTCGACTTTACCCGGACTTCCACCACGGAAGAAGTGGAGCGGGCAGGAGGAAGCCATCTTACTGCGGTCGAGCCAGGGCAGACCTATACCTTCCATGCATATGAACGGTTCGAGGGCCTGGTCGATTTTCTGGAGTATCATAAAAAGGGCAAGATCGCTCCAGCCTGTGAATCAGGGTCCGTGCCGAAGATCGCGGATACCGAACTGAGGCTGGATCATGGAAAGCTGTGGCTCGTGATCATATCTTTTCATCCGAACGACTACGACGACTATCTCCGTGTGATTAAGCTCGAGTATGGCGCACCGAAGATCGCTTCGAAGAAGAAAAAAGGCGCGCTCCGGAAAGATGTTTGGGTGCAGGGCAACAGCTGCATCGTGCTTCACCAGATCGATCCGGACAACGCGACCGGCGGTCAACTGGAGATCCAGAAAGGGCACTGCGAGGAGTACCTACACCCGAAGTGATCCGTGCTCAGCACATTTCGCAGGCCGCTGCCCCTTGATGCGGGTAGGCGCCTGTATATCTTGGTGTGGAAGGAGATACGATGGCGAAGTCAACGATGGCGGTTATTGCGCTTGTTGCGGGAATTATCCTGCTGGTTATGGGGTTTAACGAGTACGGTACATTCGGCTCGAAACTCGGCAGGGCATTAGGCGGAGGCATGTCGAACAGGGTCATTCTCCTGTTCCTTAGCGGAGGCGTGTGCACTGCATATGGTCTCTTGAATATTGGAAAAGGCGGGAAGCGGTAGTAGCGCTGCTGTTGTAAGAAAGTTGTTCGTTTCAGGCGTTCTGCAAGAATGCGGGGCTGCAGCTTGTCACGCCGGGGGTGCTTCCTTTATGCATTGCAGCCCGCACTCCAGCCCATCTCCAACACAATCAGCATGTCCGGCTGCAGCAGCCATTTTGTGCAGCGCGGGCAGCGTGTTGCCTGCAAGCTCAAGGTCCTTCTTCAGCATCAGCGACAGCCGGTAAGCGCCGCATAACACCTGCACACAGACCGCATCGACCGCGGTGACCTTTTCGCAGTTCACCACGAGCCGGTTCACGCGTTCGAGGCTGTGCACGAGTGACGCACGAAGCGAGGGCGCGGAAAGAGGGGTCAGTTTCCCCTTGAGCGTCAATACGCCGAGCGTGCCGGTATTCGATACGTGCAGGTCCATCATAATAAACCTCCTGGAATTTGATGAACAACAGCGCAATTTAAGAATATCGCTGTATGCATATAATCAATTGCTGGTGGTATGTTGAATATAGCAGAAGCAAAGAAGCCGTGGGAGGGTATTTTAAGGGTATGCGGGATTATTGACGTTCAGGTAAGTATGCCGGATGTTCGCTGTTGCATATTTGACGGGGATAATCTTCACCGCGTCTCAGCGCGAGAAAGCTTTTAATTCATTCAAGTTTCAGGAAAATCCCCGATAATTGTCAATGCCCGGGGAAGGACCTCGATCTCGTAATGCCCTGCATCTCCAGCAAAGCTCTCCCCATCCACATGAATAGGCACCGTGCCGATGCTTTCGATGGTTATCTTTGTGGTCCTGAGCATGGTTGCGTACGAGACGCGGTCGAAGGTTCCGAGGAACACTTTGGGCAGATGCCACAGAAGCGTGGGGATGCTCAGGGGTCTCACAATGGTCACGTCGAGGAGGCCGTCGTCGACCTTGGCGTGCGGGGTGAGCCTGAACCCGCCGCCGCAGGTGGTGCCGTTCCCGATCGAGACCAGGAAGAGGTCCTGCTCTATTGAGGAGTGGTCCATGAAGAGCTTGAGGCGGACCGGGTCGTATCTGCCCAGCGTCCTGAACAGGGCGCATAAATAGAGCCGCAGCCCTTGTTTTGCGTTGTTGATCGAGTAACTTGCCTTGTTCACCGCAGCATCAAAACCGAACCCCACGTTGTTGGCAAAGTATCTGGTGTTGATCTTTCCGACATCGACCGACCGGGTCTTTCCTTGCAAAAGGACGTCAACTGCCTTTTCCATGTTGGCGGGGATGGACAGCGACTTGATCAGATCATTTCCCGATCCGCCGGGGATGATGCCGAGCGGTGTTTGCGAAAAGAGCATCCCCGGCAGAACTTCGTTGACCGTGCCGTCGCCGCCGACCACCACGATCACGTCGAATGACGAGAGCGCGTTCCTGGCGATGTTCGCAGCATCGCCCGGCGACCGGGTCAGCTCCAGGTCGAACTGCACGCCTTTTTGCTTTAAAAGCTCAACGACCTTCAGCACGATCGCCCGCGACCTGCCGCGTCCTGCAGCAGGATTGGCGATGATCTTGTACGTTCTCATATGACCGGTATTATACGGAGAACGCGTAGCAAGGTCAATTGAACAAGGCCAACGCTCGAACACAAGGCTCAAAACAGCTTGAATTCCTGACTGCTTTGTGAAATAATGCGACGAATCGCATAGGATGCTTGTCGTAAGCGAGAAGCGTTGACATTGAGCGGAGAGGGAACTTGTGATAGTTGAAGCGATCATCCTGGGCATTGTCCAGGGTCTCACGGAATTTCTGCCCATCAGCAGTTCGGGCCACCTGATCCTAGCGGAATGGGCCACGGGCTGGAAGGGCGAGCTCATCAACAATCTGACGTTCGACGTTGCCCTGCACGCAGGCACGCTCATCGCGGTGCTGTGGTACTTCTGGCGCGACTGGCTCAGGCTCGGCACCGCGAGCGTCAATGTGCTGCGCGGAAAGGCACCGGCGCACGAGGCCCGGCTGGTGTGGTATCTGGTGCTGGCAACGATCCCTGCGGTGATTGTCGGTGTGCGGTACGAGCGTATTGTGGAGACATTGTTCCGGAACCCGCTGCTGGTGGCGGCCGCACTGGTCGTTGGGTCGCTGCTGATGTGGCTGTCGGACCGCTACTCTTCCCAATCACGGAACCTGGCCACCATGACGCTCGGCCACGCGATCTTTGTGGGTGTTGCCCAGGCCGTGGCGCTTGTCCCGGGCATCTCCCGGTCCGGGGTCACGATCTCGGCAGCGCTTGCAGCTGGATACCGGCGCGAGGATGCGGCGCGGTTCTCGTTCCTGCTGTCCACGCCGATCATCGCGGGAGCGGGGCTGCACAAGCTCCGGCATATCAACTTTCAGGGACATGCTGCGTGGGGCTGCATCCTCGGCACGCTCAGTTCCGCGATCGTGGGGTATCTGGCCATCAAGTTCCTGATCAGATATCTTGAGCGGCATTCGCTGAACGTGTTCGTATGGTACCGGCTGGCCCTGGCCGCCGCTGTCGTGGTGCTCTGGATCGTGCGGATGTAAAAGCTTAACACGAATGGCACGAAGGGACGAATTGCACGAATAAAGGCAATGGTCTATTTTCTCTTCGTGACATTCGTGTTCGCCCTTAGTTCGTTCCGGTTTGTCCGGAAGTAGTCATGGAAAAATAACCTTGTTCATAAAGCGGTAAGATGCTTTTGCCACAAAAAGTCGCAGAAGGCACAAAAGAGAACTTGAAATAGAAAAGCCGCCGCTTTCGTTGTGCTCTGGATCGTGCGGATGTAAAAGCTTAACACGAATGGCACGAAGGGACGAATTGCACGAATAAAAGCAATATTATGTTTTCTCTTCGTAACATTTGTCTCATTCGTGAAATT
>Ga0315268_10006678_pt1 | contig 12254 bp, 11 predicted proteins | sample C1_top_MG_FD_204535 | JGI IMG/M metagenome (GOLD analysis project Ga0315268, IMG submission 204535) | Sediment microbial communities from Yellowstone Lake, YNP, Wyoming, USA - C1_top | ecosystem: Environmental > Aquatic > Freshwater > Lake > Sediment | place: USA: Wyoming | collected 2017-08-01 | reverse complement strand
GCGAGAGTCTCATACCATGTTGTATGATTGGAGTGATGCTCCATGTGAGTGACGAAGACAACCGGCCGCAGCTCTTCAGGGAGCGAGAAGTGATGCTTGAGCCGTTCAGGGATCTTCAGGCCGAGCAGACGCTGGAGTTTGTTGATGGCGGCCGTCATTCCACATCCGACGAACAGAAGCGCGTCGCGCGGGCCTGCGTGCACGTGTCCCTTGATGATCTGATGTGCAAGGTGATACGCATGGGTCATCGCGGCGCCGGTACTGCTCGATTCAGAGTGTGTGTTCCCGACCAATGGTCCGAACGCACGGAGCATCCGTTCCTCGATCGGACGATACAGACGCCCACTGGCAATCCAGTCAGCGTAGACTAACCTCTTCTCTCCATAGGGCGTTTGGACAGGATGATGGTGTCCGATGATATGACGACGGAATTGATCGAAATAGTCTTCGAGATTCTTGCCCTGGAGATGTTCCGGTGCTAGCTTCGCGATTGACATATCAACTCCTTCTCCTATCGATCCCATTCTTCTTCAATCAATGACGGCCACCGCAAGGCGGATCTCAAGCGCCCAAAGACGAAGAGGCTGAAGCATCATGGGTGCAGCCGCTGGAAGTGGGCCACCCAGGTCCGAAACCGACAGATCCCTCCGGCCATGAAAGTTACAATATCCTGAGCTTAATGTGAAGCGCTTTTGAGGCGTTGTTCTTGCTATCGTCCATTCCCCAACTTCAATTGACGAGCGTCTTTCCGTTATTCCTATCGGTGTTGGTGTATCCGTCTCGCGGTACATCGCTGCGTGCAGGACAAACTGTGAGGACCGCGGCTGGGAAACCTGCATCAGACTCGTGATCACGCGGCCGGAGGGTACTACTCTGTCGCGGTCGGCACCCTGTGAACGAGCGATGCGGAGGCTTGGTTCGTTGGAAGGACAATCAGTTCAGCCACTTGAACGTGCGCTGGCCTGGTGGCACAAAAGACAACTGTCTCGGCTATATCTTCCGGCCGGAGAGGCGTCACGTTCTGATAGACGGCCTTTGCACGTTGTTCATCTCCGCGGAATCGTACCATGCTGAATTCCGTCTCCACCAAGCCAGGGTCAACCGTGCAGACACGGATCGGCGTATCGACCAAATCCCATCGTAACCCGCGCGTAATCGCATCGACGGCATGTTTCGTCGCGCAGTACACATTGCCTCCCACATAGACCTCGTGCCCCGCGATGGAACCGATGTTGATGATCGTTCCTCGGCCTCGGGCGACCATCCCCGGGAGGATCAGCCGTGTCACGTAGAGCAATCCCTTGATGTTGGTGTCGATCATCTCCTCCCAATCTTGGATCTTACCCTCGTGGAGCTTGTTGAGGCCCCTGCTCAGCCCGGCATTGTTCACAAGCACCTCAACCTCCTGCCATTCCGCGGGAAGGTTCTGGAGGATCGTCTGGACCGCTGCTTGGTTTCGCACATCAAGCTCGAGGACACGTGACTCCGTGCCGCGCTCCTGCTTGAGCTCTCGTGCGAGAGCGTCAAGCCGTTCCTTCCGGCGGGCTGTGAGAATGAGGCGAGCACCCTGCTGGGCAAATGCGCGAGCGCACGCGAGGCCAATGCCGCTGCTCGCGCCGGTGATGAGGACGATCTTCTTCACGAGGGATGTCATGGTTCTTTTCTATGTCCGTTGGTGATGTCTTGGCTGCTGTGCCGGCCAGGTTTGCGGCTACCCTACTCCAACTCCAGAAATCAGCAGAACAGCGCTCAGAATGATCAACAGGATCGACGTTGACCAGCCGATGATGTTCTGATATCGCTTGTTGGTGTAATCGCCCATGATCTCCGTCTTGTTTACAATGATCATCATACAGACGAGGACGATGGGCAGAAGGATCGCGTTCAAGACTTGGGTCCAGATGGTGATGGCGATCAGCGGCGCGTTCGGAAGAAGGATCACCGTCACGCCGACGATGATAATCAGGGTGAAAAGGGTGTAGAATTGCGGCGCATCGGCGAACTTCTTGTCGATCCCCGCTTCAAAGCCGAATGCCTCGCAGACGTAGAATGCCGTCGCGAGGGGCAGGATCGCGGCGGAGAAGATGGAAGCGGCAAACAAACCAAACGCGAAGACCTGGGACGCAAGGGCTCCGGCGAACGGCTTGAGCGCGAACGCGGCGTCCTTTGCCTCTGCGATGGTGACATTGTTCACATGGAGCGTGGCCCCGCAGGCAACGATGATGAAGAAGGCCACGACGATGGTCGCGATGCAGCCGATGACAACGTCCCATACCGTGAATTTGTAGTCGGCGATCTTGATCCCCTTTTCGATGACCGAGGACTGCATGTAGAACTGCATCCACGGAGCAACCGTCGTGCCCACCAGCCCCAGGACGGTGATGATGTAGGTGTTGTCCCATTCGATTGTCGGCGTGACAAGCGCAACACCGATCTGCCCCCAGTCCGGCTTTGCCAGGACCGCCGATACAACGTAGGAAAGCAGGAAAACGCTCAAGAGGAGAAAGATTTTCTCTGCGATCTTGTAGTTTCCCTTGACGACGAGAATCCACACGGCTATCGCGGCGAGTGGAACAGACACGTACTTGCTGACGCCGAGCACCATCATGCTGCCTGCAACACCGGCAAACTCGGTCGCGGTGTTCCCGACATCGGCGATCAGCAGGCACACAAAGATGTAGAAAGTGATCCGGACGCCAAAATTCTCCCGAATCAGGTCCGCCAGCCCCTTGCCGGTCACGATCCCCATACGGGCGTTCATCTCCTGCACGGCGAGCAATGCAACGAACGACGGGATCAGGGTCCACAGGAGTCTGTAGCCGTAATGCGCTCCTGCTACCGAATACGTCGTTATTCCGCCCGCGTCGTTGTCGACGCTCCCCGTAATGATGCCCGGACCGACGACGCTCAGGAAGATCAGCAAATTTCGCAGCGCGGGATGGTCTTTCAGTTTCTGGGGAAGCTTCATGCTATCCTTCAGCCGCTTCCTTCATCTCAGGAAAGATCGATTCGAGCGCATCCCGCAGGGAGATGATCCCCCGAAGATGTTGCTCATCGTCGACGACAGGGAGTGCTCGAAAGTTGTATTTGAAGAACAACTGTGCCACACGCTTGATGTTTGTATCAACCTGAACCGAGATGAGGTCGCCGCGCATGATCGAGCCGATCGGGGTTGTCCCTTTCGTGGTCAACAACTGCCTCAGCGTGACCAATCCCTTAAGGTGTTCCTCATCATCGATGATGTATATGTAGTGCAGCAGCTCCGCCCTTTTGCTCTCCGCTTTGACTGCTTTCAGCACCTCCCGGACGGTCTGGGTGGCCTTGGCGGTGATGAAGTCCGTGTTCATGATGCTGCCGACGCTATAGACGGAGAGTTTGGAAAGCTCCTTGATCTCGGAAACCCTCTCGGCCGCCATCATCGTGTAAGCCGCCGAGCGCTTTTCAGGCGAGAGCTCGTCAAGCAAGTCGACCGCCTCGTCCATTTGCATCTCGTTGACAATGGCTGCAAGCTTCTCTGCTTCCAGTGCCTCCGCGATCTGAACGCGGAGGTTCATCGGCATCTCCTGGAGCGTTGTGGCTGCCAGCGGAGGATTGAACGACTCAAAGAGCGAGATGCGCTCATCGGTGCCCAGGTCTTCCAGGATATCTGCAAGGTCCGCTGGATGGAACGTCGAGAGCCTGGAGGTATCGGTCTTGAGGTGGACGGAGCCGTATACGTTCGTCGTCGTGGTCGGCTGAACGTGTTTCCACGCCACGAACTTGTCGTTGATGTCCCGGGAAACAATCCATCGAAAGATGGCGTTGGCGATGTTGGCCCAACCGAGCCGTCGCAGCAAGCCCTTGAAGCCGATATCGATGTGGACGAGCCAGAGGTTCGGATTCTCCTTGGATGAATTGTCGATGAGCAACTGAAGATCGTTCACACGGACAAGTTTGTATCCCGAGGTTGAGATGATCTGCTTATCCAGAAACGTTTGCTTGACGAGGATCTCGTTCTCGATCGAGTTGAAGTTACCGTAGTCCGATTCCGGTGGATACTCAACGGAGACATGTCGCTTGAACGCCGTGAGCCGGACGTTGTTCCATGGGATATAGACGGGGACCGTCTTCCCCTTCAGCTTGGTGATCAGCGCGGTGATCTTCGGATACACGTGGCTGGTCCGTGCCGCCAGGTCGACGATACGGACGATCTTCTTGCCGCTGCTGAGGCCGAAGACCGGCAATCCGATGATCTCCGACAGATAGATAAAGTTGAAATTCTCGTAACTCATTGTCCCATCAGACACTTCACGACACCAAAAGATATCTCTAAAGATTCAAAAAATCTATCATCTTCCGCCGGAAACTCACCGCCGACGCGCAGCCGCCTGAGCACATCGCGTGAGATTCAATCTCTCGTTGAGAGCGGGGACACCCTTCGGGTTGGATGAGTGAGCGGACACGACACGTGTGGTTCGGCAGACCGACGGAATATCACTCCTGCCAGTAATGCGTGCGAGACGATTGTGAGAATGTCAAAGGCGGGAGGATGAGCGCTCGATCATTTGTGTCCTCCCCGGCGTGCAGGCGGTTCCCCCAGCCGAGGGGGCGACCATCATCGCAACCGTATCACGTCCTTCCCCGCAGGATCTTCCAGCGGTCAATCACCTCTTCCCCTTTTACGACGTAGTATTGGTCGAAGTTAGCGGCGGTAAGACATGAGTGATGCTCGAGGATCCGGACCCTGGTTCCGATCTTGAACTTTCCTTCAATGATCTGGGTATTCGCCGTGACCACCTTGCCGTGTTCCTGGGAGAGAGTGCGGACGTGAAGATGGGCGTGGAGTCGTTTCCGGTCGTAGTCTTCGTAGATGCTCCCCATGTCCATGTCGTTTCGGATGTGGGTCGAGCCGACGTCCTTCGAGAGCGCGAGGGCACCCGCGTCCGTGACGAAATGGGAAGCGCCCGGCTGGTGGGAAATGACCGATGCGAGCACGCTCAGCGCGCAGTCGCCGATGCCGCAGCTTCCTAACATCACCTGCGTGTAATCGTTAAAGGCATAGTTGCCGGGCCGGATCTCGTCGATGCCTTTGAGATTCTCCACCACCGACATCGTCGGCGTCGATCCGATACTGATCGTCGGTATCTTGCAGCCCTGGGTTCTCATTCTCTCAGCAAATTCCACCATAATGTAGCGCTCCTGCTCGGCATAGCCAAGGATTTCCGCCCGGTTTCGAGCGAGGTAGGCTTGACCCGAATGGCTGAGGATCCCGTCGAAGATCAGCGTCTTCGACTCGCTGAGAGACTGAACCAAAGATTCAGCGAGGTCCGAACGGGGGTTCACGCCGGCGCGGTGGTATCCGCAGTCGACTTTAAGCCACACGTTAATTCGCTGACCGGCCGTGCTTGCGATGTCTTCGAGGACAGCCTTCGCTTCCGGACTATCGACGACGACGCGAATCCTTGACTTCTCATATAGCTCTACAACCTTCGGAGCGTACACCGGCGGAAGAGGGAAGGCCCAGGTGATGTCGTTGAAGCCTCTCGCTGCAAACTGTTCAGCCTCATAGAAGGTCGATACCGTAATCCCCCGGGCGCCGAGTTCAAGCTGGTGGTTGGCGATCTCGATAGATTTGTGTGTCTTGATGTGCGGACGGAGGGAGACGCCGAGGGAGTTTGCTCGATCCTGCATGCGCGTCAGGTTGCGTTCCAGGATGTCCTGATCGATCAACAGCGCCGGGGTCGGGAGATCATAGATGCTGGTTGCCATAGCGTTCCGGAAGGGATCCTCGTTGGATGGTGGTGTTGTGCGGAATGCCGGTTGCCCCTGCGATCGTGCCGGAGCAAACCTCGATCACCATAATCTTGAAACTAATTTCTGAAATTTCCAGTACAAACTGGTTGACGCGGTGCACAGAAAGCATTCTGACAGCAGAAAAAAAGATCGCCGCGAAGGCGATCTCTGAGCGGTTCTGCTCGGTAAGCCACGACGGACTGCGCTCCGATTACTCAAACCATGAGATAATCTCGTAATTACCGGTCGTTGGAAAGAACGGAGGTGCATCGTACATCAGCCGAGCGTCGTAAAGGTAGTTCTTCAAAAAACCGTTGTTGAGAGTGGGGGGGCTGCCACTGAAGGTTCCGACTGCGCCCCTTCTGTTCTGCTGGATTCCGCCGAGAAGTTGAATTCTCCCCTCGACGCCTCGGCTTCCGTAGTTTTCCGCCGTGAAACCGCCGGAGCGGGAGAAACAAGAGGCCTGAATGATCATATCATTGCCGTTGTTGGTGGAATTGTTCGAGATGAGAATATTGTTCTCCGCAACGAGCCCCAACACATCGGTGGAAGGCCCCGTCCTGGGGTCGTCGGCGTAGTAAATATCGTCGTCAATGAAGATATTACCCTGCTTGTTCGCCCCGGTCGACCCACCGGCGCCGAGGGTCACTCTCCCACTGAGCGTCCCGCTGACATGCACGTTTGTGCCGTTTGCGTAGATAACGCCATTCGGCGAAAAGCTTGCGAGCGGGTCGACATTCCATGAAGCGCCTGCACCCTGCTTCCATTTCACGTTGCCGTTTGACTGAAACTGTATGTAGACGGAGTCCGGACCGTTGAACACCCTTCCACCATTGCTTGCCGCTGTGACCAGCGGGTTCAGATTCGATGGAAGGCTCACGTTCACTCCGGATTCATATCCCCCCAGGAATTGGGGATTGTCCTTCGGCGGCGGGCCGTTATAATACATGATGTTCTTGAGCGAGGTCGTCCTTTGCATGAACACCGGCTTGCCCGAGACGCGAAGGTTGTCCTGTGTGTGCATAGGCCCCCATACCGTGTCCCCGCTAATCCACCAGATGTTTCCTTCAATATTGCTGTAGTACCCGAAGCGCGAGAAACTGCTCGGTTGAAGGAGCACGGAGATCGTCACGGTCTCGCCTTGGAATTTTGAAGTCGTGGTGAGCCGGATCTGGTTGATCCCGGCGCTCGTCACGGTGCTGTTGAACGTGCCGTCGGCAAATTTCTTATTGGAGAATCCAGCACTCCAGAGTGGATTTTCCCAGAGGGCCCGGGCGGCCATATTGGTGCCGGCCGAGGCAATGTTATGCGCCATGCTGGAATTATAGTAATGGATGTAATTGTCCATCGCCTGGTTCGAGATCTTGGAGATGTTGGATCCGATCATCAGCAGTGCTGTGCTGAATCCCATGACCATAATAAGCGCCGCTTTGCCCATGGTGCGCTCCTCCCCTTATCGGTTCCGCAAATTACGTGAGGCGAGGCGAATCTGCCGCCAGTACACCCTGAAATCTGCCGAGTCCGCAGCTGCCGTCGTATACTCGACCTTCGTCAGCGGTGCAGGGCTCTCGAGCGAGATATTGATTTCCATCGTGTAGATCAACCTAGGGTCGGGGATAGGAAACGGAACAGTGTCCCCAAGGGCATCATAGTATCTGAGGCTGAACTGCGTTACGCCGAGGTTCCAACCTTTCGCCGTGTTTCCGTTGACGATGCGGTACAAGTATCGGTCGTTTGGGTTGGGCGTGCTCGCAAGCTCGCTGGTCGGCCCGAGGTAATAATAGACCGTGTCGACAACGCCATCCCCCATATCGCCCGGGCTGCTCGGGATATCGGTCTGGAACCTGATGGAGTTGGAATCGGCACTGATGATGGCACTATTCGGGGGTTGAATCTTTTGGAAGTTTCTGCAATACCCGATCTTCCGGAAGTCCGATTCCACAATGTCGACCAGGGCCACAATACTCTGCTGAAGGTTGAGATTGTTCTGATACACAGCATTCGTCTCGACAGCCTGAGCGTTGAGCCGCAGCGCCATCAGCAAGAGAAGAGAGCCGACAACGGTCGCGCTCACGATATCAAAGATTGTGCTAGCACCCATGGCATCACCTGAATGACCAGTAGCTGAAAATGTAGGAGAGCTTGATCGTGTCTTGGGAGCTGGAGCCTTTCACGAAGACGGTCATCCTCTTGCTCCAGGTTCGTCCGCTGGCAACACCGTCGAGGTTTGAGGAATCGGCATAGGCGACCGTCGCCCATCGTCTGAAGGTATCGACGCCGGGCACCGTGACGGAATCCTTCCAGCCGTTGTAATCATCGAAGTCGTCGAAGCCGGTGTGAAGGGTCGTCTCGCCAGTCTCCGGACCGAGTGCTGTGCTGAGCTCATTCGTCGATTGGGCCAGGCTGTCGATCGTGTTTTGATCGAAGGCTCTTCCCTGAGCCTCCTCAAGGATGGACATGCCGAGCGAGACGCCGAAGATGCCGACCTCAGTCTGTTGGAGGATAACGCCGTGCTGGGTGAAGGTCCTGTTGATGCTGACGACGTTCGAGCCCAGGAGAACGATGGCAATAATGGTGAGGAGCGTTTGGCCCGTGTTCATAGGAGTGTGCCTTCTGTGGCGCAGGAGCGGATAGGCAGGGAGCGTGTGCGCGAGGCCCCCGTCACCCTGCCATTATAATCGATTTTCGGAACAACGTCAAATGACATTTCTCACAGGATGCCGGCTCGCAGCGGTCTAGTCTATGGGGCAGTTCCCCCTGAAAGGTTCGGCGAATATGGCGCACCCTATCTACTGTCAGGCGGCAACGCCTGGATGATGGTGTGGGTTCCTCTATCCTGTGGCGAGCCGCACACTCATGAGCACACTGCCGCAAGGCGAGTACAAAAAAAGATCGCCGCGAGGGCGATCTTCAAGGCACTGAGGCAAGCCTGGTGTAAGTTCTACACAAAACTACTCAAACCACGAGACGATCTCGAAATTACCTGTCGTGGGGAAGAAGGGCGGCGCATCATACAGAAACCGGGTATCGTACTTGTAGTTCTTCAGGTAGCCACTTACGATTTTTGGCGGGGTGCCGCTGAAGGTCCCGACTGGCCCCCTCTTGCTCTGTATGATCCCTCCCAGCAGTTGGATCGTGCCGCTCACAGCACGCGAATCGTAGTTTTCGGCAGTGAAGGAGCCGCTCCGGGAGAACACTGAAGCCTGGATGATGACGTCTTTCTTGTTAGCAACGTTATCTGAAATGACCACATTGTTTTCAGCGACAAGCCCGAGCATGTCGGATGACGACCCCTGTTGGGGATTGGAGTTGAGCTTTAAGTCATCATCAATGAAGATATTACCTTGTTTGCTGTTACCGGTCGGCCCGATGGACCCAACCGTTACCCTGCCTGAGAGCGTGCCGGAGATGCGGATGTTCGCGTCTTTCACGAGGATGACACCATTTGGAGCGAAGCTTGAGAGCGCATCGGTGTTCCACGAATTGGTACCGCCCTGCTTCCATTTTACACTGCCGTTCGACTGGAACTGAATGCAGATGGAGTCTCCGCCGCTGAAGAGCTTTCCCCCATTGCCCGCCGCTGTCTGGAGCGGGGTGAGATCCGACGGCAAGCTGACGTTGACTCCGCTTTCGAACCCACCAAGGAATTGTGGCTTATCGGTCTTGTAGTTCCTTATGAGACCCTTCAGAGATGTCACTCGCTGCATAAACACGGGGTTTCCCGAGACGCGAATGTTGTCCTGCGTGTGCATCGGCCCCCACACCGTATCGCCGGTGATCCAGAAGATGTTGCCTTCCTGGTTGCTATAGTAGCCGAACCGGGAGAAACTGCTCGGCTGCAGGATCACGGAGATGGTGGAAGTCTCGTCCATGTACGTAGCGGTCGTCAGGACCTTGACCTGATTGGAGCCGAGGTCGGTGACGGTCGACTGGAACGTTCCACCCATGAACGATTTCGTTCCGAAACCGGCTCTCCAAGCGGCGTTCTCCCAGAGCGCCCGGGCGGCCATGTTGGTCCCCGCAGCAGCAATGTCATGCGCCATGCTGGATCTGTAATAGGACAGGTAGTTGTCCATGGCACTGTTGGAGACTTTGGAGATGTTCGAGCCGATCATCAGCAGAGCGGTGCTGAACCCGATAACCATCAAAAGCGATGCTTTACCCATGGTGAGCTTCCCTCCTTAACGGTTTCGAAGATTACGCGATGCCAGACGAATCTGCCGCCAGTACACTTTGTAGTCAGCAGAGTCAGCCCCCGCCGAGGTGTATTCTGCCTTCAGCAGTGGTGCCGGACTCTCCAACGAGATGTTGATTTCCATCGTGTAGATGAGCCTGGGATCGGGGACAGGAAAAGGAATCGTGTCGCCAAGCGCATCGTAGTACCTCAGGCTGAATTGCGTCACACCCAGGTTCCAACCCTTCGCGGTGTTTCCGTTGACGATACGGTACAGGTATCGATCATCCGGATTGGGTGTGCTGGCAAGCTCGCTCGTCGGGCCCACGTAGTACCGGATCGTGTCCACCACCCCGTCGCCCATATCACCCGGGCTGCTCGGAACGTCCGTCATGAATCTGATGGAGTTCGAGTCGGCAGCAAGAATGGCAATGTTCGGCGGCTGAATCTTGTGGAAATCCTTGCAGTAGCCAATCTTCCTGAAATCGGACTCCACAACATCCACCAAGGCAACGATGCTTTGCTGAAGATTGAGGTTGTTCTGGTACACGGCGTTTGTCTCCACCGCCTGTGCGTTGAGTCGCAAGGCCATCAGGAGAAGAAGAGAGCCAACAACGGTTGAGCTCACAATGTCGAATATCGTGCTAGCACCCATGACATCACCTCACCGGAATGACCAGTAGCTGAAAATGTAGGACATCTTGACCGTATCCTGGGAATTATCGGCTTTCACGAAGACCGTCAGCTTCTTATGCCACGTTCGGCTGGCAGAGGAACCATCCAAGTTCGATGTGTCTACATAGCAAACTGTGGCCCATCGCCTAAAGCGGTCAACACCCTGTACATACAAGCTGTCCCTCCAACCGTTGTAGTCATCGAAGTCGTTGAACGCCGCCCTTGTCGTGTCGCCAGCCTCCGGTCCCAAGGTCGAACTCAGCTCATTAACCGATGCGGCCACGCTGTCAGCGGTAACAGCGTCGAATGCTTTGCCCTGAGCTTCCTCAATAATGGACATACCGAGGGAAATCCCGAAAATCCCGATCTCCGTCTGCTGGAGAATAATGCCGTGCTGCGTGAAGGTCCTGTTGACGCTGACGACGTTCGATCCAAGCAATACGATCGCCACGATCGTAAGAAGTGTCTGACCGGTGTTCATAGATCACCCGCTCTCCTTTCACTCCTGCGACTTTGAGAAGGTGAAGCAGTCTGAAGAGAACTACTGGAAATCGTTCAAAGGGCGTACCACCTGAGAATCACACCGATTTCAGGCCGCAAACACTCACTTTCTCAATCTTGGCAACACAAATCGCTTGTCCCTATATGAAACAAACTGAGACGGTTGTTTCGATTTGCGACAGATATCTGGTGGGCGACGAAATGCTTAGTCGGATGATGAGAACGCGGGCTCTGGCAAAGGCAGGCCCATCGGCTTATCATTCTGAGAATCGGCAGGAGAGGAGGGGAAAGGAGTCGAATGACGACTTGGGTCGCAGGGCGGCGCTTTTGTCAGCCGAGTTTTCCAGCGACAAAAACAGCGCTTCCGCGTTAACCGGGGAAAGCTGGCCCCGCGCAGGGTGCGTGCAAGAGAGCGTATCTACGTTGCGGAGCCTCTATGGGTACTGCTACTTGGTCATTTCCGACCGCGGGTAGCGCTGAAGCATACCCTGCTCGCGCATCAGTTTCTCGATGCCATCAACGTCCATTGGCACGAAATCAGACAGGATTTCAGCACGGGTCTCCGTTATCACGATGAGATCCTCGTACCGGATGTTGATCTTCTCCTCCGGTACCGTAAACGCAGGTTCAATCGTGAAAACCATACCGGCACGCAAGGGGCCGAGGTCCTCCCCGACGTCATGAGTGGCCATACCGACCCAATGGCCCAGCCTGGCCCGTGGGCTTTGTGCTGAAGCTCGGAACCGCTCCACGAAGGAGTCGGCTGCTTTCTGATAGGAGGGCTTGGAGAATTTTGTTCCAGCGAGGATCGCATCCATCTCCTTCACCGCATCCTGGAGGATGGCCTGCGCGGTCGCGCCGGGACGAATCGCTTTGAGGATCGCACGGTAGCAGCCGGTATAGAATGTGAACAGCTCCCGCTGAGAAGCGCTGAACTTCCCGTTCACGGGCCACGTGCGGGTCAGGTCGCTCATGTAGTAATCAAAGTCGGGAGCGAAATCCATCAGCAGAAGGTCGCCGTCCTCCATCTGCCGCTTACCCGCGTGATAGTGTCCAATGAGTGCGTTTGGGCCGCTTGCGACGAGAGAGTAGTAGGCCTCTCCCTGTGCCCCGCCCCGGTAGTAGATGTATT
>Ga0315268_10006676_pt1 | contig 12256 bp, 11 predicted proteins | sample C1_top_MG_FD_204535 | JGI IMG/M metagenome (GOLD analysis project Ga0315268, IMG submission 204535) | Sediment microbial communities from Yellowstone Lake, YNP, Wyoming, USA - C1_top | ecosystem: Environmental > Aquatic > Freshwater > Lake > Sediment | place: USA: Wyoming | collected 2017-08-01 | reverse complement strand
GTACCCTGAGCGGCGCAATCTCCTTCGAGAAGTCGCGCTGGAAGGTCTGCCGGATGGTAAGCTCCTCCACCACCGCACGCTGAGGCAGCGTGGCCGCGAGCACGATGGCATCGGCAACGTCGTCCGCGGCCATCATCGTCTTGCGCGCCTCGGCGTCAGGTATCACAGGCCGCTTCTCCAGGATAGGAGTGTCCGTCTCCCCGGGGATGATAGCGCAGGCGCGGACTCCCGTGTTCTTCAACTCGTTGTTCACGTACTTGACGAAGTTGACCGCCCCCGCCTTGGCGGCGCCGTACAGCGGCCCGGCGAGCCCGCCGGGGTTCTGCGCGGCCTTTGACGACACTACGATAATCGTCCCGCGCTTTGCCCTGAGCATGCTGGGCAGCACGGCCTGCGTGAAGAAGATGGGCGCCCAGAGGTTCACGCGGATGACCTCGTCAAAGTCCTCGGACGTGACCGTCAGGCACTGGCGGTTGTGCGTGGCGTAGCCGGCGTTGTTGACCAGCACGTCGATCCGCCCGAACGCCTCCATCGCCGCGGTCACGAGCCCTTCGCGATCTTTGCGCACCGACACATCCGCCTTCACAATGGCGGCCGAAACGCCCGCAGCGCGCGCCGTCGCCGCGACCTCCTGGGCCGCCGCGGCGTTGCGCGCATAGTTGACCACGCAGTTGAAGCCCGCCTTCGCCAGCGCCAGCACCACGCCGCGCCCGATCCCGCGCGAAGAGCCCGTCACGATGGCCGACTTTCTCGGTTCGCTCATGCCCAAGAGGTTATTGCCCCGGCGGGGCGGTCACAAGGGGTACAACCCTACAACCACGGAGACTCGGAGGCGCGATCGTGTGCCAACGTTCCTGGGCAGATGAAGCCCTTCTGCTTGTTCCATACAGTGCATATGCCTTCTTTGCCGAATTGCCGCCGCACAGGAGAGCGCCTCCGCATCTCATTGTCTCCGTGGTTCGCCCGCGCGGTCCTGGTCCTGGGCGGTGATGTCCGCAATTTCGCCGGGACTGAAGAGAACGGTCACATCGTTGGCATCGGTCGTCCGCAGCTTGCCCTGTTCGATGGCAATACGCGTCGCCCGCATGATCGAGCCGTCGGCCCCGCGCACCTCGTAGGCGCAGCTTCCGAGGTTGACGTCGTGCAGGACCACTGCGATGACGTCGTGCGGATACTCGGTGTTGAACCGCCGCGCCCCCAGCAGGACCGAGTTGATCCTGATCTGACCGTTGCGGATCGACTGCACCCTGCCATCCACGAAGTCGCCGTTGCCCAGAAGGATGCCCCCGTCCCGGTTCTCCAGCCGGGCCGCCATGTCCGCCGTCAGCGGCCGAAACAGAATCCGCGCCACCTGGGCCGAGGGCACGATCGTTTCGCTGCTGCGCGAGAGCTTCACCGCGGTTTCATCCGCCTGGTTCAGGCCGCCCGCAACGACCGAGCCGCTGCGCAGCATGATCCCCTTCACGGACGTTTGCAGCTTCGGCGAGCCGCGGCTCACCAGCACGTGATCGAAGGCGGCGCTGCCGTTCTGCCGGCTCGTGCAGCAGACCACGATCCCCACGCTGACCAGCTTCTCCATCCTGATTCGGCGCTCGGCCATCATGCGCCATTTCTCGCCGTCGGTCGAACGGTAGGCCTTCACCACGTCCCCGAAGCGCACGAGCTTCAGCCAGATCGGCGCTGTCGCCTTGTCCTCCACCCACCCGGGCTGAGTCCACATCTCCTCGCGCCAGCCGAAGCCCAGCCCGCCCTGCCACATGAGCCCCAGGAACGCCTGCTTGGCCTTGGGCTGGTGAGGGTTCTCCCTGATCAGCAGCCCCGCCCAGGCCGCGCCGTCGCCGGGGTCAAACTCGGCCAGCCGCGCGACGATCGTGCCATCGCCCGCCAGCGGCTGGTACACGAACTGAAATCGCTCGTGCTCGACAAACAACTCTCCCCGCGCGCTCCTGACGGTAAACCGCCCCTCGACGTGCTCGACCCGATGCTCAGCGCTGCTGGCCGCCCACGGCCCGGGCAGCGACTGCACCTGCGGGACAACGATCACGTTGACCGGCGGCGTGATCGCGCTGATGCCCGAGATGCTGGTCGCCTTGGCGTGGAGGCGGCGCGCGCCGTTGGCTGCGTTGCGCCATTCCAGCCGCCAGGGCGCCCGCTGAACCTCGCCGATGGCCCGGTCGTCGCAGAAAAACTCCACCCGCCGCACATCGTCCGAGGCCGCCGCTTCCAGCACGTTGTACGACGAGGCGAGGCGCGCGCCTTCGACGGGGTTGAGCATCTGCACGGCCGGCGCGGTCGTCCCCGCCGGCAGGCGCAGCGCGGAAGCCGGCACAAACTGCGCCGGCTGGTGCGCGCTGCTCCACGACAGCCGACACTTGGCGTTGCCCTTGGCGTGGAATTCGAGTTTCAGGTCGTATTTGCGGCCTCTTTTCAGCGCGATCGCCCCCGTGAACGTGCCGTCCGAGCCCTGCATCCGGCCGACCACCAGCTTTCCGTCGACCCACAGCCACCCGCCCCCGACCACCCGCAGATGAAACGTGTAGACCTCGTCGTAGGCCGCCTCAATCGTACCGACCCAGCGTACGGAAAACTCGCGATCCAGCGACGCATCCGGCCGGCTTGTCTCCGTCCATTCAAAGCGGATATCCGGGTCGGCGCGAACCATGCGGACGTTCTTGAACTGGGTGTCGCTGCAATACTCTCCGCGCAGCCCCTGAACGCCGGGCTGCAGCGCCCCCTCGCGCGCGCCGGTCGGCGCCGGGGTATCCCTGAAATTCGCGGCTAAAACGTCCGCCAGGTCGATCCGCGTCTGGGCCCCCGTGAGGCTCCTGACCACCAGGCCCTTGTCCTCCAGCCGCACATCCCCCTCGATGCTGCGCCCATCCCGCGTGCGGACGACCCCGCCGATCGCCGCAGGCGCGCGTATCGCCGCGACTGAGACCGCAATTGCTATAAGGACGGATGGCCGAATCTGCATTCCGCAACCGCCTGCAAACTCCCCTCTCTCTTAGCGTATCAGCACGTCAGGCGTTGAGACAATCCGATATACGCCGGCTGTTCGCATGCGCCTGTTGAGAACTCAAACACCGCCCTCGTCGAAAAATGCATGCGGCGACTCGCCGCCGCCGGAATCCACAAGTGCAACATGTGGGTCTATGCCCAGAACCGCGAGGCGCTCGATTTCCGGCATTCCATCGGCTGGCACGTGCGCCAGGTCCTCCTGATCGTCCAGCGCCTCACGTAACCCGCCTCTCCGCTCTCAGCACTCAGTGCTCAGCCCTCTCACTTCCCCACAGCCTCCGCCACCGCCGCGTTGGTAATCCGGCCGTCGACCATGTTGATCCCCTCCTTCAGCCCCGGATCGTCGTCGGCCGCCTTTTCGTGGCCTTTGTTGGCGATGGTCAGCGCGTAGGGCAGCGTCGCGTTGCACAGCGCGATCGTGCTCGTGCGGCCAACCGCACCCGGCATGTTCGTGACGCAGTAGTGAACCACGCCTTCAACGACGTAGGCCGGCTGGCTGTGCGTCGTTGGACGGCTGGTCTCCACGCATCCGCCCTGGTCGATCGCCACATCGACGATCACGCTGCCGTTCTTCATCTCGGTCAGGTCCTTGCGAGTGACCAGCCGCGGGGCCTTTGCGCCGGGGATCAGCACCGCGCCGATCACCAGGTCGGCCAGCCGCAACTGCTCGCGCACGGTGTGCGGATCGCTGAAGATCGTGTGCACGTTTTCGGGCATCACGTCGTCGAGGTAGCGCAGCCGGTCGAGGTTGATGTCCATGATCGCCACGTCCGCGCCCAATCCGGCGGCGACCTTGGCCGCGTTGGTGCCCACAACGCCCGCCCCCAGCACCACCACGTGCGCCGGCGCAACCCCCGGCACCCCGCCCAGCAGAATTCCCCGCCCCATCATTGGCTTCTCCAGGAACTTGGCGCCTTCCTGGATGCTCATCCGCCCGGCGATTTCGCTCATGGGCGTCAGGCACGGCAGCTTGCCCTGCCTGTCGCGGATCGTCTCGTAGGCGATCGCCACGATGCCCGAGTCCACGCACGCACGCGTCAGCTCCCGTGATGCCGCGAAATGAAAATACGTGAACACGACCTGCCCGCGCCGAAGCATGGGAAACTCCGACCTCTGCGGCTCCTTCACCTTCACCACCATGTCCGACCGGCCGAAGACATCGACCGCGCTGGCAGCGATCCGCGCCCCGGCGCGCTGGTAATCCTCGTCGGCGAATCCGCACGCCGCCCCGGCCTGCGTCTCCACCCATACCTCGTGACCCGCCCGCGTCAGCGTCTCGGCGCCGGCCGGCATCAAGGCCACGCGATACTCATCCGACTTGATTTCCTTCGGCACGCCAACTCGCATGCGGTCCTCCTGTGTCTTGGCAACAGTATAGCGATCCACCGACCATCCGCCCGCGCCCTCCGCCGGGCGTCCGATAATTCGCGATTTCATCGTCCCGTCCGAGGATGCTGGTCCGCGTTGCTTTCGGTCAACACCGCTTTCTGCCGATGAAACAGGCAAACGCCCGTTGCCCGGAGGCAACGCGGCGGCCGGCTAAGACAGTCTGCTCGGGTTTATCGGATGATCCAGCTCAACACGCCCACCAAGACGCGCCTGCTTATCCTGGACGAGGACCGCATCATGCTCCAGTCGCTCTCGCAGTTCCTCTCCCGCGAGGGCTATGATGTCCGCACTGCCGATGATCCCGACGAATCCCTCTCTATCCTCGAAGCTTCCCAGATCGAGCTTCTCTTGGCCGACATCAACATGCCCGGCATCAAGCCGGCCGAGTTTCTCCGCTCCATCCGCCGCCGATTCCCCCACATCGTCGTCATCGTCATCACCGGCTACGGCTCGATCGAGGGCGCTGTCGAAGCCATCAAGCTCGGCGCCTTCGACTATCTCACCAAGCCCATCATCGACGACGAAATCCGCGTCGTGGTCGAAAAGGCCGTCCGCCAGCAGGCGCTGCTCTTCGAAAACCAGACGCTCAAGCAGCAGCTCGACCTGCGCTTCGGCCTGGAAAACATCGTCGGGCACGATTACAGGATGCTCAAGGTTTTCGACCTGGTCGAAGCCGTGGCCGACAGCCGCACGACCGTGCTCATGACAGGAGAAAGCGGCACCGGCAAGTCGCTGCTCGCCCGCGCCATCCACCACCGCTCCCCGCGCCGCTCCAAGCCCTTCGTCGAAGTGAGCTGCGGCGCGCTGCCCGAAACGCTCCTCGAACCCGAGCTCTTCGGCCACGTCAAGGGCGCCTTCACCGGCGCCGTCGCCGAAAAGCCCGGCCGATTCCTCGCGGCCGACGGCGGCACCATTTTTCTCGACGAGATCAACTCCGCCTCGCCGGCCATGCAGGTCAAGCTCCTGCGCGTGATCCAGGAGCGCGCCTTCGAGCCGGTCGGCAGCAGCGAAACCAGGAACGTCGACGCCCGCGTCATCCTCGCCACCAACACCGACCTGGCCCAGCTCGTGGCCGAGCAGAAATTCCGCCAAGACCTCTACTACCGCATCAACGTCGTCAACATCCGCCTTCCCAGCCTGCGCGAGCGCCTCAGCGACATCCCGCTGCTGTGCCAACATTTTCTGCGGCGATTCAACCGCGAAACCGGGCGCGAAATCCTCGGCTTTTCTGATGCCGCGATGGCCGCCATGCAGCGGTACAACTGGCCGGGCAACGTTCGCGAGCTGGAGAATGCGATTGAGCGCGCCGTGGTCCTGTGCCGTCGCCCGCAGATAGACCTGGAGGAGCTTCCTGAGACGATTCAGAGCTTCTCGCCGCAGCGCCCCGCGCCGGCGGACGGTGAGTCCGACCTCGACAAGCCCATGCCGCTCGCCCAGGCGCTGCAGACCCCCGAACGCCGCATCATCGAATCCGCCCTCCGCCGCAACAACTTCAACCGCCAGCTCACCGCCGCGGAGCTGGACATCAACCGCACGACGCTTTACAAGAAGATGAAGAAGTACCGCCTGGACGTGGGCGAGGCGAATTGAACTCTCCGTCTTCCTCTGCGAGCCGGCCGGGCGATCTTCTCCCTCTCCCTTTGGGAGAGGGCCGGGGTGAGCGGACTCAGTCCCCTTCACCTCGGCCTCCTCATCTTCCCATCTTCCCCCGCCGTCCAGGCAACCCAACCCCGCCAACCCAGCGCCGCAACCCCGCGCCCTTGCCGCTGCCACAAACCCCGCTAGAATCCGGCCAAGCATCGGATCTGCCCCGGCGGCGTCCGATCCCGGCCTCTTGGCGGAATTGGCAGACGCGATGGACTCAAAATCCATTGCCCGAAAGGGCGTATCGGTTCGACTCCGATAGAGGCCACTGTCCCCGACCCGACCTGCCCACCTGACAATCCGGCCGCCTTTTCGCCCCTTCGCGGGCAAACCGCCGGCCAAACCGGCCGATTCGCCCGCATCCCGCCCAAGCCCCAAGCCGCAGCGCCCAGGTCGCCCGCAGGGTTTCTTCCGGACCGTTGTCCGGAAGGCTCAGGCCCAACTACAATACCCCGGCCAGAAGTCCATTAGATTACGGCCGAGCCGACGGATGCCGGCCGGCCAGAGATGAGATTCCCGGCAACAGATGAAATTCATCGTCGATTATCTGAAATACCCCCAGTGGGGCCGGCAGAATCGCTGGCGAAAGGCCATCTGGAACATGATGGCCCGCGTGGGGCTCACGGGAATCCACGCGCTGCCGATGAGCCGGCGCTGGGTCGAGATCCATCGCAGGCGCATGCCGCTGGCGGGACTTGATCCCGCTCTCAGCGGGCTGAAGCTCGTGCAGATCTCCGACCTTCACTACAGCCCCGTCGTCTGGGAACGCTATCTCGTCCAGTTTGTCGCCTGGGTGAACGGAATCCAGCCGGATATCGTAACCGTCACGGGCGACCTCATCACCGGCGGCTACCGGTTCGCTCACCGCGTGGCGACGATTCTCTCACACTTCCGGGCCACGCAATCGGTCATCTGCATCTTCGGCAACCACGACTACAGCATCTATGGCAAGAACGGATCGGAAGAGGGCAGCCGCCGGGCCGACTACCTCGAAAAATGCCTCCGTCATCGCGGCATCGTCGTGCTCCGCAACGCCTCCTGGCGGCTGCCCGCGCAAGACGGCGGCCGATCGCTCACCATCGTCGGGCTGGACGATGACTGGTCGGGCCACCTCGATGCCGATCGGGCCTTCGCCGATGTCCCGCCGGATGAGCCCGTCGTGTGCCTCAACCACAATCCCGCCAACTGCCTTTCGCTGCTGGATCATCCCTGGCAATGGATGCTGGCCGGCCACACCCACGGCCGCCAGCTCGCGACCAGCGCGCTGGGGCGGGCGCTGTTCTCGCATCGCAGGCGACAGTTCACGCACGGCTATTACCACGTTCACGGACGGCACCTGTACGTCAATCGGGGCCTTTCCTACGGGCAACGCGTGCTGAAATGGTGCCGTCCGGAAATCACCGTCTTCAACCTCGAAGCACGGTAGCCGCACTTATCGGACGCGCAGCAAGATCGTTGGCATTTTCCCGGATTCAAACGTAAATCAGGGTTGATGTGGCGCACAACCAACCAAACACGGGGCCGAAGGTCCGGACCGGCGGGCTTCACGCTCGTCGAGATCCTGATCGTGGTCATCATCCTGGGAATCCTGGCGGCGATCGTCATGGCGGCCATGGCCGTCAAGGGCCGTGACGCCGAGGCCGCCGCCTTCGCAGCCAATCTCAAGCACTACGCGCGCGCCTATCGCCTCTTCGAGGAAAAGTACGGGCATTATCCGCCGGACGCGGGGCCATCCGTGCTGCCCGCGGGCATGCAGGAGTTCATCAACGACGGCACCTGGGCCGCCGCCAGGCCGCTGGGGGGCCAGTGGAAGTGGGACCTGATGCAGAACGGGATCACGGCCGACGTGGCGATCATCGCGCCAAGCCGCGCCAACGAGGAAATGCTCGAGATCGACAAGATCCTGGATGACGGCGACCTGACGACGGGCTGCTTCCAGAAGCGGGGCAACGACTACATCTACGTGATCGAGCCTTAAACGAGAGCGGTCTCACATCATATCTCAATCGCGGTGTTCCGGGCGGCAACGTGAACGCAGAACCCGCGCGCGCGTATCCAGAGGCGGCGGTCCGCCGATGACGGACGCAATGGAGATACCCGTGGGCCAGCTCAGGAGCACGCGCCGCCTCCTCATGGCGACGCCGTTGATCGTCAGCAGCCTCTGTTTCGCCCAGACCCGGCCGGCGCAGATCGATCGCTTCAACTACGTCGTCGGCACGCAGACGATCGGGGCGAGATACCAGTTTTCCGACCAGAGCCGCCTGGCGGAGACGGCAGGGGCGATCCTGGAAATGGGGTCGAACACCATCAAGTTCAGCATGTCCCGCAGCTACGCGGGGGCGCACGGTAACGTGCCGAGGGCCGATCCGCGCGTGAAGACCCTGTGCGACCTGGCCGCTATCGAGAGCTCGCACAAGCGGGTGCTCGACATGCCCTTCGCCTATTACCTGATCTGGGCGTCTCCCTTTGAGGGCGGCGGCTGGCGGGGCGGGCTCGGCAAATCCGCGGCCCAGAGGGAATACGCCGAGATGCACGAGTTCGCCCGGCACCTGCTGCGCACCTACAGCGGAAGCGGCAAGGTCTTCCTGCTGGGGCACTGGGAGGGCGATTGGCTGCTTCACGGCAACTACGACCCCAAGAGCGACATCCCCGACGTCGCCGTCCGGGGCATGATCGACTGGCTGAACATCCGCCAGAAGGCCATCGACGACGCGAAGAAGGACACGCCGCACCACGACGCGCAGGTCTTCGGCTACACCGAGGCCAACCTGGTGCAGATCGCGATGAAGGGCGCGCGCAGCGTCACCAACGATGTGCTGCCGAAGACCAACGTCGATTTCGTCTCCTATTCAAGCTACGACAGCCTCTCCGGCGACATCGGCGCAAATCTCAAGGCCGCCCTGGACTACATCGAGTCGAAGCTGCCGCCGAAAAAGGACGTCGGCATCGGCGGCAAACGCGTGTTCATCGGCGAATACGGCTTTCCCGCGATCAACTGCGGCGCTCAGAAGCAGGATGAGCTTTCCAGGCAGGTGATGAAGGCCGCTCTCGAGTGGGGCTGCCCCTTCGTGCTCTACTGGGAGATGTACTGCAACGAGATCGAGAAGGACCGGCATCGCGGGTTCTGGATGATCGATGACAAGGGCGTAAGGCAGCCCATTTATCTGACCCACCAGCGCCTCTACTCCCGCGCAAGAACGTTCGTCTCCGACTTCCGCAAAGCCAGCGGCCGCCAGCCCACGCCCGAAGAGTACCGCAGATTCGCGGCGGCGCTGCTGAGCCAGTAGGGACGGGCGGGCGAATTCACAGCGCGCTCTCGCCTGGGCGCGAACGCGCGGCGATGGCAACCCGTCGGCCGTCGGCACGCCCCCACCCTGGCCCTCCCCCGGACATGCCGGGGGAGGGGAAGAAGCGGACGCGTCATGCCTCCGTGCCTCCGTGACTCCGTGGTTCCTCTTCCTTCGGCTGACGTCCCGCCGCGCTTCGGATAATCGCCGCCGGCAACAGCAATCCCGCCGCCAGCAGCGCCCCGCCTTCGGCGCTGTACACCATCATCGACTGCCCATGCAGCATGCGGAACTCCGCCGAATGCGATTGCCCGGCCAGCCGCAGCTTCTCCATCTTCGACGTGATCGCCAGCGGCGCAGCGATCGCGCCGGCCGCCGCGATCGCAAGCATCACGAACAGGGCGATCACCAGCACGGATCCGCCGGCCATGCGCCACGCCACCAGCGACGCCAGGGCGATCGCGCCCAGAATAAGCTGGTATCGCTCGAAAAGGATCAACATGGCCGGGTTGGCCTGCACCGCCAGCGCGCGGTCGCGCGCGAACATCGCCGTGCCGATCACGAACATGGCGGCCAGCGCGCCGAACCACAGCGCCCACGCGAGCAGCGCGACCATCGCGAAAATCGTCCGCAGAGAGTCCTTCATGGAAAAAGTCCCTTCACCCGGCACGCCTCGGCCACCCGGCTGATCGCGATGGTGTAGGCGGCCGTGCGGTAGTCGCAATCGGCCTCGTCGGCCTTGGCGTTCACGGCGTCAAACGCCCGCTCCATGATCCTCTGAAGCTCGTCGTTGACTTCCTTGGCTTCCCAGAAGTAGTTCTGCAGCCCCTGCACCCATTCGAAGTAGCTGACCGTCACTCCCCCGGCGTTGGCCAGGATATCCGGCAGGATCGTCACGCCGTTGTCGCGAAGGATTTCGTCGGCGGCGGGCGTGATGGGGCCGTTGGCGGCCTCGACGACGATGTGGGCCGCGATGTGCGGAGCAATCGACTCGTCCACGGTGTTCTCCATCGCCGCCGGGATCAGCACGTCGCATTCGCAGGTGAGCAGTTCCTCGTTGGTGATCACCTCGCCGCCGGGGAAATCGGCCAGCACGCCGTTCTCGCGGTAGTATCGTCCCGCCTCGTCGATGTCGATGCCACCGCTGTTATAGATGCCGCCCTCCTTGGCGCTGACGGCGATGACCGTCGCGTCGCGCTCGTCCAGCAGCCGCGCTGCGTGGAAACCCACATTCCCGAAACCCTGGACGGCGATCTTGATGTCGGCCAGCGACTTGTTCTGCGTCTTGAGAAACTTGCGCAGAACGTTCATCACGCCGCGCCCCGTAGCCTCCTCCCTCCCGACCGCGCCGCCCAGGCTCACGGGTTTCCCGGTGACGACGGCCAGTTCCTGGTGCCCGACCATCATCGAGTAGGTGTCGAGCACCCACGACATGATCTGGGCATCCGTCCCCGCATCCGGCGCGGGAATGTCCTGGCCGGGCCCGATCAGCGGCATGATCTCGCTGACGTACCTTCGCGTGAGCCGCTCCTTCTCGCCGCTCGACAGCTTGTGCGGATCGCACACGACCCCGCCCTTGGCCCCGCCGAACGGCAGATTGACCAGCGCGTTCTTCCAGGTCTGGAGCATGGCCAGGGCCATCATCTCATCGCGATCGACGGATGAGTCGTAGCGGATGCCCCCCTTGAACGGCCCCCGCGCGTTGTTGTGCTGGGCGCGAAAGCCCGTGAAGACCTGGATGTGCCCGTTGTCCATCCTCACCGGGCACGAAACCGTCAAGACGCGCTTCGGCGAAGACAACACCGCCCGCCACGCCTCATCCAGGTGCATCGTCTGGTACACGCGGTCAAAATACAGGTGCGCGTTCTGCCAGAATCTCGAGTGCTGCTGCTTGGGATGAAGGCGGTCGGTGATCTGGCTCATAGTCACACCATATCGATTGCGATAGAAGGGCGGAACCGGGTCGAGAAAGCTCGGAAGGCTGAGATTCCAACCCATGCAGAAGGCCGTGAATGGCGCATCAATCCTCCAATGCGGGCACAAGCAGCACGTGGTCCTTTCCCTCCTCCCGCAGTTGCCGCTCGATTTGCGACATCAGGCGTGCATGATCGGACGCGCGGACGCCCTTTCGGGCCGGTGTAATGACGACGTAGAGCCAATCGTCTTCGAGCTTTTCCCCAGCCACCCGGAGACCGGCTCCCTCCTGCTTCAATCGCTCACCGACCTCCTGCACGATTTGGGAAACTTGTTCTTGTGTGGGCACGATTTGTCCTCAGCTAGAATGCGTCGGAAACGGCCTTCATGATGGAGATCGCCTCGCGTGCTTCCGCGCCTTCCACCTGGGTGGAAGGCCTGTAATCCGCATCGATCCTCAGCGTGTAGAGCCGCCCTACGAGCTCCGACAGTTTCTCGCGCTTCTCCCGGGTCATGTTCGGCATGCTCGTCGCGATGAGAGGACGAACTCTTGCATGGCTCGGACCTTCGCGGTCGGGGGGCATCGAAAGGTGAGCCGTGACCGCCAATTCATGCGCGATCTTCGAGTATGCGGCGGAATACGCCCGTGCCACGCCCGACCGGTAATGATCCTGAGTCACGAGCATGCTGGCGGCCTTCCTCGCATCTCTTGCCAACTCAAGCCAAGACTCAGGCATTTTAGGCATCTCCTGCTTCAAAGCACGGGGCAAGCACCCACAATCGCCTCTTCGATGGCGCCTCCGCCGCGTCGGCCTACACCGCCTGCCTCCGGATCGTCATGTCAAAATTGTGCACCATCGACTTGTACATCCCCCACACCGCCAGCCCGTACGCCACCACCGCCGCCCAGCCGGCCAGAAAAACCATCGCCCGCGCATCGGTCACCTCGGCCGGGTTCGGACCGTAGATCCCCGGCGACACCTCGCCGGGGTTCATCAGAAGCG
>Ga0315268_10006674_pt1 | contig 12258 bp, 12 predicted proteins | sample C1_top_MG_FD_204535 | JGI IMG/M metagenome (GOLD analysis project Ga0315268, IMG submission 204535) | Sediment microbial communities from Yellowstone Lake, YNP, Wyoming, USA - C1_top | ecosystem: Environmental > Aquatic > Freshwater > Lake > Sediment | place: USA: Wyoming | collected 2017-08-01 | reverse complement strand
GTGTCTTTACTGATAACTGAGAACTGATAACTTTCTTTTATCAGGAAAAGAGGGCCACAATGTCCTCTTTGGTCAAGTGCTTGACAAAGCTCTCGTGGAACTGAATGACATTTCGAACGAGGCTCCTTTTTTGCTCCTGAAGGTCCTGGATTTTTTCTTCCACGCTATCTCTGGTAATGAAACGATAGGTAAAAACTCGCCTTTGCTGGCCAATGCGGTGAGTCCGGTCAATAGCCTGCATCTCTACTGCGGGATTCCACCAGGGATCGTACAGGAACACGTAATCTGCGGCAGTCAGATTGAGGCCAAAACCTCCGGCTTTCAGGCTGATGAGGAAGATCTTGCAGGTTTCATCGCCCTGAAATTGGTGGACGCACAGGTCACGGTCCCTGACGCGGCCATCCAGGTATTGATAGCGGATGTCGGTTTGATCGAGCCATCGGCGCATAATCCGAAGCATACTGGTAAATTGGGAGAAGACCAGAGCTTTATGTTCACCCTCGACTACTTCACCGAGCATCTCCTGAAAAGCCATAAACTTGCCGGAAGAAACTCCCTTTTCCATTGAGTGAAGTCCTGACAGGATTATTGGGTGACAGCAAATCTGCCGAAGTCGAAGCAGCCCTTCCAGCACCTTAAGCCGTGAGGGACCAAGCCCTGCATGGTCAATAGCCTTCAGCAGACTGGCCCTGTATTTGTCCTTGAATTGATTATATATGGCGCGCTGGCCTTCGGTCATATCACAATAAATTATCTGCTCTGTTTTTTCAGGCAGTTCCGGCTCTACATCCTCTTTTGTCCGCCTGAGCAGGAATGGATGTACCAGCCGCCTCAATGGCTCAAGATCAACCTGCTCCTGCCCCTGCCGGTAGCGGAGCGATTCCGCATTCCGGCCTCCAGCACCCTGGCTTTCAGCGTCACTGCCTTCAACACCCTGGCCTTTTGCACCTCGCCCTTCAGCACTCTGGCTTTCCCCATCTTTGCTTTGCGCATCGAGTCCTTCCGCATTCAGGATTTCTTCGTTCTCCAGGATTTCTTCGTTCTCCAGATTTTGGGGTCTCGATTGATTGCCAAACCGGTGGAGAAATTCTCCATAGCTGCCCAGAAGTGAAGGGTTCAGGAATTCAAGCTGGGACCACAATTCTCCCAGATGGTTTTCAAGAGGTGTCCCGGTCAAGGAGAGTCGATGTTCTGCCCTGATTGCGGCGGATGCTTTTGCTACCTGGGTTTGATGGTTCTTAATGACCTGGGCTTCGTCCAGGATCAGGTAGTTGAACTTGAATTCCCGTAAAAACAGGATGTCCCGGCGTAAGATTCCATAGGTAGCGAGAATCAGGTCATAATTGTCGAAATCTTTTATAAGTTCCCTTCGCTGTGGCCCGGTATAAGAGAGTACCCGCAGATGGGGAGTAAACCGCTGCGACTCCCTTTGCCAGTTGAAAACCAGTGAGGTCGGAACCACTATCAGTGAAACGGGAGCCACACTGGCAACGGAAGTCTCACTGGCACCGTGGGTCTCACTGGCACCGTGGGTCTCGCTGGCGGGGATCTTGCATACCAGCTCTCTCAGATGCTCCAGCAAAGCTAAAATCTGGATGGTTTTTCCAAGGCCCATATCGTCTGCCAGGCATCCGCCAAAGCCGAATTCATTCAGAAAGACCAGCCAGTCAAGCCCTTTCTTCTGATAAGGGCGCAATGTACCTTGAAACCCTGACGGAATAGCCACGGACCGGATTCCCTCAAAATTTTGCAGGCAATCACGTACCTTCCGGTAATGATCGTCATACGATACCTTTTCTCCCGAATCCAGAACAAAGTCAAGCAACCCTGCTTGACCGAAGGCGAATCGCAAGCTCTCCCCGCCCTTCCCTTGAGCTTCCCCCAGGTTCAGGGCAAATCTGTTGCGGTGCAGCCATGTCTCCGGCAGGATGCCCAGGGTTCCGTCTCCCAGCGGAACAAACCGCTCACCTTCTTTTTGCAGATCCAATATCTTTCGCAGGGAAACCATCTGCTCACCAAACTCAATTTCCCCATGCAGATCAAACCAATCGACACCGGATGCAACGGTAAACTGGAACCTGGAAGGCAGACGGACCTTTTTTTTGTTTCTGCCCAGAATATGCCATTGTTCATCTTCCAATAAGCCTTGCAGGGTTTTTATCGAAGCCTCACAGGAGAGACTCCATTCGTAATCGGGATTGTTCAGAGGCTTAAACCCAAGGTCTCGAAGCCTCTGGATGCAGGCGCTCTCCAGGGGGAGGTCTCGCTGGACCTGAACACGGCGGTTAAAATCATGGATGGCCAAAGAGGGGTTCCGTGAATCTGCAAGGTAGTCTTCACCGTAGCGAAAGGTGAGGTGTGCCAAAAGTTCCCTGGTAAAGGTGACGTATAATTCCGGCTTCGGTACTAATCCCTGAATTTTCTTAAATTCCAATTCCTTGGGAAGGATAAAAATATCGGAGATCGAATAGGTTCCCTCCTGATCGATATTCCGAAAAAAGTCCAGGATCTCGGACCGATCGACGATTATAGGCTCGGACTTTCTCAGTTCCCGAAGCCAGATGAAGGGAACTTTCGTGCTGATCCGGTGAATCTGCCCCTCGTAGATAAACCAATGCGGGTCTCCGGAAAATATGATGTCCGGCTCGGCAAGAGGAACCGATTGGTCCTGATGGACGAGCAGGGGGCAGAGCTGGTAGCTGTCTTCATCGTCCTCGTCGAAGAGGATCTTGAAGTGCCAGGGCTGTTCCTGAGCAAATTTCAGCTTTATCTCCCGATACTTCGTCTGAAAGGAGTTTGCCTTGTCAATTTCGTTAACCCGCAGGTAAAGCCGGTCTGTGGCCTCAAGGATGAGGAGAAGGTCCCAGGCAATAGTCGTAAGAATGGGGATGTCTTCTACCGCTTTGTCCCGAAAGTTATCATAGCTGTAGCGATAGGCTAAATGCTCGCGCCCGTTTTTCAAGGAGAGAATTAACTCCATAGCCCTTCTATCCGCAGGGTCCCTATACCTTTCAGCCGTTGCCTTGCCAAGGTCGAACTTCACTGATCTGGACTTGCCCCATTCTCCGGTTTTTTTCAGGTATCTTTCCTCAACCTTTAAAATTACCTGTCCCCGCTGCATGCTTAATTCCCGGTCAAGAATAAAAAAGGGAAAAAATTGCTGGGGTGTCCCTCTGACCTCTTTGAGCCGTGGGGAAGAGGGCTTCGACTCAGGCAAAAGTATCCGCCAATCCCGGCCACGCTTAAGCCCGGGCAGGATAAAGGAGTGATCATAGACGAGTGGTTTGGGTTGTGGATTGGTGCGCAGGTTAGCGTGTGGTTTCGATCCGGATTCTCTCTCGTGATTTTCAGCTTTCCCTGCCCCTTTCACCGATCCCTCCATTTCATCTTCTCCTGAGAGGGCACGTCCCTCAATATCTTTACTCTTCCAGGAGTTGGTTGAGCAAGAGTTGGTTGAACAGGGGTTGGTTGAACAGGGGTTGGTTGAACAGGAACCAGTTGAACAGGAACCTGTTGAGCGGGAACCGGATGGGCGGGAACCAGTTGAACAGGAACCTGTTGAGCGGGAACCGGTTGAACTGGGGTTGGTTGATAGCCACCTCTGGTCGATCTCGATGAGAGTGGCCCATAAGTGCTTGCAATTTTCTCCCCAGTCAAGGAAGGAAGAGCATGTGCAGGACATTTCGACATGCGGAGGCTTTTCGAGATTAATTCCCACGATATACTTTTGGTCCCCCTCGACCGTTGCTTCAATTTTGTTGGAATTGAAGGTTCTGATATCCACAAGACCCTTGGCAAAGTACAACTCTCCGCTCTGGCGAACTGCGAATGAAAACTGGGGCCGCATTTGATCTAAAAAAGACATGCTTATCTTATATTCTCTCTCATGGTTTGGATATGTTTTGTAGTTGCATATTCTCTCTATTGTTAAACATTTCTGCATTCCAAATGATTGTAACAAACTTGGCTCGAATAGTAAATTTGAAAAATGGAGTATCCTAAAAATCTCCGATACTTTTGCCTTTAGCTTGCATCATAACTACTCACCCATTATAAAAAGTTCCCCTGACAGATCACAAAGGAGATGCGCAAAGGGGCAAAGGCACAAAGTTTTTTTCTTTTTTCTCTGCACTTGTTTTTTTCCTTTTTCTCTGTGCCTCTGTACTTACTTTTCCCCTCTGTGCCTTTGTGCCTTTAAAGATGTTGACTATCGGCTATGAGCGAAAATAATAAGGGAAAAATCCGATGTACAGGTAGATTTATCACTTTTTAGTTCAAATTATTTATAAAAAGTTAAGCAGTAACAAAGTTTTGTTTAATGGATATCAAACAAGCGGTCATCGAAATAGAGGATCGAGAGAGGATTAAGTAAGAAAGGGAGTGATCATAATGGGTACAGGCAAAAAAATGGTCCAGAGGGTAAGAGTGAATATAGACGAGTTACTGGACTTACTTGCTCGATGTGCAGCCAGAGAATGGGAGATATGTTACTATTACACAATCTTTAGCCCCTGTCTGAAAGATGCTGGGGGGGTAAAGTTACAGAATATCATAGAGAAGGCCCGGATGGAAGACTATAATCATTTTGAGCGGCTGGTTTCATTCATTTTTGAGATGGGAGGTGAATTTCCTCTTGATTTCAAGGAATTTCCTCAGCTTTCGGCTCATTTATCGCCACCCTCATCGTGGGATCAGTCTGATGAGAGGATGATTCTGAAAGTGCTCGGTGATGCTGAAAAATATGCGGTGCAGACGTATACGAATATCTATTATCTGACCGAAAGAAAGGACGCTTACACAAATCACCTGGTGTCCTCTCTTCTGGAAGAGGAATTGAGGCACAGTCGCGAGTTGATCGCTTTTCTGGAACCTGATGCCGGGTGTTCCAGGAAGAAGGGTCTGCTACAGAGGGTTCCTTCATTGCTCAATTTTTCTGCCTCTGACCTTAACCTTCGGTTTTTTTAGGGGGAAAAAGAAAGTCACAAAGGCACAACGGGAAAAGGCGAGGCACAAAGGCACAGAGGAAAAAGAAAAAAACTTTGTGCCTTTGTGCCTGCCTGATAGCTGTTTCAGTCTGATTCTTTTCTCTTATTTTTGTTCCGGTCTGTTATATTTACTCTTTTTATTCCGCTTTGATTCCAAAATACTTCTTCAGTATATCAAGTAATTCCCACATATCGTGAATAACATAGTCCGGTTCCATTTTTCCTTTTGATTCAAGGTACTTTCCACTTCGACGGTTGAGGGAGGTAATCATGCCCAGGCTTTTGGGAGGATCGATATCCGTGATCGGGTTATCGCCCACATACATACATTCCTCTGCTTTGAGCCCCAGGCTTTTATAAGCATTTTTGTACAGTTTTACATTGGGTTTTCCGATCCCGATTTGATCGGTGATAAAAATCGCATTCGGAGTTAAATATTTCAAGATTTTCAGGCGCACTAATTTTTCTGCCTGCTTATGCATCAGACCTGCGGTGATAACTCCCAGGATCAAGTCTGTTGAGGACAGAATACGCAACACCTCTGAAACATCCTCATACGGCTTCAGGTTCTTATACTTCGTTTCATGGTAGGCAACTACTCCCGCAGCCACAATAACAGCCGGGTTTACATCGCCATACCTTTCTTTTGGGATTCGCAGAAGAAGCCGGTCATAGTGGTGGCCAAAGTTTGAGCCAAACTCCTCGATCACCTCGCGCAACTCCTCGATGCACTCGCTGATGCTCATTTTCAATCCTGCCTCAATCATAGCGTAGGCACTGTTCAGACGAGCCATTTTGGCAAATTCTGAGGTTGAGTAGAAGGTATCGTCAATATCAAAAAATATCGCTTTCAGATTCATCATGCCCCTTTCTTGCTCTGAGATTGATGAACCATTGAATCCCCACAGCTCCCCATGCCCCAATGCAGGCACCGATGCTGTCGGCCAGAAGATCAAATATATCCGACTGCCTGAGCGGGACAAAAAGCTGGTGAATTTCGTCACTCAATCCGAAGACAATGGCGATCGCAATAGCCAACAGCAAGGCATTCCTCAAAAGCCAGGAACCATTCTCATGGATAAGAGCCCTCGTAAGAAGGTACCCCAGAATCGCATACTCGATGCAGTGGCACACTTTATCTGCAAGCGGTATCCTGGGAAGAGCTACGGGAAGAGTAGACATGGATGAGAGAAAAAACATTAATGACATATAAACCACTACTGGAAACCAGTAGACCCAAAACCTGCCTAAGTTCCTGATGGAGCCATCTTCAGTTTTCAATAATATTGACCTTTATTTTTTATATGGTTACCCCTCATGTAGTTGCAGCTTATATTGTCACATCTCATATTTCCCAAAATCCTCCGGTTTTAGTTTATCAAGCCATTCTCTTAATTTCTCCTTGTCGTCTATGTCTTTTTCCTGGGTCATGTCAATAGTTTTTGCCTTTTTGATGACCTCTTCCGATACGAGAATCGGCGCGTTGGTACGCAGGGCGAGAGCAATGGCGTCACTGGGACGGGAATCTATAGCCACACCAGTACCATTTCTTTCAAGCTCAATCGTAGCAAAAAAAGTATTATTCCTCAAGTCCGTCACAATAACCCTTTTGACTTTCGATTTCAATCCATCAATCAGGTTTTTGATCAAATCATGAGTCATGGGACGAGGCGGAGAAAGCTTTTCCATTTCTGAAGCTATGGCATTGGCTTCAAAGATCCCTATCCAGATCGGCAAAGATTTTTTATTTTCCAGATCGCGTAATATAATTATCGGCATGTTGGTCACTGGGTCCAGGGTTATTCCGCGAACTTTCATCTCCACGAGCAGCATTCCATCGACCTCCTCTTCTCTAAGATGCTTATAAAGCATAAGCAGAAATTACTTATTTCAAGTTTCTTTTTTTCTCGTTAATAATAATATATGTTAACATTCAGGACGAAAATAAATCAAGCCCTTTATGGCCATCAAGCCCTTTTGTGGCCCTTTTATGGAATGATTGCTCCTTCCAGATTAAATCTGTTCGCTTTGTTGATTTCAACCCTCTGTAATTTCCCGATCAGGTCCGCAGTGCCGGTAAACTCCACAATCTTGTTTACCCGCGTTCTGCCCCGCAAAAGAACTTCCCTGACAGACTTTTCGTCTCTCCTTTTGACCGCATCCTCGACTTTGACCGCATCCTCGACCAGGATCTCCTGTTGTGTCCCCAAAAGCTCACTGTTTCTTTCAGAGCTGATCCGGTTTTGAATCTCCAACAAAACTTCAAACCGTTTTTGCTTTATACTATTCGGTATTTGTTGAGGGAAATTTCCAGCCGCAGCCTGGGGCCGGATGGAATAGAGGAAGGTAAACAGCCCTTCAAACTGGACCGACTCAATTAATTGCAAAGTCTGCTGAAAATCCTCTTCCTCCTCGCCGGGAAAGCCTACGATGACATCGCTGGTAATTGCTGCCTTTGGAATCCTGGCACGTAAGATTTTCACCTTATTCAGGTATTCCACGGTTGTATATTTTCTATTCATGCTTCTTAAGATTTTATCTGACCCTGACTGGAAAGGCAAATGAATATGTTCACACACCTTTGGGCAATCCGCTATAGCTTCCACCAACCCTTCAGAAAAATCCTTCGGATGGGACGTAGTAAACCGGATTCTCTCAATTCCTGCAATCTTATCGACGGATCGAATGAGTCTTGGGAAATCGAAGTCCTGGCTTAATCCCCGGCCATAGGAATTTACATTGTGACCCAATAAGGTTACTTCCTTATAGCCGCGGCTGGCCAATTCACTGATTTCCGCTGTAATCTCTTCCGGAGGCCGGCTCCACTCTTTTCCCCGGACATAAGGCACTACGCAATAGGTACAGTAATTGTCACACCCCTGCATAATGGTGACCCACGCACTGACCTGATTATCACGCTCAATCTCACAGCCAAATTGCCGCCATCTGGCGCTATCGTCATCATAAATCTCGACCACGCGATTTTGTGACTTCCACATCTTTTCGATAAGCAGGGGGAGTCGATGGACGTTTTTGGTGCCAAAGATCAAGTCTACATAAGGGGCACGGCGAATGATGCGCCTGCCCTCCCTCTGCGCGATACATCCGCAGACGCCTATTCGAAGACCCTGCCTTTTGCCTTTGCATAATCCCAGCCGCCCAAGGTAGCTAAAGGCTTTTTGTTCTGCTTTTTCCCGGATACTGCACGTATTGATCAGGATAAAGTCAGCCTCCTCCTCATCAAAAGCCAGGGTATACCCCGCCTTGAGGAGCAGCCCGCGCATTCTCTCGGAATCGTGCTCATTCATCTGGCAGCCAAATGTTTTTACATACGCTTTCAAGTTTGTGCTCTTCTCTTTTAAGGACACCACCTAACAGATTCGCGGAAGTTGCTCCGTAGTCAGTACATCAAGAATCCTGGTCCCGCCAATAGCTGTACGTAGTTGAACCACGCCTTTGGGTTCGGCTACTGTTTCTCCGATAATCCGGGCATCCTGGCCATACCGGGTCTTTCTCATCACCGAGAGGACTTCCCCGGCTTTCTCTCCATCAACAAAAGCCGCCAGTTTTCCCTCATTGGCCAAATAGAGGGGATCAAACCCCATGATTTCACAAGCTCCCTTCACCTCATCCCGAATGGGAACGAGATCTTCCTCAATCAAAACACCGATCTGTGACTGGCCTGCAATTTCATTCAGGATCGTGGCCAATCCCCCCCTGGTAGGATCGCGCATGGCATGGATATACTGGCCCAATCCTGCCTGGATAAGTGGCCCTACCACCAGATTCAAGGGTGCCGAGTCGCTGCGTACATTGGTAATAAATCCCAGATTCTTTCTGCGCGAAAGAATGGCAATCTCGTGGTCTCCCAAAAAGCCGCTCACCAGTACCTTGTCTCCCGCCCTCGCCCTATGGCCGCAGATGTGGAGGCTATCCTGTAGTGCTCCAACGCCGGAGGTATTGATAAAGATCTTATCCAGGCCGCCGCGATTCACAACCTTGGTATCGCCGGTGACGATCTGTACTCCTGCCTCCTCACATGCCTCTTTCATGGAAATGATAATCCTTTCCAGGTCGCAGAAGAGGAATCCCTCCTCAATAATCAAAGCGCAACTGAGATAGAGCGGCATGGCCCCTGACATGGCCAGATCATTAACGGTTCCGTAAACCGCCAGTTTCCCGATATCTCCGCCAGGGAAAAAGATCGGATCGATAACATAGGAATCGGTGGTGAAAGCCAACCGGGAGGATGGAGTCGGGAAAACAGCCTGATCGTTTAACAGGCTCAACATCGGATTCTCGAACTGCCTGAGCATGTGCCGCTCAATCAACTCGCGGGTCATAAGCCCGCCACTTCCGTGGGATAATAGAATTCTTTTTTCTTCCATGTGAATGTCCTGACTAATGGTGAATCTGTTTATAATTGGATATTAATTTGACAAATATATATTTATCTACTGTTAGTGAACCGTCTAATCATTAATAATGGTTTTTGATCCATGAGCAGTCATTGTAGCTCGCAGTCGGCCAGCATATTTATAGATGTCGTTTTTATAGATGTCGTTCAAACCTTCTATGGAAATTTTTTCTTCCTTTTTGTCGATATCGAAGATCCCGATATATTTCTGCTTCCGACACCTTCTCTACTTTATTGTGTGATCTTTAAGCTCTTCTTTGGATATGCCGGTAGTATCCCTGATAATTTTCGGATCAACCCCTGCTTTTAAAAACTTCCTGGCAGTCTCCATCATCCCCATCCGCTTCCCTTCAGCCAAGCCCTTTTCCAGCCCAATCTTTTCACCCTTTTCCAGTGCAGCTTCCGCTACTCCCCGCTGGTCCTGGATGAAGACCAGGCTCTGGTCGTAAAACTCCCATTCATCCCTGCTCAGGTTTGATCTATTGGCTATATCGAAGGCCTTTTCGAACACCTCGACCTGAAGACTTTTGGGGATATAATCGAGGCTGCCCGCATTCTTCAGGAAGAATACCCATCGCTCAAGATTATTCGTAAGTTCATGCTCTGTCTTGATAAACTTGGGTAGTTCGATAAAGTAGTAGCTGATCTCTTCGAGGAAACACTGATTGGTCGAAGACTCCTTGATCAGGTGATGGGATAAATATCCGATAGCGGGGTTTTCGAACATGGTAAAGTCAAGGATATTGATCGAGATGACCTGATTGAGCTTTGGGTAGTCTACACCCCGCTCGATCTGGTTGACGTAAGCCTTCGAGGAGTTATAGACAATCCTCTTGATCAGCCCCTTGACATACTCTACCTGCATCTCGACCACATAGTGAACCTCCCGATGGTCCGTGCACTTGACATCCAGGAAGCTGTGCTTGAGTTCCTTGATCTTGGGTGCCTCATAAGGGTTTAAGATGGCCACTGACTTGATCCTTCGATCCCCCTCCAACCCCATGACTGCATTAAGGAAGGAGATCAGGATATCATGAGCCTTGTCATTGCCGAAAATCCTTTTGAAAGCATAATCAGAACGGGGATCGGTAAATTGCATAGCCTGTACCTCTCTTTTTTTGGGGAACTCAGAATTCAGAATTCAGGAGTCAGAATAAGCTGCCGCGCTATTAAATCTTCATCAGGTTCTAAATATAATTCTATGGCTTCCTGAATATTCTTTAATGCCTCTTCTTCTGTCTTCCCCTGACTCCAGCAGCTTTTTAATGATGGGCAATGCGCTACAAAGTAGCCATTTTCTCCTTCCTCTACGATAACTTTTATTTTCATCCCGTTTATTCTTTTGGTTAAATTTTTTGTTAACGTATCATTTTTCTTAATGCCTCTGCAATATCAAATTCAAATTGAGTAACCCTTACTTCCTCCCATACTTATAAGCCGCTGCGCAGCTTCCTTCCGCAGAAACCATGCAAGGCCCCACAGGATGCTGAGGATTACAGCTTCGGCCAAAGAGGGGACACTCCACAGGCTTTTTCAACCCCTTCAGAATGAGACCGCACTGACAGCCGGGAGGTTCAGGTCTTTCCTCAACGGATAAGTCAAACTGGCGCATGGCATCGTATTTTTCGAATCGCTCACGCAGTGCCAGGCCGCTTTTCGGGATCACACCAAGGCCCCGCCACTCGGCATCGGCTGGCTGGAAAACCTCATTGAGCTTTTGAACAGCCAGGGGGTTTCCTTCCGGTTTCACCACCCGTGAATACTGGTTTTCCACACAGGGCCGCTCCTCCTTGATCTGCACCATCAGCATCAGAAGTGCCTGGAGAATATCCAGTGGTTCAAAGCCGGTGATGACCGCGGGCAGGTGATACTCCTGCGGAATGAATTCATAGGGCTTGGCACCGATAACAATGCTCACGTGCCCTGGACAAATGAAGCCATCAATTCTGACTTCCTCCCCTGCCAGGAGTATTTTCATGGCCGGAGGGATTACCTTATGATAAGAGATGATGGAAAAATTCTCACATCCCTCTTTCTCTGCCTGCAGGATCGTAGCCGCAATGGTTGGAGCGGTTGTTTCAAAACCGACAGCCAGAAAGACAACCTTTTTGGCCGGGTTTTCCCGGGCGATCCGCAGGGCATCAGGGGGAGAATAAACAATTCTGACATCGGCTCCCTGCGAAATCTCCTTTTGCAGGCTGGAGCTTGAGCCTGGAACCCGAATCATATCGCCGAAGGTGGTTACAATCGTACCCGGCATCCCGGCCAGCAGGATAGTTCGATCAACGTCCCTGGTGCTGGTGACGCAGACCGGGCACCCTGGCCCGGAAATAAGGTCGATGTCCGGGAAGAGACCCTTGATGCCGGCTTTATAAATGGCTACGGTATGGCTGCCGCAGACCTCCATAAACCGCACCTTCCGATTGCCGCTCGCCCTGTCGGCGCTCACCCCGCTGCCACCCGCCTTATTGGTGGTCAACCTGTTGCGATTCACGTTATTAGCGTTTATCCTGTTGTCGCTCACCCCATCGGCGCTCAACTGCCGGATTCGTTCGATAAGCTGCTGAGCGATAGCAGCATCGCGATATTCATCAAAATACTTCATCTGCCGCCATCTCTTTCAGGAGGCGCAGGGTTTCCTCTGCTTCCCCGGCATCAAGTTTTTCGAGTGCATAGCCTGCATGGACAATTACATAATCTCCAACTTTCACGTCACTTAAAAGGTCCAGCCATGCCTCTTTGCGGATACCGCCGACCTCGACAATCGCCACAGAGTCATGAATCGCAACTACTTGGCACGGGACCGCGATACACATATTATTTTTCTCCTGTTCTTAAGTCCTGTTCTTGGGTTTG
>Ga0315268_10006672_pt1 | contig 12258 bp, 11 predicted proteins | sample C1_top_MG_FD_204535 | JGI IMG/M metagenome (GOLD analysis project Ga0315268, IMG submission 204535) | Sediment microbial communities from Yellowstone Lake, YNP, Wyoming, USA - C1_top | ecosystem: Environmental > Aquatic > Freshwater > Lake > Sediment | place: USA: Wyoming | collected 2017-08-01 | reverse complement strand
CACCGTTGCCACCGTTGCTCCCATAAAACCAATGATATGCTTCAGCCAATGCATCCGTTCTTTTTGAAAGAAATGAGCCGGCAGGCGCCATTTTAGGATTCTCACAGAAGTAGTCAATTAGAACTCGAAGCATATTTACTTCTTCTCTTGGCAATTGTAGCAATTTCTTTAGTGGAGCAGGTGCCTTTACGTAAACGTACTCAGAATCATTGATTTTTTTCTGTAGTTCTTCAAAGACTTTTAGCGCGTCTTCGGTTGGAATTCCGAAATTTTCAGAGTATGTAGTTACGAGAGCATAGTGGGCTGTTGTGTAGCTTTCAATTTTGACTGTAAGTTCAGGGTTATCAGCGAAGAAGTCCACCATCAGCTTAAGCATTCCTAATTCTCGTGCCGAAAGTTCTACCGAATTTAACATTTCATTTCACTCCTTTTGAAGCATAACTAGACCTATGTTCAATTATAGAAATGTTATGTCCATTATGTACACGCTTGTACAAGCTTGAAAAATAGGCAAAAAGGACGTAACATTTTTAACTATGCCTACGGAAGACAAAACAGAGCGTGCACCATTTGCAGGATGAGCAATCCGTTTTCTATTCTACAGGAATAAAAAGCCTTGACCAACTTTTAGGCGGAGGCTTATTATTAGGCGAAAACGTTCTATGGGAAATCGAATCTGGGACATTCGCCAGAGAATTCCTTTACTCGTTCATGAGGCAAGGCATTATTGAAGGAAACCAAGTAATCTATTTGGATTTCATCTACCCACCACAAGCACTAATGCTCCAACTCGCTCCTCTGGTTAAAACGTTACCAGAGGGATGGGAAAAGAAACTATTAGTGCTTGATTGCTTCTCAGAAGCAGCGGGACAAGGTGAACTTATTTTTAGCGATTTTTATGATAAAGCTCCAGCATGGATCAGAAAAGTCCCAAGCTCAAAAGACCCAGACCAGTTCCACCATTTTTTTGGAAGAATTGAAAGAGAACTTGTAACCCCTGGCGCAAGACTTGTTTTTAGTAGCCTTTCTTTAATGGAGCACAATTGGGGAAGAGACGCCGTGAAGACATTCTTCGGACATGTTTGCCCAGCCTTGTACGCATACCAAACTTTAGCTTACTGGACAATGGCGAAAAATGCGCATCCAAAAGAATTTCTTGCGATGATTGAACACATGACGCAGGTAGTCATAGACTTATCTAAAGCAGATGGCGAGAAGTTTTTAGAAGTTAGAAAAGCTGGTGGAAGATATGATCCTCAAACTTACCGGAAGCGCAAATATTCTGTGAAAGGACTTCAAATCAGCATTCTTTAGCTGGTTTGCTTTTACATAGTTTTTATGTTCATCAATGTTCATTTTTGCATCATTTTAAAGTAACGCTTAAATTCCTATGCAAATACCCATCATACTCTAAAAAGTTTGCAAATGTAAAGAGGAGAGATAAAAATGAGTGAACGTGTACACAGAAATAGCGCTTATTTAAACGGAAAATCAACCACAGGAACAACAACACGCGTTAAAGACACAAGCCCGACCAGCGGAATGTGCCCAATATGCATCCGAGACTGCCCCATTCTATGCGAAATCAGTCTATCAGGATTCAGAGGAAGAGAGGCACTTTATCCAGAGCCAGTGCAGTTCGGATACAGCACTGCAGGAGCACTCAAAGACTTCGGATTAGACTGGTCCCACTTTAACATTCAAGCAGGCTTATTTGAGGCACAAGGAATCGAAGAAAACTCGGATCTTGCAGTTTTTCCAAATGCAAACACAGAAACCAAGGTTGCAGGCATCCCTCTCAAAGTTCCCATATTAAACGGCGCATTTGGCTCAACTGATGTGGCAAGGCTAAACTGGGAAGGCTTAGCCATTGGCTCAGCCCTTTCAGGTGCGATAGTAGTAGTTGGAGAAAACGTGTGTGGCATGGACCCAGAAGCGCAGATTACTAACGGTAAGATCACATACTCTAAAGAGTTGAAGCGAAGAGTAGACGCGTTCAGAAAGTTCTGGGACGGAAAATATGGAGACATAGCCGTGCAAACAAACGTTGAAGACCAAAGACTAGGCGTAGATGTATATGCGATTTCAAAACTGGAAGTAAACGTCATCGAAAGAAAATGGGGACAAGGCGCCAAAGCCATAGGAGGCGAAGTTCGAGTAAGAGACTTAGACAGAGCTTTGATGTTGAAGAAAAGAGGTTACATAGTGATTCCAGACCCAGAAGATCCAACAGTGCAACAAGCATTCAAAGAAGGAGTTTTCAAATCCTTCGAAAGACACAGCAGAGTAGGCATACCAAAAGAAAAGAATATGATAGAGGACATTGAATGGCTGAGAAAACAAGGAGCAAAGCATGTAACGCTTAAAACAGGTGCCTACAGACCCTCAGCTGTAGCATATACAATGAAGATTGCATCAGAAGCAAAAATTGACGCAGTATATTTCGATGGAGCAGGCGGCGGAACAGGAATGAGCCCTGTGCCAATGATGGATGAAATGAGTATCCCAACAGTCTATTTGGAAGCAATAGTTCTCAGATGTGCGCAGCTATTGAAGAAGAAAGGACGATACGTGCCGGATTTGATTATGGCTGGAGGCTTCATAAACGAAACGCAAATTTTCAAAGCCATAGCGATGAGCAACTTTGGAGATGGACCATTTGTGAAGGCTGTTTTGCTGGGACGATCGCCATTGACTGCAGTCATGAAGGCGAACTACTTCAAGCAACTAGCCAGTGAAGGCAAGCTGCCAAAAACTTTTGCAGACAGATTTGGTGCTACACCAGAAAAGTTCTTTATCGCTGCTCCAGAACTGAAAGAAAAATATGGCGAGCGTTTTAAGGAGATACCATGGGAAGCAGTAGCATTATACACGTATATAACAGACCGCATAGGCGTCGGATTAAAACAGCTTCTGGCAGGTAACAGGAAGTGGAATCTGAGCCTCATCAACAGAAATGACCTTATGAGTCTGTCAGAATTGGCAACTAAAGTCACGGGCATACCATTGCCAAACGAAGTGGAAAAAGATTCAATTGAAAGAATTTTGGGATAGCACAATTTCCTTTCTTTTTATCTTTTTGACAACAATAAAGGTCAATTTTAAATCTGTTAGTAATTGACTTTTGCGTAGAGCGTGTTTAACTTACTCCTTCGTCATTTTCAACATCTTACAGATGTTAGGAATCGAATGTGCATGTTTGAGTTTTGGTGAGGCGTGCGATGACGCTTATGTTTGTTTTAAGCTTGAAAGCCCACTAATAGTGCTACTCTTATACCTTTTCCATCATTCTGTTTCTATAAGAATCCACACATGCTAGACTAAAATTTAATAAAGCATCTTTCAAAGAAAAGTAGCGCATAGGAGGAAACTCGGCGGTGAAAACTCAAACAGCTTTAGAAGTTGCATTAGAACAGTTGGAAATAGCTGCTGGAAAACTGAAACTTGAGCCTGAAATTCATGAAATGTTAAAGTATCCAAAGAGGTCACTTATTGTTTCTATCACGATAAAAATGGATAATGGATGCCCATGTGTCTTTAAAGGTTGCCGTGTTCAGCATTGGGACGCAAGAGGACCATTTAAAGGTGGCATCCGCTATCATCCAAATGTCACCCTTGACGAAGTAACAGCCTTAGCAATGTGGATGACTTGGAAATGTGCAGTTGTTGACATTCCCTATGGCGGAGCCAAAGGTGGAGTATGCTGCAACCCAAAGGAAATGTCTAAAGGAGAATTGGAAAGACTTACAAGACGATACACAAGCCTACTTTTAGACTTCATCGGACCATACCGCGATGTGCCAGCACCAGACGTTTACACGGATGCACAAACAATGGCGTGGATAATGGACACTTACAGCCAATTCAAAGGATACAGCATTCCAGAGTGCGTAACTGGAAAACCAATAAGTGTTGGCGGTTCAGAAGGCAGAGAAGAAGCAACCTCAAGAGGCGTCGTAATTTGCGCAAGAGAAGCAGCCAAGACTTTAGGCATGAAGCTTAAAGGCGCTACGGTTGCAGTGCAAGGCTACGGAAACGTGGGCTGGAATGCCGCTAAAATCTCTTATGGCATGGGTTGCAAAATTGTAGCGGTGAGCGACTCTGCAGGCGGGATTTACTGTCAAAAAGGATTAAACCCTTACAAAGTGTATGAACATAAGTCAAAGACTGGTTCTGTGATTAATTATAAAGGATGCGAAAACATAACAAATGAGGAGTTACTTGAAACAAAATGTGATATACTGATACCTGCTGCTTTGGAAAACCAGATTACGAAGGCTAATGCAGATAAGATTAAGGCAAAGATTGTTGCAGAAGGCGCAAACGGACCAACAACACCAGAAGCAGATAAGGCACTTTTTGAAAAACAAATTCTTCTTGTTCCAGATATCTTAGCTAATTCTGGAGGAGTGACCACAAGCTATTTCGAATGGGTTCAAAACTTGACACGAGAGCACTGGACTCTGGAAGAAGTAAACCTAAAACTAGAAAATAAAATAGTTAAGGCTTTCAACGATGTTTATAAACAAGCCAAAAAAGAAAAGAGCGATATGAGAACTGCAGCTTTAATATTGGGAGTTGGAAGGGTGGCAGAAGCCATAAAAACATTGGGCTTGTGGCCATAGAAAAAAGAAGTCACTCACTTTTTTACTCTGTTTATGCAGTAAAAACTTGCATTTTGAATTTTCTTAAACGTATTATCTAACTTTTTAAACTGTTGCTTTTATATCTCCTTTGTAATTGTAGTTTTAGGCTGGGAGAGAGGATGACAAAGGTAAATTCAGCGAGTATTGGAAAATTGGATTTCTGCTTCGAAAACTCACTTGTGAAGGTTATTGCAAATAGAAATTGCCCAGAAATTAAACTTGCAGGATTAAATATCGGACCGTTTGAAGAGGGAAATGAGTATGAAGTCCAATTTTGGATAGCTGAAGAACTTGAAAAAGCTGGAGTTGCCCGTTTCCGCGAAGAAGAACGTTTAGATGCAGCTAAACTTTACAAAATCCAATGGGCAGAGCGGGTGCAAACATCAGGTCAGATATCAAAGTTGCCAGAAAATTTCTATCCTAAACTTCGCAGATACCTTGCAAAGTTAAAGGAAGATTCTGCCAAAACTCCTGAAAAATTGCGAGAATATGAAAAAAGCAAGCATCTAACACAGGATGTCGTGAATTCAAGATTAAAAAAAATAGTTTCCATAGCCTCAGCTCCACCTCAAACAGAACAAACACTAAAGAATTTCTTAAGTGAGGAAAGAGTTCTTTATGAGCAACTCCACAAGCTTATTTGCGAGTGGAGAACAGAGATATTGGATTACGAGGAGGCTAAAGAATGACGGAAGAATTGGAAACTATTGACCCTCAAGAGCGCTTTCAAGAGTTTTTCAAAACGGAAAAGTATCGCCAGAAAATCTCGCAGTTGGCAGTCTCAGGCAAAACCTCGCTGATAGTTGATTTTGAAGAACTTTTGATTTTTGACAATAGACTTGCAGAGGAACTTAAGGAAAAACCTGATGAATACTTGAAGCATGCTAACAATGCAGCGTATGCCCAACTTCAAACGGAAGACCCAGAGTATGCCGAAAAAATAGCTGACAAAGAGGAAATTGTAACAGTCAGAATCGTCAGGTTACTAGACGTTGCACAGCTTCGAAAACTCGGTTCAGATCACATTGGAAAACTTGTAATGATTGAGGGTATAGTTGTCCGTTCCACGCCTGTGCGCCCAATGGTTATGCGTGCCGCATTCAAATGCAAAAGATGCGGAGAAATAACTCCTATAGACCAGACTGGACAATTTCTTAAAGCGCCTTTCGCATGTAGTAATCCTTCCTGCGGAGCGAAGGGCATGTTTGACTTTGTTCAAGAAGAATCTACGTTCATCGATTCTCAAGACCTTCGTATACAAGAACGCCCAGAAGACCTTCCACCAGGTCAGCTTCCTAGAACTTTGCATGTTAAGCTTGTAGGAGGAGAAATAGTTGATGTTGCAAGACCGGGCGACCACGTTTCCATAGTGGGGGTAGTTCGTGCCGTATCGCCAACACTTCCGAGAGTGGGAAAGTTTCGCACATTCATTCTACATGTAGACGCAAACTCTATTGAAGTTCTGGGTAAAGAACCAGAAATAGCAATTCCGTCTCCAGAAGAGGAAGAAAAAATCTTGGAGCTCTCCAAGGATGCATGGATACACAGAAAAATTATGAATTCTATTGCACCATCAATTTATGGATATGAACACATAAAAGAGGCTTTAATGTACCTCCTCTTCGGAGGCGTACCAAAGAATCTCCCAGACATAACAATAAGAGGGGAAATGAACGCTCTTTTGATAGGAGACCCGGGAACAGCAAAATCTCAGCTTCTGCAGTATGTGGCGAGAATTGCACCGCGTGGACTGTACACTTCAGGAAGGGGCACTACGGCTGCTGGCTTAACCGCAGCAGTCATACGGGAGAAAGGCGGAGGAATGAGCCTTGAAGCAGGAGCGCTAGTGTTGGCTGATAAGGGAATCGCGTGCATTGATGAAATGGATAAGATGCGCCCAGAAGACCGAGTTGCGATTCACGAAGCCATGGAACAGCATACGGTTTCAGTTGCGAAAGGAGGTATCGTCGCAACGCTTAATGCTAGAACCGCTATACTTGCGGCTGCCAATCCAGCTTTAGGAAGATACGAACCGCATCGTAATGTGGCTGAAAACATTTCATTACCTGTTACAATACTTTCAAGGTTCGACCTAATCTTCGTTGTACGTGATGTCCCCAATAAGGAAGTTGATGACAAAATGTCAGAGCACATTCTTGAAATCCATAAGAAAGGATCAAGCCCAGTAGAACCGCCGATACCTTCTGAACTCTTGCGAAAATATATAAGTTATGCTAAGGGAATTAAACCAGCCTTAACGAAGGAAGCACTGCAACGCCTCAAAGATTTCTATTTGGCAATGCGTTTAGCAAGCGAATCTGAAAGTTCACCTGTCGCAATAACCGCACGCCAATTAGAATCTCTTGTCCGCATAGCTGAAGCAAGAGCTCGTGCAGCTCTCAGAAAAGAGGTTTTAGCGGAAGATGCAGAAGCAGCCATAGGCATAATGAAGAGGTCTCTCGAAGAAGTTGGAATCGATGTGTCTTCATACAAACTTGACATAGACATTTTAATGACTGGAAAACCAAAAAGTATGAGAGACAAACTGCAAATAATCCTCTCAACCTTAATGACAATGGAAAAAGAAACAGGAATGGTTGAAAAAGCAGCCCTTTTGAGCGAACTTGAAACAAAATATAAGGTTCCAATAGGCGATGGAGAGCGACTTCTAGGACAGTTGCTACGTGAAGGAACCATCTACGAACCCAGAGAGGGCTATCTAAAAAAGACTTGAAACAAGAAAATGAAAAGAAAGGAATTTGGATTACTGAGCTGCAGCAACATTGGTTTCCACGTAATACTGAGCATTCGAAGTAAACACTGTTATGCCTACTGGAATACCGACATCGTTTAATGCAATACTGTCTGGGTTCACAACATATATCACTATAGTCCAGCCTGATTTCAATGTTAAATCAGAGGAAGCTTGCTGGAATGTTTCTCCCGTGGGAAGATACGTGAAAACTGCTTTCCAATCGGGTGAATTCATAGCATTTGGCTTATTACGCGTCACGTTTAGGTCAGCTGAAACCGTTACTTCGCTGGTTCTCCAATAGTAAATGTTTGCCCATGGACAATCCTGCCCTCTCACGGAGATTTTATCAAGCACCACATCTCTTCCACCAGTATTTAGTATGACTATTGCTGCCTCAGCCCAGCTTCCAGTGGTATTGTACCATATATGTTGCTTGGTTAGATGCAGCGACTCTTCTTGCACTCTTGTAGTAGTTACATTTATGGCATAGAATGTTACGACTGTTGCCAGTAATACTGAAACAACTAGTATTATCAATGTCGTCACTACGACGCTTAATCCTTTCTTATTTTTTAACACATGCATATTTGTATCTCCAAAGCAAACTATTGGAAAGAATTATCAGCAAAGAAAAGTAAGACGCTTTGTATGTCACGAAAGCTCACGCAAGTTATGGATTATTATTCAGATAGATGATTAAAAGTTAGAATAGAAGAAAAATATTACAATTAATGATGATTTTATCGATTATTATTCGCATTTTGAATAATTATTAAAAACACTCTCGATATAACAACACTTCAGACAGTGAAAACAATGAAAAAAGTGTTGGTTGTTGTTGGTACTCGACCAGAAATCATAAAAATGGCTCCAATTATCAGAGCTTTACAAAAAAGGCAGATTCCATTCATCTTCGCCCATTGTGGACAACACTATGATTACAACATGTCTCAACAATTCATTGAAGAACTTGACATCAAAACACCAGACTACGAATACAAAGTTAGAGCATACTCTCAAGGAGCTCAAACTGCACGAATAATAACTTGTATAGAGAAACTATTGAAAAAGACGCAGCCAACCCTTGTCTTAGTGGAAGGAGACACAAACGGTGTACTAGGAACAGCCCTTGCTGCAGTTAAGCTTGGAATACCTGTTGGACATGTTGAGGCTGGATTAAGAAGCTTTGACTTGCGCATGCCTGAAGAACATAACAGACGTTTAACAGATCATGTATCAACCTATTTGTTTGCACCCACAGAGACAGCGAAAAACAATCTAAAACAAGAGGTCGTCTGGGGAAAAATTCATGTGACTGGAAACACGGTCATAGATGCAGTAATTCAGCATCTTCCAATAGCGGAAAGAAAATCCAAAATACTTGAAAACATCAGCTTTGACAAATTTGTACTAGCAACAGCCCACAGAGCAGAGAATGTAGATGATTTGAGGACTCTCAAAAATTTCATGGAAGCCTTTGCAGAGGCTTCCTTACCGGTAGTTTACCCAATGCATCCACGCACAAAAAAGAGACTGCGACAGAACGGAATTTACTCTAAAATCAAAAAGTCTAGAAATATAGAAATTTTGCCACCGCTTGGTTATTTAGACTTTTTAGTTTTGATGAGCAAATGCGAAATGATAATCACAGATTCTGGTGGAATACAAGAAGAAGCAACAGCCCCAAACATACGGAAACAAGTTTTGGTAATCAGACTTTCTACTGAAAGACCAGAAGCAGTTAATGCTGGTTTCGCCAAGGTTGTTGGCATACAAAAAGAGAAAATTCTAGCAGCATTGGAAGAAGCACTTAATCAGCCAAAAGAATTGCCAGAAAAATCTCCTTATGGAAACGGAAATGCGGCTGGAAACATTGTTAAAGTAATCGAGGAAGATTCAGTTATCTAGAATCTGTTAGGAAATGTATGTTGTTTTCTTATCTTCCTCTTTTCTAGTCTCCTCAGCTTCCAATGTTCTTTTCTCTTCAATTTTCTGCAAACGCGACACTATTTTTTCTGCTTTGACAATTTCCTCATCTAAACCTGCCAAGTCTACATCAAGCTTCAGCATTGCTTTCAAAGTCTCTAAAACACTTTTAGCAGCCTTCGGATCAGGTAAATATCCTCGAGTTTCACCCAATAAACAAAGTGCACCAATCTTCTTGAAAGGAGCTAAGCCTAGAATTAAGCCTGCCGTGCCGACAATAGGGCTTTCCGTAGGACTCACAACGGCGTTGGCTTGCAATGCCATTTTTAAAAGTTCAGAGCTGGTTGCTGCAGCTATTACTTTAGGCTTGTCCTTTGCTTCCATTCGATAGCCACCAATCGTAATAATTAATTTCACATTGTGCTGTTTGGCGAAATCAAGAATATGATCGGAAATTTCGTACTGCCCCTCGATTGTTTGAGCTTGACTATCACCTATGAAAAATATGAGGTCGTTTTTTCCGTTTTTATTCTTCCAGAAATAAAATGTTCCGCGGAGAAGCCTTACGGTTCCCTTCTTGTTGACATATACAAAATATGGAAAATGAGGAGAATAAAGATATGCCAATCTTTCAGCCTTTAAATGTTTGATTAAGTGACGAGTGGCAATTTTGCCAACAAGCCCTAAACCCGGAAGACCCCCAATTAAAATAGGACTATTTAAATCAGCTTTTACAAGTTCTTTGATGAATGTTTCCTTCACTAGGTTGAACCTGCCTTTTTAAAGCCATTCTATATCTGAGGTATTTATCATCAGGAGAGAATTTTGGTGGATGCGGCACTTGAACTTTGCCACTGCAGTAAGGGCATAATTCCTTTTTCAAAGTATATTTTCCACATTTTTCACACTTTCTTAAAAGCCAAACCATCACTTTTCTCTCCTAAAACTGCCCTGTCCTCCTGCCTTAACAACATTAGAAACAACATTTTCAGCGACTCTTTGCAAAACGGTTTCTGCGTTTTTGTAATTTTCAGCCATAACTTCAATGCAGTATTTTGGCGCAGCAATAACATAAAAACGAAGCTTTGCCTCCCGAGATTTCTCAGCTTTTTTAGCATTCAAAAAAGCTTCTTTGATAATTTTTACTCCCTCAGAATTCATGCTACGAAGCTCGACTATCCCCTTTACCCTAACCATTGGCACATGCATTCTTTCTTTTGCAATCTCTGCAATTACAGTTGCAAGGTCCTCAGGCACACCTATTTTGGTCAATGCAACTGCCCCGTCCTTGAGGGCTTTCTCGAAGCCTTCGTATAACCCATACTCCTTTTCCATAGGTGCACCAGCTTTCTCATAGGCTTCTTCTAAAGACAAGCCTGTTTTCTCAGCGATGCTTCGAAGCAAAGTTTCAGCTTTTCTCTCCCGCTTCCAAACCATGATTTTCTCAATTCTCTCTCTTTTAGTAACTCTTCTAAGAGACAAGTCTATGTGTCCTTTCTCGACATCCACTCGCAAGACTTTCAAAACAACTTTTTGCCCTTCACGAATAAAATCACGGATGTTCCGAATCCAAGAAGAAGAGATTTCAGAAACATGCAGCAAACCTCTCTTATCATATTCATCAAGCTTTACATAAGCACCAAAATCAGTAACTTCTTGCACAGTGGCTATTACTAAATCACCAATCTCTGGCCATTCCTGCTTTTTAAACGCCATACTCATCCCTATTCAAAAACTGCAACGATTTCACCTCGTATTATCGCCTTTCCACCAGATGGTTCAGCAAGTTCAACTCCACAAACATTGCAGTTAACCTTGTTTACAGCATGACTATACATTACTTGTTCGTTACCACACTTTAGGCATTTCACTCGAATGAAATTACTTCTGGGTTTTGGAATTAATTTCTCCCAATCAGACATAACATCAACCTCAATTTTACGCGATAGTTAACTTCCTTAGACGTATACCATCCTTATGACGTATATAACCGCAAACTTTACATTTTAACTTTAGAGTCTGCTTTTTAGTCGTCTTTGCAAATTCCCTTTGAAGAGGATATTTCTGTCCTCCATAACCTTTTTTTTCCCGTTCATGATGACGTTCACCCTTCGCTAAGGCTCTCCTTTTCCCAGCCTTGTAAAGGGCAACAGTGTGAATTTGATGTGCTTTACATCTTGGACAATATGTTTTAACTTCTTTTGGAACGTTCACTTAACCACGACCAGCTTTGCATAAAGAAAACATGCTTGCTCTTATACTTTTTTCGCTATTACTGTCAAGTTTCAACTCCCTCAGCCAAATTTTGCTTAATGAGAATTTTGACATTTTCAAGTGGCAAAGAGGCAACATCTTCAGCCTTGAAAGGTCCATAAGTCTTCATATCTGCGCCGATTATTGATGGAATATCTTTCAGAAAACGTAAAGCAGCCCGTTTATGCTTCTGTTCAGAGCTGATTGATGGCAAATATCCGCGAAGAACATCTTTAGCGAAGCTCTGAAAAGCCTCTGCAAAAGAAGATGCGCAAGCATAAATTTTCTTCTCTTCTGCAGTCAACATGTCTGATGGAACCCTGCTGTTTTTTGCGATGATTTTAACTAACTTTTTGTAGCGCATCTGCATTACTTCGCGAATCATGCGTTCAACATTTTGCATCTCTTTCTTGACAAAACTTGCCTTTAACGTTCTTCTATCAAGCATTCGACTTTCTTCGCTAATTTTCCTCAGATACTCAGTTATGTTAGAGTAAAAATCTGGAGCAAGTTTTTGAAGTTTATTGCTTTCAAGCTCTTGTTTCCAAATTTCATATAGATCGTTATACATCATCACTCAATAACCTCGGCTCTCCTTTTACAAATAAGCAGTAAAGCTGCGGCGGTAGGTAGCTCAACCCTTCGATTTTTATAAGGACCAAACGTTTCATCACCTAT